>OBLU010002621.1_pt1 | contig 16486 bp, 16 predicted proteins | sample 1518681 | NCBI WGS metagenome assembly OBLU01 (sample SAMEA3539304, study PRJEB22396) | soil metagenome | biome: tundra; feature: field; material: soil | place: USA | collected 2010-05 | depth 0.15 m | reverse complement strand
GGAGGACGTGCACATCGCGCTGCCGCTCGGCGTGTTGACCGCGACGACCCTCACGGGTCTCAAGGGAATTCTGAGCGGGCATCCAGGGCCGTCGTCGGTGCTCCTGCACGTGGGAGCGAAGGTTCTGCGCCTCGCACCCGAGTTCAACGTGGATTGTCGCAATGGTCTCGTGGGTGAGTTGAAGCGACTTCTGGGGCCGGGCGCCGTCCTGTCATAACCCCGCACGACCAGGGGTGTTACCCGTCGTCACGGGTCGTCGCCGTCGCCGTTGGCGGTGCGCCGGTTGGGTAAGCCCCCGGCAGAGCCAGTAGACTTACCCCATGCCGATCGTAGTGAGCACCAAAGATTGCACTGCGCTCAGCGACGCTGAGCTGGTGGAAATGGCAGATCTCTGTGCGGAGCGCCCCCCTGGTTTTGACATCGGGTTCCTTTCCAAGGAGCGCGAGGCGTGGGTGCTGATCACGCTGGCACGGGAGGGGAACAAGCTTCGGGGTTATTCCTTCTGCACGCTGGAACGGATCGGCGGCACTCCGTCGCTCCTGGTGGGTCTGGCCCTCGTTGACCGGACTGCCCGCGCCGAGGCGACGCTCAAGGGAATCATGGCCGATCAGTACCGACGCGCGCTGCTGGCCTTCCCCGATGAAGACGTCCTGCTAGGGACGCGCCTGCTCTCGCCCGAAGGCTTCCGGGCTTTCTCAGGGCTGCAGGATGTCGTTCCCTACCCTCAGCACAAGTCTTCGGGAGAAGAGCGGGCCTGGGCCCGTCGACTGTCCAAGCGTTTCGGCTGTGAAAGCCGCTTGGACGACCGCACGTTCGTGCTCAAGGGTGATGGCTCCGTCGCAGGTGGCCTCGATTTCTTCGCTCCCAAAGTCAAGATCCCCGAGGGCGTGGACGGACATTTCGGTGACTTCGACGCCGCCCGGGGCGATCGGCTCGTCACCTTTGGCTGGGCCATGGCCGAGGATCTCGCCGGCGGCAAGCTCGGACGCTGACAGTACGGCTTGTGTGGCAGTGCCTCGGCTGGTCAGCTCAGCCGCGGGGGAGTATGGCGGCGCAGACTTTGTAGCAGTGGCCGTCCCGGGGCGGGCTGACCGTCACCAGTAGGTACTGTGGGTTGAATCCGAGGGCGGTGGCCAGGCTCTTTCCGCTGAGCCGTTCCCGTCGGGCGGCATCGAGGGCACGCGCCGCGTGACGATCCTCCACCGGTAGCCAGACGTCGTCACGGTCCCATCCGAAGCGCACCCAGGTCGATCCGTCCGCCTGGCGTCGTATGAGCTGAGGGCTTCGAGTCGGCTCGATAAGGGCAACCGAGGGGCGGAACCCGCGGAACTCCCAGTACGGTGCCGACGGCCCGGGGAACCCCAGCAGCGGCCCTTCCGGGCTTGCCACCATGCGCCGGAGCAGCTTGCGCAGCTGGCGGCCTCGCAGCGTGCCCACGTGTCGGGGCAGATCGGCTGCCGTGGTCGCCTCGGGCTGCGCCAGGTCGTCGCGTTCGGGATCCTCGGCCAAGGTCACCTCAACGACGTCGAAGGCGGTGATGTCGGGGTCGTAGTTCTCGGGCCACGGAACCCGCACACGCATCACGGTGCGGGTGGCGAGATCGACCACCGTCGTGTCCTCCAACGTCGAGGACAACACGAGAAGGTGCAGCGTTGAACCTCCAGCCGTGGGGATCTTCTCCCGCCGCCTGGCCGAGCGCCGGAGGAGCCGGGCCGGGTCGGTGGGGACCTCAGGGGTGCGGCGGTCATGGGCGGTCGGGCCCATGGTGTCCTCGCTCATCGGGGCAGCACCTCGAGTTGCGTCAAGAGGGTGGCTGTGTCGTTGGCCGGGGCATTGCAGGAGAAGCCGCGGCATACGAACGCTGCGCCCTCCGGTCGCCCGGCGAAGAGCGGCGACTTGTCCGGCTCACCCCATGCCACCACGGCACGGGGGAGCCATGATCGGCGCACCTCTGCCAAGAGGTCCGGTCGCTCGCCGGTGACCACGATCTCCTGGCGACCTGCGAGCATGGGCAGTGCGGCAACCAGGTCGGCGAGGGCCCCGGGATGGCGCGTCAGCAGGGTGGCGGCCTCCGAAACGGTGCGCTCGGCGGCGTCGCGTCCCCGCGGGTCGTCGTCGAGCGCGTTGGCTCGGAGAAGGGCGTGCACGGCGATCGAATTGGTGGCCGGAAGCGCACCGTCAAGGTACTCCTTGGGCCGCACGATCAGTGCCTCGGCGTCATCTCCCGTGGTGAAGAATCCTCCGGACTCCCCGTCCCAGAATCGGTCGAGCAGCTCCTGGCTGACCCGATGGGCCCGGGAGCGCCACCGTGCATCGCCGGTGAGCTCGGACAGCCGGACACACGCTTCGATGAGCCATGCGTGGTCGGCCGCAACCGCGAGATGGCGGGCCCGGCCCCCCTGCCAACTTCGCATGAGCCGGCCGCCCTCGTACATGGCCGACATGAGGAACTCGCCGATGTCGACGGCCCGCTGGCCGTACCCGGCCGAGCCGGTCACCATGGCGGCCTCGGCCAGGGTGGAGGCCGCCATGGCGTTCCACTCGGCCAGCACCTTCTCGTCACGCGCCGGTTGCACCCGTCCGGCGCGCACGGCCGCCAGCAGTTGGCGGGCCTCTTCGATCAGCGGTGGGCGTTGGAGGGGTGCGCCCACCGGTCGACACAGGATGGACCGTCCTTCCCAGTTGCCAACCGCTGTGATCCCGTACCAGTCCGCCGCCGGTTGGACGAGGTGCGCGGGCAGCGCGGCCTCGAGCTCCGAGAGCGTGAAGGTGGCGTGGCTGCCCTCGACCCCACCGGCGTCGGCGTCGAACGAGGAGTAGAGCGCCCCTTCGGGCGTGGAAAGGTCTCGAAGCACGAAGTCCAGCGTCTCGGTCGCAACGGTGAGGTAGTTGTCATGACCGGTCTCCTGCCAGGCATGGAGGTAGGCCCGTGCCAACAGGGCCTGATCGGTCAGCATCTTTTCGAAGTGCGGCACCAGCCAGCGGGTATCCGTCGAGTACCGGCAGAATCCCCCCACAAGGTGGTCGTACATGCCGCCGCCGGCCATGCCGTCGAGGGTTGTGAGTGCCATCTGCCGGGAGCGTTCCGAGCCGGTGCGTCGGTGGTGGCGCAGGCAGAGCTCCACCAACGAGGGGCGGGGGAATTTGGGTGCAGGGCCGAACCCGCCCCACCGGGGGTCGAATCCTCCCGCCAGGCCGTCCACGACCTGGTCGATGAGCGCGTCGGCATCGATGCCCTGGGCGGGGATGGGCCAGGTCGCACCGCCGGGCTCGGCCATCGTCTCGGCCAGGCGGACCTCTCGTCGCACCGCATCGACCAGTGCGTCGGCCCGGGCCAGCACGCCTGGGCGCTCCTGTTCCCAGGCCGTGCCGAGCGACTCGACGACACGACGGAAGGCCGGCATGCCATGGCGGTCCTCGGGCGGGAAGTACGTGCCGGCATAGAAGGGCCGGCCGTCGGGTGTGCAGAACACCGACATCGGCCATCCGCCGGATCCGGTGAGGGCCTGGGTCGCCGCCATGTACAGCGAGTCGAGGTCCGGCCGCTCCTCCCGGTCGACTTTCACCGAGATGAACCACCGTGAGAGGTCCGCCGCCGTGGCGTCGTCCTCGAAGCTCTCGTGGGCCATGACGTGACACCAGTGGCACGAGGCGTATCCGATCGACAGGAAGATCGGTTTGTCCTGCTCCTTGGCTCGCTTCAGGGCTTCGTCGCCCCAGGGAAACCATTCGACCGGGTTGTCCGCGTGCTGGCGGAGGTAAGGGCTGGTCTCGTCCGCCAGATGGTTCACGAGACCCGATGCTACGGCGCGGCGGGGCGACCACCCGCGTCGAGTGCCCTGACCCGCGTGGAATGCTCCTGGGATGGAACGTGTGCTCACGCTCGAAGGTAAGACCGCCCTCATCACCGGGGCCAGCCGGGGGATCGGCCTGGCCATGGCCGGCCGCTTCCTGGAGGCAGGGGCCAACGTCATGCTCTCCTCCCGGACCGCGGGCGACCTGGCCGATGCCACGGCCGGCCTGGTGGCCGGTGGGGCCGATGTCTCGAAGGTGGCCTGGAAAGCCGCCCACGTCGCCGACGCCGGGCAAGCGCAGGCGTGTGTGGCCGAGACGGTCGCGCGCTTCGGCGGGCTGGACATCTTGGTCAACAATGCGGCTACCAACCCCTATTTCGGGCCGATGATCGACATCGACGTGCCCCGGGCGCAAAAGACCTTCGAGGTCAACCAATTGGCGGTCCTGATGTGGACCTCCTACGCCGTCAAGGCTGGATTGGCGGGGTCGGTCATCAATGTGGCCTCCATAGGGGGTCTGGAGGTCGAGCCCGGCATCGGCTGGTACAACGTGACGAAGGCCGCCGTCCTGCACATCACCAAGCAGTTGGCGTACGAGTTGGCGCCGGACATCAGGGTGAATGCGCTGGCCCCGGGGCTGATCAAGACCAATTTCGCCCGGGCTCTCTGGGAAGGCCCGGCGGGGGAGCGCGTGGTCGCCCACATCCCGTTGCAACGCCTGGGGCTGCCTGACGACGTCGCCACGGCGGCCCTTTTCCTCGCTTCGGACGCTGCGTCGTGGGTCACCGGGCAAACACTGGTGGTCGACGGGGGGACCACTATGCAGCCTTCGGGCGGCGTGAGCTGACGCGGAATGCCCGGCGCTGTCGGGGATGACTCCTTGAAGGCGCTAACGGGCCTACGGTGAAGGGGTGCCCCAGAATCGCCCGTCGTCGTGACCTCGCCCGCCGAGCTCACTCGCATCGCGCGTGCGGCCGAGACGCACTCGTGGAACATCAGCGTGGTCTCGACGCCGCTGGCCGTCATGGCTACTCGGGAGTCAGGGCGGATCGGGGAGCCATGGGTCGTCATGGCGGTGCCGGGGGGACGGGGACTCAGGGTTTCGCTCTTTCAACCCGGGGACGCCCTTGACGCCACGGGGGAACAGGTCGGCGAGGTCTCGGGGAATCCACGCGAGATGGGCCGGGAACTTCGTTCGATGCTCGAGGATCTGGCTGAAGGTGCGGCGGCATGAGCGGGAGAACCGGTCGGAAGGGTTGAACGGGTGGAGGTGTGAACGTGTGGCGGGGCTTGATCGAGCTCGATCAACTCAGGGCGCGGCGCCTGACCTTCCCCGACCCCGTCCGAGGCAGCGCTTGAGTGAAGACGACCTCTTTGGGAGCCGCCCAGGGCGCGATGGTGCTGGCGACGAGCTCCTTCAACTCTTCGATATTCGGCACGGCGCCGGTGGCCACGACCCAGGCCACCACCCGTTCGCCCCATTCGGGGTCGGGGCGCTTCCAGACGGCCACCTCCGCCACATTGCGATGGGTGGAGATGACCCGCTCGACCTCGTCGGGCCACACTTTTTCACCCCCCGTCGTGATCATTTCGGCGATTCGGCCCACCACGGACAGGGTGCCGGCCTCGGTGAGGAAACCCGCGTCACCAGTGGCGAACCACGTGGATGTGCCGTCGGGCCCCAGCACACGCCCTTTCGTGCCATCTCGGTAGCTGCGCATGAGCATGGGGGCGCGTAGGAGGATCTCGCCGCCGCCGCCGCCGCCGCTGCCGCCGCCGCTGCTGCCGCCGTCGCCGTTTTCGTCAAAGTGCGCGATCGCAACCTCGACGTCGTCGAGAGGAACCCCGTCGTAGACCACTCCCGAGGCCGTCTCGGTCATGCCGTAGGTGACCACCACATTGGGGGGGAGGTCACCTGGCGGAAGGCTTCCGCCAAGGAGGATGCCGGTGAAGACGGTCGGGTCGAGCCGGCGCAGTGCGGCGGCGACCAATGAGACGTGTGTCACGGCACGGGAACGTCCGAGCTCCTCCGCGACTTCGGCGTCGAACCCCGGAAGCACGGTCAGCGGCGTTCCTGTCAACAAGGCGCGAGTCACGACCGAAAGGCCACCGATGTGCGCCAAAGGGAGGCAGGCGAGCCAGGAATGCCGGGAAGGGTCGATGCCCAATCGATCCGAGGTGGCCCGAGCCGAGGCCAAAAGAGCATCGTGCGTGAGGATCACGGCTTTCGGCTGGCCGGACGACCCACTCGTGGCCACCACAAGTGCATCGCCGTCCTCTGTGGGTATGCCCCCCGGCAGAACGTGGTGCTCACCGTCCGAAGCCACCACCCGGGAAGGTCGTAACGCGCCCAGCAACGCGTCACGAGCGGTGCGGGGTAGGCGAGGGTCCAGAGGTGCAACGGCGTCGCCGGTGTCCCAGACTGCCCGCAGCGTATCGACGAAGCCTGCCCCTCCGGGCAGGTCGAGTGCGACGAGTTCAGGCACTGGCCGGTAGCGTAGGTCGCCGTGCACACCGTCGTCACTGGCAGTCCCCATGATCCACTCGACGATCTCCGCCCCCTCGATCCGCCAAAGTGGGAGCAGCTGGGCTCGTTCTCGGACATTCGCTACGAGGTGGGGGACGGGATCGCCAAGCTGACGATCTGCCGCCCTGAACGCCGCAACGCCTTTCGACCACAGACCCTGTTCGAACTGACGGACGCGTTCACGCTGGCCCGGGACAACCCCGACGTCGGTGTGATCATCCTCTGCGGCGAGGGCCCTGACGCTTTCTGCTCGGGTGGGGATCAGAAGATACGGGGTGACGACGGCTACATGGGTGACGACAGCGTCGCAGAACGCGGGATCGGGCGGCTCAACGTGCTCGACTTGCAGATCCTCATGCGCCGCATCCCTAAGCCGGTCGTGGCCATGATCGCCGGGTACGCCATCGGTGGTGGGCACATCCTGCACCTCGTGTGTGATCTGTCCATCGCGGCAGAGAACGCCCGGTTCGGACAGACCGGCCCCAAAGTCGGGAGTTTCGATGGGGGATACGGGTCCTCACTCCTGGCCCGCACCATCGGTCTGAAGCGGGCCAAGGAGGTGTGGTTCCTGTGCCGTCAATACGATGCCGCGCAGGCACTCGAATGGGGTCTGGTGAACACCGTTGTTCCATTGGAGGACCTCGAAAGGGAGACCGTGGCCTGGTGTCGCCAGATCCTCAGCCTGTCTCCCATCGCGTTACGAATGATCAAGGCTGGCATGAATGCGGCCGACGACGGATTGGCCGGCGTGCAGCAGCTGGCCGGCGACGCCACCATGCTCTTCTACATGACGGAAGAGGGTCAGGAAGGGCGGAACGCATTCGTCGAGCATCGGAATCCTGACTTTTCGAAGTTCCCCCGCCGCCCGTGACAACCCCATGGCGGTTGTGGGTGGCTGGCGCGCGCCCACGGACCTTGCCGGCCGCCGTGGTCCCCGTGGTGGTTGGAACGGCAGCGGGGTACGTCGCGAGTCATGTGTTCGTCAACCTGTACCTACCGCTAGGTGACGAGGCCCATTACACGGCCACGACGAATCTCCTTCGTATACACGGGCTCTTGGTCGTCAACGCCATCCTCGCGTTGGTGGTCGCACTGGGCCTGCAGATCGGTACCAACTACGTCAACGACTATGCCGACGGCGTTCGTGGCACCGATGAGGTCCGGGTCGGTCCCGTCCGGCTGGTTGCGGGCAAGTTGGCCACCGTTGGGCAGGTGAAGACCGCTGCGCTGATCGCCTTCGGCATCTCGGGTATCGCGGGCCTCCTCTTGGCCATCAGGGTCTCGTATTGGTTGATTCCGATAGGCGCGCTCTGCGGTCTGGCCGGTTGGGCGTACACGGGGGGCTCACGCCCTTACGGATATCTTGGGCTCGGTGAAGCGTTCGTCTTCGTCTTCTTCGGGCTGATTGCCACCACCGGATCTGCCTACGTGCAACATGCATCCATCGTCTTCGACGGCCGTTCCCTCGATATCGGTTTTCCCTGGTCGTTCGCGCTCTGGGCCGGCGTTCCGATAGGTCTCCTTGCCGCCGCCCTTCTGCAGGCCAACAACCTGCGCGACGTCGAGACCGACAAGGAGACCGGGAAGAAGACGGTCGCCGTTCGGCTCGGTCGTGTGCGGGCCGGATATCTCTACGTGGGAACGCTCGTCGCGACGGCTGCATCCATCGGCATCCTGCAGCACTACCGAGGTTGGTCGGTCATCGCGCTGGCAGCACTCCCTTTGGCGATCCCTCCAGCGCGCCTGGCGTTGAGCGATCGCAACGGAAGGGACCTCCTCCCGATGTTGGCAGCAACGGCACGGCTGCAGCTTGCCGTAGGTCTCCTGCTCACCATCGGACTTCTGCTGGTCAGGTCGTAGCGAGCCAGTGAGCCACGAGTCTCCCCACGACCTCGGGCTGCGCCAGGTGCGCCGCATGACCTGCTCCTGGAATGAGGGACGCCGTCCCCTGCGGTGCCATGTGGGCAAGGCGCAGCGCGTGGGCAGCGAACCTCACGTCGTCAGCGCCGGCGACGGCGAGGAGGGCAGGAACGAGGCGGGGTATTCGATTCCACAAGGGTTCCTGCGTGCCGGTTCCGGCCAATCGCAGGCTCGAAGCGAGCCCTGCGGCACCGTTGCGTTGACGCTCTTCCGTGTCGGCGCCGTCGGCCAGCCGGGAAAACATCGGGCTGCTCACCCACCGATCGATGAAGGACGCGACGTCACCCGAGGCTTCGAGCGCCGCTGCCGTCGCCTCGTCCACCTCGCGTCGACTGTTCCGGGCCTCGGCATCCTCGATACCCCCGGTGCCGCCGATCAGAACGAGACGGCCGACCTCCAGATCGGTGCCCGTGACGATGTGAAGGGCGACGCGGGCGCCAAGCGAGTAGCCGAGAAGATCACACGGGCCCTCGCCGATGCACGCCAAGACGGCGTCGCGCACCAAGCCGGCCGTCGTCGGCAGGTCAGCGCGCACGTCGGCCGACCCGGCATGGCCGGGCAGGTCGATACCGATGAGTGTGTGGTCGTGCGCCAAGATGTCACCGAAGGATCCCCACAAGCGTGCCGTCTGGGTGAAACCATGCAGCAGGACCACTGGTCGGCCGGAGCCCGAACTGCGCTGTTCAACATGGAGCGGCACGCACGGTGAGCGTACAGGCCACCTTTACCGCCACCCTGGTGGACGAATGGGTCCATGCCGGTATCACCGACGCAGTGATCTGCCCCGGGTCGCGGTCAACTCCGATGGCCCTCGCCCTGGCGGCCCGGCTGAACGTCCATGTGCGCCTCGACGAGCGCAGCGCCGGGTTCTTTGCCCTCGGACTCTCCATGGCCACCGGCATGCCGACGGTCGTCTGCGTCACCAGTGGCACGGCCGCAGCCGAGCTTCACCCGGCAGTGATCGAAGCCCATCAGGGTCGGGTGCCTCTGATCGTCTGCACGGCCGACCGGCCTCCCGAACTCCATCATGTTGGTGCGTCGCAGACCATCGACCAGGTGGGACTCTTTATGACGTCGACCCGTTGGGCTTGTGATCCCGGGGTTCCGGAGGAGTCGCAAACTCGATCGTGGAGGCCGCTAGCCGCCAGGGCCTTTCACGAGGCCCACGGGGGGCCTCTCGGACCGGGGCCGGTCCATTTGAATCTCGCATTCCGTGACCCGCTGGTCGGCGATCCGGGACCGTTACCGGCGCGACCAGCCCCGGCATCCGTGGCCACCGCCGCCGTGTCGGCGTCGCTCGGCGCTCCCCTGAGCGGCACCGGAATCATCATTGCCGGTGCCAACGCCACGGACGATCCGGCCGAACTGCTTCTCCTCGGCACGCGCCTGGGGTGGCCGGTCCTGGCGGACCCCCGGTCGGGCTGTCGCGTCCCGGGGACGATCGCCGCGGCCGACGCCATCGTGCGTGCACCGCAAGCCGTCCTGCCGGAAACCGTGGTGCTGCTCGGTGCGCCGTGGCTTTCCAAGGCACTGGGTGGGTACGTCTCGGAAGCGGCGGCGAACGGCGCCCGCGTCATCTGCGTCGATCCGTGGTGGCAATGGACTGATCCGACCGTGGTCGTCGGCGAGTTCCACCACGTCCCGGCAAAGAGCTGGATCAAGGCGGCCCTTGAAGGGGCCAACGAATCTCCCTCCCGGGTTGATACCGGGTGGCTCGAGACATGGCAGATCCGTGAGGCGGCGGCCCAAGGAGCGATCGATGCGACCCTCGGGAGGGAACTCAGTGAGCCGCTCGTGGCCCGGGTTGTCGCAAGGCACGCGTCGGCGGACGACGTCACCGTGATGGTGGCGGCCTCCATGCCGATGCGCGATCTCGAGTGGTTCGCCCCCACACTCGAGGCACCACCGGCCGTCATGGCCAATCGGGGTGCAAATGGGATCGACGGCGTGGTCTCCACTGCCCTGGGCATTGCGGCATCCGGCCGACGTACCGTGGCGCTCCTCGGCGACTTGTCCTTCCTGCACGACGTGTCGGGATTGGTCAATGTGCCCGAGGCTCCGTGCACACTCGTGGTGTTGGACAACGGGGGTGGCGGGATCTTTTCGTTCCTACCGCAGGCGGCAGCGCTCGATCACCATCGGTTCGAGTTGCTCTTCGGAACACCGCCGACCTCTGATGTGAGCGACGTGGCCCGCGGCTTTGGACTCGAGGTACGCGACGTGACGACAGTCCGCGAGTTGGAGGCGGCCCTCAATGAGACCTCGAGGTCGACCTGGCCATCCCTCGTGCGAGTGAAGGTTGGGGGACGGGCGGAGAACGTCGCCCTTCATGACGCCATCAATCAGGCTGTCTGTCACGCCCTGACCTGAGCGTGCATTCGCCGCACTGGTCCATAATGCAGCCAGTTCATCAAGGAGGAAGGCAATGATCGCATCGACCTTCGGCGATGGCCAGGTGGCCTACTCGATACTTTGGTTCTTTCTGTTCTTCATCGAGGTGTGGCTTGCCGTATCCATATTCATCGACATCTTCCGCAGCCACGATCTTCCAGGTTGGGCGAAGGCGGCTTGGGTCATCTTCGTCATCGCCTTGCCACTGATCGGGATCTTGGCGTACTTCATCTTTCGCGGCAACCAGATGCGCGCCCACCAGATTCAGGCGTCACAGGCCCAAGAAGATTTCGCGCGCCATTGGATCGCGGGCCGTCCTTCTATGGCCGATGAAATCTCAAAACTCGTAGATCTGAAGAACAGCGGTGTGATCACCGAGGAGGAGTTCGAGCGGATGAAGGCCCATGTGATCAGCGAGGCTGCCGACACGGGGAGCAAGCCGTAGGCCGAACTTCAGCCTGGCGGTCCCGCGCCCGACCCATGAAAGGTTGGAGATGGGGTCGAGGTCGTGACGCGCCCGGTCGGGCTGCGGAACGAGAGCGAGATGTTCGCATCGCCCGACATCTTCCAACCGAGCTCGTGCACGGCGCGATGGTGCTGGTCGCACAGTGTGACCAGATTGGGTATGGCGGTGGGCCCGCCGTTGAGCCAGTGCACGACATGGTGGACATCGGTGAATTCGGTGTACGTGCACCCGGGAAAGCGGCAACCCTTGTCACGCCGCCGGATCTCGAGTCGTTGGGCCGAGCTGGGGTTTCGGCTGGCCGTTCCTTGCTGGATGCTCTGGCCCTTCTTGTTGTCGGCAGACAGGACGATTTTGGCGTCGCACGCCAGTCGACGGGCCACCTCGGGCGAGAGCGGACCCAACACATCGAGCTCGGCGGCACCTTCACCGCCGGCGAGATAGGTGAGATCGGCGTGCACGACGACTGTTGGGCGATTCGACAAGACTGCGCCTGCACCGCCGATGCCGCACACATCGACCAAGGAGTCAGCCATCCGCTGTTCGAAGGTCGCAGCGTCCTTCGGGCGACGTCCGGCTCGAGCGGTCAGTGCTCCCTTGACCCGGGCGTACTGATCCTCGGGCAGGCAGCCTGAAAAGGAACGGCGGCGATCGTCGAAGCGGAGAAAACGACGAGAGTAGAGACCGGCAGCCTGGATGTCGGTTTGTCGATTGGTGGCAACAGCGAGTTCCCGGACCTGCTTGGCCGACCACTTCGTCGCCGCCTCTGCCAGATGGGCATCAGTGTCGGGCTTGGCCACCTGGACCAGTGGCTTCACCTGGTCGAAGGAGAGCTTGCCCTGGGAGAGCGCCTCGGAGATCTTGGGGAGATTCTCGAGCTTCTCGGCTGCGGTCACCCATTCGCGTGCTGTGGTTGCGGTGACGGCACACCGTTGGACCAACCAAGCCACCATGGTGGTTGCTCCGTCGATCCGCCACGCCTTTCGTCGGTCAAGTTCGGCGACGGCTGAGAGAAGTTGGCGTTGGTGAGCCGATACGGCTCGATGATGCTGCGTGACTTTGGAGACGAGTGCGTCGGTACTGCGAGAGACGGTTTTCGGTCGGGGCCCGTCACGGAGCGATGCGTTTGCCATGCATGAAGGATGACGAAAGGGTGTGACATCGCGTGTGAGTGGTCCCGGTTCGGGGGCTTGCTTTCGGCCGATGACACCCCACGACTCCCTCGCCCGCCCGTCGTCGCCCTGCTCGCCCGCCCATCGCAGGTCGTCAGCGGTAACGGTCCGCCGAGATCCACGTCCCGTGACTCCGGAACGGCAGGGCCACTGACTCGGGCAGGTGGATGACCGCCTGTGGCTTACGCCCGAACGAGGACGCATCGAGGACATAGATGTCGCTGGCCCCCCGGGTGGCGTCGTACACGACGGTGAGGAGCCAGCCCTCGTCATCGGATCTCCCGTCTTCGGCCCGTACGAAGAGTGGTTCGCTTGCGGTCCGGTGCTGGCCCGGGTTCCAGGCCTTCACCTCGTCGCGTGCCACATCGAAACGCAGGAGGCCGAGGTGGTCGACTTCACGATCGACGCTGCGATCCCAGTTGGGCGCAACTTCCACCCCGTAGCCGTAGCGGAATGGTCGACCCTCGCAGAGCGGGTCGGAAGTGACGTACTCGACCAGGCGCTCATCCACCTGGCTCCGTTCCAGCTTGTCGCCCGTGATGCGCCATCGCTCGAGTACCGGGAGTCCACCGGCGATCAGGCTCATCCCGATGCCCAGGGCGTCGACGACCGGCACGTTGAGGTCGATGGGCTGACCTTTCTCGGGAACCTCGTAGCGGCACACGTACAGCACCACACCACCACCATCATCCTCGTCGTACGCATGGAGCACGTGGGTGACCAGGCATGGGTCAACCCTGACCCAGCGAACATCGGAGCCATCGCCATCCCGCTCCAGCACGCCGACCCAGCCCTCTGCGCCCGGTGTCCAGCGGTAGGGGACGGCGGGTTGCATCGAACCTTCGTCCTCGGAGAAATCGGCGAATTCGGTCGGGGACTCGATGAAGGCGATGTGTCGGGCCGTGACACCGAGATCGTGCTGCCAGGTGGCTCTGTCGAGTGGCACCTCCATCCGGTGCGTCAAGGCCCCCGCAGCGTCCCATTCACCGATCCTGAGGAACGGTGAAGTGGTCTCGGTGCCCTGCTCGACGCCGAAGAGGATCCGCCCTCCGGTGACGGAGTCGCGATGGACGTGCGACGCAACAGGCACGCGCAGGCCCCCGTCGAACTCCTCAGGCTGGAGCAGGCGGGAGAACTGCTGGGGGAGGCCCGACTCGGCCAGGGCCAGCACCTTGCCCGCCTGCCAGAAGACGTTTGCATCTGCCGGAGAGGGCGCAGTGACATATGACACGGCGGCACCATCGCGGAGCTCGATGGCGTGGAGGGCGCCGGCTGGCGTCGCAACCGTGCCCTCGTCGCCCTCCGCAACGACACCACCGCCGGCACCAGGCCCGATGCGCACGAAGGTTCCCTGGAGATCGGGCGGCAATACGCCGTCGATCGGTAACGGCGGGTTCATGCGATCAACAGGCTAGTGGGGTATGGCAAGGTTTGATATGCCCACGCTCTCGGAGGACCTCGCCTTTCGTGGCCTGATCCACCAGGTCACAGACCCCGCCATTCTCAAGCGACTCGACGCGGGGGGCATGACGGTCTATGCCGGCTTCGACCCGACGGCGGACAGCCTGCACGTGGGCAGCATGCTCCAGCTCTGCACGTTGCGACGCTTCCAACTGGCCGGTCACCGCCCCATCTCGCTCGCCGGGGGCGGAACCGGGATGATCGGCGATCCCGGCGGGAAGACGGACGAGCGGTCCATGCTGACCAAGGAAGTCCTGAGCGCGTACCTCGAGGGCATTCGGCCTCAACTGGGCCAATTCCTCGATCTGTCCGACGCGCTCCTGCTCGACAACAGCGTGTGGCTGAGCCAGCTGACCACACTGGACTTCCTCCGGGACGTAGGAAAGCACTTCACGGTGAACCAGATGGTGGCAAAGGAGTCCGTCAAGACTCGATTTGAACGTCCCGACCAGGGAATTTCCTACACCGAGTTTAGCTACATGCTGCTGCAGGCCTACGACTTCATGCGCCTGCACGTCGACTACGGCTGCGATCTGCAGATCGGCGGAAGTGACCAGTGGGGGAATATCACAATGGGTGTCGAGTACATCCGCAAGGTCTGCCAGGACGAGGTCTGGGGCATGACGACGCCGCTCGTGGTCAAGGCCGACGGGACCAAGTTCGGCAAGACCGAGACCGGCACCGTGTGGCTCGACCCGCGGCGTACCAGTCCCTTTGCCATGTACCAGTTCTTCTTCACTACCGTCGACGCGATTGTCGGTCCGTACCTGCGGTTCTTCACCTTCTTGTCCCATGAGGAGATCGAGGCACTCGATGTCGAGACGGCCGAGCGTCCCCAAGGGCGCGCCGGACAACGGGCCCTGGCGCGTGCGGTGGTGTCGCTGGTGCACGGCGAGGCCGAAGTAGCCAAATGCGAGGAAGCCTCGGCGGCGCTGTTCAGTGAGGAGATCGCGGCGCTGAGCGAGGACCTGTTGCTTGCGGTCACCGAGGATGCGCCGTCGACTGAGATCGCCCGCCAGTCCATCACCGATGGGCTCTCTCTCGTCGACGCCATGGAGCGCAGCGGTCTGGCCGCGTCACGGGGTGAGGCACGCCGGACCATCCAGGGCGGGGGTGCCTATGTCAACAACGCGCGCCAATCCGACGTGGCGCGAGTTCTCGGCCCGGACGATCTCCTCCACGACCGCTACATCATCGTGCGCAAGGGTCGACACGACGTGCACGTCCTGCGCGCAGCCACGGAGTGACGCGCCGCGTCCTGACCATCGCATGTCTCGTCCTGCTCGCGGTAGGGGCTACGTCCTGTGCCGGCGAGGACCAGACCGGATCCGCCGCACATCGGATGTCGGTATGGGTGAAGGGCACGGGCCTCGGTGAGGACATCGGCACGCTCATGGCCGACAATGCGCGTCTCCCAAAAGACGTGCCCAACGGGACGGGCGCGGTCCACGCCGGCTGCGGCACGATGGAGGACGATGCCGAGATGGCCAACGATGAGCTGCCGAGCCCGGACGCCCAGGTGACGATCTGGTTGTCCTCGGCGTACGGATTGGAGGGAGCGGCGGGCACGGAGTGCTACGACGCCGGGAGCACGAACAAGAAGCTCCTGGCGCAAGCCGAACGCGACACCGCCAAGGCCGAGGCGCTCTACGGGCGGGTGATCATCCGGATCCAGTCGATCGATGGGCGGTTGCCGTCGACGACGACGACGACCGAAAACGGCCCCATCAGTATCTTCGGATAAGTGCCTGAGCCGCCGATGCCTGAGTCACCGATGCCACCGCAGCACGACGAGTTCGACCGTCAGCGCCGTCGCGTGCTCTGGGCGTTTCCCACCGGTCTCTATCTGATCGGCAGCCGCTTCGAGGATGCGCTCAACCTCATGACGGCCAATCTCGTGGTGCAGGTGTGTCTCGAGCCGAAGCTGGTGGCGGTGGCGCTGGAGGACGAATCGGTGACCGCTGATCTGGTGACGCGATCGGGTGCCTTCACCGTGAGTCTCCTGGCGCGCCCGGACAAAGATGTGGTGCGCCGCTTCGTCAAGCCCGTGAACGAGGTGGTGCGCTCAGACGAGGGCGCCGTCGTGTCGATGGCGGGGCATGATGTGCGCGAGGTCGGACCCGCCCGCCTGCCGGTGCTGGCGGCGGCGGCGGGGTACGTCGTGTGCACGCTCGTCCGGCGGGACGAGCTCGGAAGCCACACCCTCTTCATCGGAGAGGTGAGTGACGTCGGGGGAGAGCCGGCCGACGTGCTCCGCATGGAGGACACGAGGATGCACTACGGCGGTTGAACCACCTGGGCCTCGCCGTGCGACCAGCTAGCCCGTGTCGGCGGAGCCGGTCTTCGGGCGCAGGTCGATACGCAAGGTGAGGATACCGTCGACCAGCTCAGCCTCGGCATCGCCGATCATGGCGTAGTCGGTGAAGTCCTGTTGGGCCTGCTCGCGGAAGCGTTGCCGCTCGGGTCCCTCGATGGGCGGGATACCGCGGGTGCGCACGGCTTCGGCACGCTGCCGGAAGCGGGCCACCATCTCCTGGGGGTCGAACACGACCATCAGCGTAGGTCGTTTTGGCGGAATGGCCGGTAGGCGTCACCTGGCGGAACCGGATCCGGCGCCACAGCCACTACACTGGGCCGGCGGTCAAAGAGGTACGCGACCGCGCCAAGGGGTGGGACGCGGTAGTCCAATCCCAGGTTGACAAGGAGTTCTCGTGAAAAAGGGACGCCACCGCCGGTTTGAAGAGGCGCGAAGCTTGAA
>OBLU010002620.1_pt1 | contig 16494 bp, 5 predicted proteins | sample 1518681 | NCBI WGS metagenome assembly OBLU01 (sample SAMEA3539304, study PRJEB22396) | soil metagenome | biome: tundra; feature: field; material: soil | place: USA | collected 2010-05 | depth 0.15 m | reverse complement strand
ATAGACTTACAACTACTCACCCGTAACCTGCGAGATTCGGTTGGGATACAGCGGAAGAAACCCTGCCGTTCTTCACTTCTGTGTCGCGCACCCGCGGACCCTTCTGGCCTTTCGTTCCCAGCCGCCATTATGGTATACTTTCGCCAGCAGTTTGCCGGGCCGAACCTGGGGGGACACGCGAACTGTGCACACTTCTTGCTGAGGGGAGAACCGTGCCTAATCAAGGCGTTCAGGGTCGGGTGATCGACGAGGGCACGACTGGCATTCAAGGCCTTCTTGTCGAGGTCTATGACCACGATGTCCTCTCGGCGGATGACCGCCTCGGCGACCCCAAGGTTGATATAGTCACGGACGCAAGCGGCCATTACAGCGTCACGTATCCGGCCAGCGCCTATGGCCTCGAAGCGAACCCGGACATCTACGTCCGCGTGTACGACAAGGTGAAACGATTGTTGTTCGTGTCGCCGGTGCACAAAAACGTCACCGACACGACATTCAGTTTCCCGGATATTGTCATTCATCGAAAAGACGCGGAAGGGTGGCTGGCGACCCTGGGGACCGGGACGCCGGTTTCTCTTACGACAGGCAACTTGATCGAGTTCCTGGTCGATAATGCCGACGCCTGGCCCGCCATCACGGCAGCCGTGAGGAACGCGACATCCTTCGTTAATTTCATGCAACTCTACCTGGACGTGACTAAGGAGGTCACGGACTTTCCCGTGGGTATCGACTTCAACCGCGCGCCGAGCCCGGGAGACTATGTTCCCCTCGAAGGGGAGTTGTTGAAGGCCAATCAGGCGCCGCGCAATCTTCCCGTGCGGGTCACCATGAACGATTTTCTTGGCTGGCCGTATCCCTGGGATACGGCAGGTCATGTAGACGACTATTTCACGGACAAGAAGAACACTCCGAATACCGCCAACGTTCACCGGTTCACCATGCCGCTGTTCACTCCGATGCACGCCAAATTGCTGAGCGTAGACGGCGTGGAATGCTTTACGATTGGCTCCCCATTTCTTCAGGAGTACTTCGACAACAGCAGTCACAAAATCGATAATCCGGAACGCGGGCCGATGAGCGGGCCCCCGATTCTCGGCGGGTTTCAACACTCCATAACGATCCCTATTCACGATGTGAGTTGTCATGTGAAAGGGCCGGCGGTGGCCGACATGAACGACGCGTTCGTGCTTCACTACAACGTCGTCCGCGGAGCCGATCCGGCACTTACTCGAATCGCGGTACCCCCCGTGGAGCCCGACAATGTCGCGCTGCAAGTTCTCCGGACGGTTAAAGGAGGGACTCTGTTTCCGACCCTTCCGGAAGGAGAGACAGGCATACTGGAAGCCTATTTGAGGGCGATCGGGAATGCCAAAGACTACATATACATCGAGGATCAGTACTTGTCGTGCCGGGATATCGGGGTGGCTCTCTTACGCTCGTTGCAGGATCCGGATCCGGCAAGGGCGAATCTCCAGGTAATCCTGCTCATTAATAATAAGGTCGATTTGCCATTGTACGGCATGTGGCAGAAGGGCTTTCTTGCCGATTTGACGGCGCCTCTCACCGATTCACAAAAGGCGCGCCTCGGAGTATTTTCTCTCTGGACGCACGAGGCCGCCAATCCTCCGGATAATCCGAAGCCGCGGATCATGCGCAACTACGTTCATTCCAAGGTTGCAATTGTAGACGATGTCTGGGCCACCGTGGGATCGGCGAATCTGGACATGGTTTCCCTTAAGAACAGCGACTATCTGAGCCGGGTCATTGAGGATGTGCTGCTCGAACTGGTTGACTTCAGTAAACAACGTGGAAGCGAAGCCAACGTCGTGATGTACCAGGGGATCGACGGTCAGCCTGCGACCACGGACGTGGTGGGCAGGCTTCTCCGGCGCCTATGGAGCGAGCACCTGGGATTTCTGGATGGCTCCGGCAACCCGAATCCAAGTGCGCCTGAACTGGCTGCCAGACCCGCCAAGGGCTGGTTGGACCTGTGGAACCAGAGGGCGAATGACAAAATCAATGGGCTTCAATCCTCGCCGGGCGCTCCCGTCACGGCTCGTATCCTTCCGTTTCCACACGATGACAAAAACAATATTACGAAAAAGTATCCCGCCCCCAACGATTACCTCGGCGCGATCCGGACCGCAGGCACGAATCTCCCCGTCAAGATCGATTTGACCAAGTTCGGCATTGTCGAAGGAGTGCGGGCCTTTAGTTTCGCCACGGGAAAGTGGAAGTAGGAAAGACATTGCCTGCCGATACCTTTCAAGCATTCGCATTCGCCCTCTCCGACGCTCTTCGCTACCTGAAGAGCGGGCTGGGCTTCAAGGATGACGCTGCGCAACTGATGATGCTGCTGGGGTGGGAATTGCCGCCCGCCGTCGACGACATCGGGCTCGCCGGTCTGGATGTATCCGCCCTTCTGGCCAAGATCGAAGTCGTCTTTGAAATGCGCGTCTCGATCGATGTCAATGGAGACGGCAGCGTCAGCGCCACAGCCCAGACGGGCGCCTACGCCGACCTTCTGCTGGAAGCCACGAAGTTTGTTACCGCGGTCGTGAACCTGGCCGAAAACCTGCCTGCCACGCTCGCCGCATCGGGAGACTACGTATCCAAAACCCAGATCGACAAGCAACTGGCGGTCCGGATCGTCGACCTGGTATTGATGGAATACGTTCTGGGGGAGTTCCAGTTTCTGTTCCTGGTGCTGCAATTCCTGGGCATCTTCACGCTGGAAAACCTCCCGGCCGACCATTCGATCTATCAAACCGCGCACGTCCGCCACGTCATCCACTTCGACCGCATCGGTTTGCTCTTTTCCAATTTCACAGGCCTGCTCAAGCAGGTTTACGGCTGGGGATCGGCGACATTCGATCCCCTTAGACTCTTGATCTACTTCGGGAGGTTGCTGCAGTCTTGCCGCACGCAGGGAAGGCTGTTACGGCTGCCGCGGCGAGTTGAAGAGAAACTGCTCGGACGGCCAGTGCCCGAGGCCGATACCACCCCGATGCCGCAGTTGCTGATTGAAATGACCGAGGGCGCGGGAGGGATTTCCGGCAGCATGGGTCTCGGCGCCTATGGTTTGCGTCCCAGTGCCCCCGGCGGCACGGATGGCGGCATCGGCTTTTATCCCTTTCTCAGCGGGACCGCCGACCTGTCTTTTCAACTGGCCGACGAGATCTTTCTGGATATCGACTCCACGGTCGACCTGACCGGCGGCGTGGTTCTGTTCCTGCGGCCAGGGCAAGCGATGAGCGCCAAGTCTTCCTTCCTGGGGAGCGGCGCCGGTGCCGCCATGGCCACGGGCCGCCTCGGCATCCGCCTGCGGTACGGCGCCGATTCCCTGCCCCCCAATTCGTTGTTAAGCCTGCCCGGCGGTTCCACCCTGCAAGTCCAGCAGATGTACCTGGGCTCCGGGGTTCAGAACAACGGCGGGGCCTTCGATGCATTCGTGGAAGCCGGCCTAAAGGGCGGGCAACTCATCATCACCCTGGACCAGGCCGACAGCTTCCTGAAAGATATCCTCCCCGATGGCGGGATCAAAGCCGGCTTCGATCTTCTGATCGGCTGGTCGAGCGACCGCGGCGTGTATTTCCAGGGCGGCGCTCAACTACAGCTTTCGCTGCCCCTGCACGTCAGCTTGGGCCCAATTGACTTGCAGACGCTGACTGTGGTCTTGGGAATACAGGCTGGGGAACTTCAGCTCGAAACCAGTTTCTCCGCCTCCGCCGCACTGGGACCCATCCAGGCAACCGTCGACCGCATCGGCATCACCACCGACCTGAAATTCAAGCCCGGCAACCTGGGAGTGCTCGACCTGGCACTGGCATTCAAGCCGCCGAACGGGTTGGGGCTTGCGATTGACGCGGGCGTTGTGGCCGGCGGTGGTTACATTTCGTTCGACCCGGCCAAGGGGCAGTACGCGGGCATCCTGCAACTGGCCCTGCTGGATACCATTCAAATCACTGTGATCGGTGTTGTGGACACGATCATGCCGGACGGTTCCAGCGGCTTTTCGTTCCTGCTCATCATCACCTTCACCCTCCCGCCCATCCAACTGAGCTTCGGCTTCACACTGAACGGCGTGGGCGGATTGGGCGGCGTGAACCGCACCATGTCGGTGGACGCGCTGCACGCCGGATTCCGCGCTCACACGCTCAATTCCGTGCTGTTCCCGCCCGACCCCATTGCCAATGCGCCCCAGATCATCAGCGACATTCGCAACTTCTTTCCTCCTGCGCAGGGACGCTATCTGTTCGGCCCGCTGCTGGAGATCGGATGGGGCACTCCGACTCTCATTACCCTGACAATCGGGGTCATTCTGGAGATTCCCGACCCGATTCGCATCGCCATCCTGGGACTCATCGACGCCGGCCTGCCGGACAAAGACCTGCCCCTGATCGAGTTGCACATCGACATTCTGGGCATCATCGATTTCGGCGCCAAGACGCTGTCCATCGACGGCTCGCTCTACGACTCCCACGTCCTGATCTACGGGTTGAGCGGCGACCTGGCCTTCCGGCTCTCGTGGGGCGACAATCCGAATTTTGTTTATTCCCTGGGCGGCTTCAACCCGCACTTCAACACCGACGGCCTGAATGTTCCACAACTGAAGCGAATGTCGGTCAGCATCGGCGACGGCGACAACCCTCGCATCAGCTCCAACAGTTACATGGCCGTCACGTCCAACTCGCTGCAGTTTGGCGCCAACGTGGAAGCGTACGCCGCCGCCGGAGGGTTCAGCATCCACGGATACCTGGGCTTTGACGTCCTCATCATCATTTCACCGTTCTCATTCGAATTCGATTTTTCAGCCGGATTCGACGTGGCTTTCGAGGGCGCAACCCTGCTCGGCCTGACGGTAAACGGTACCCTTTCGGGAACCAACCCCTGGCATATTCACGGTGACGCGACCATTACCCTGCTGTTCTTCAGCGTGAGCGCTTCCGTCGACCTGACATGGGGCGACAGCACGCAGGCAAAACTGCCCGCCAAGCCGGTTCTCCCCGACCTGACCCAGGCTCTGAAAGATCCCAGAAACTGGAACGCGGCGCTCCCGCCCGGCGCCACGGTGGCCGTAACGCTCGCCACGCAGAAGCCCGACGGCACAACACTGCGCGTGCACCCCATGGGAACGCTCGCCGTAAAAGAAACGGTGGTCCCGCTGGATCTGCCCATTACGCGCTACGGCAACGCCACCCCGTCCGACGGCACGCAGTTCTCCATCCAGAGCGTGTCGATTAACTCAAAACCGGAAGCCACTCAGACCATCCAGGACTATTTCGCGCCCGGCCAATTCCTGACCTTGAACGACGCCGACAAGCTCAGCAAGCCCGCCTTCGAGAAGTTCGATGCCGGAGTCTACATTGGGTCCAGCGCCATTTTGAACGGGCAGGATTCTCCGCGCACCGTCAATTACCAGGAAATCTACATCGACGATCCGGCGGGCTTCTCACGCCGTTCACGTTTTTATCAGATGCCCGCCGATATCCACATGGCTCTCAGCGCGCAGGGCGCCGGCTTCCTTTCGCAAGTCAAAACCACGGGTCTGGCGAAGTACTCCGCGGGACCTACCACCGGTGCCGTATCGGTGGCAGAGCCGAGCTACGTGGTGACCAGCGTGACCGACCTGAACATTCGCAGCGATATCGTGGCGGGCGGAGGTTCCACTTACTTCCAGGCGCAAGCCCGGTTGCAGGCGCACCTTGCCGGCCATCCCGAGGACGCAGGTCAACTGCAGGTCATGCCCGTGCACGAGGTGACAGCATGAGCGACAACGTGGGCAAGTATCACTTCGAAGCATGGGCTCGCCGAGGAATCGGCGCGGCCGTAAACAATCCGGACACCGGCGCCTTGCCCGACCGTGCCAGTCTCACGGTGCAACTGTCCCTCCAGGTGCAGAACGCGACTCAGCCGAATCCTGTCCTGCCTCCGGCGGTGACTGTCCAGTTGTTCGGTCCGGGCGACGTGGTGGGCATCGATCCCCGTCACGTGATCAAAAGCGAGCCGCGACAGTTCACCGTCAACTATGAACCGAACTATCTCTGCGGCATTGAATTCGACGCTCCCGATTTTCCCTGGCTGTTCACGCCGGCGGCGCCGAATGGCGACCGGCTGCATCCTTGGGTGGCTCTCATCGTTCTCAAGTCGGACGAGTTTAAGCCCTCCGATACACCTCCAAATCCTCTCCCCACGATCAGTGTTCTGAAAACATCCGCGCTGCAGGATCTTTCCGGCTCGTGGAACTGGGCGCATGTGCAGATCAGCGGCGATTCTTCGCTTGCCGATACGCTGTCCGCCACCCCCGGCCACGTGATTTCGCGCCTGTTGTGCCCGCGCCGGCTCGACCCCGAACTGTCCTACTCGGCGTTTCTGGTTCCCGCGTATCGGATCGGCGTGCAGGCGGGTCTGGGGGCCGACGTTTCCGGCATCCACACGTCCGACCCGGCCTGGACCTCCGCTACACCCGGACCGCTGACCCTGCCGTTCTATTACCGGTTCGACTTCCACACCAGCGACGAAGGCGATTTTGAGTCTCTGGTCCGCCGCCTGACCCCGCGCGTGCTGCCGGCCGAGGTGGGCGAGCGCCCCATGGACGTCAGCCAGCCCGACCCTGGCATTCCGTCCGCCGGCGGTCCGCTCGGCCTGGAGGGCGCGATCCACAGTGTCCTCACCGTACCGACTCCCTGGAGCGGGCCGGACAAAGATGCTTTTCAGGCTGCGCTGCAGCCCTGGATCAACGAGACCAGCCCGCCCACGGACGATCCTGCCAGCCCGAATCCGGACGATCCGGTGATTGTGCCGCCCATTTACGGGCAATGGCACGCGGCCATTCGCAGCGTGGACCGCACGGCTGCGGGTTGGGAGAACGATCTCAATCTCGATCCGCGGAACCGCGCCGCGGCGTCCATGGGTACGCAAATCGTGCAGACGGAGCGCACCCAGTTGATGGCTTCCGCATGGCAGCAAGTGGAAGGGGTTCTGGAGGCCAACCAGAAGCTGAAGCAGGCGCAACTGGCGCGCGCGGCATCGCAGCAACTCTACCGTCGGCATTTCCTGACGGCGCAATCCGAGACGGTGATGAGCCTGACGTCGCCGCTGCACGCGCGCATCCTCGGCAGCCCTACCACTGTCAAAGCCATCGTGCGCAACAGCCGGGTTCCGGAGCGGATGTTCAGCGGCGCGTTTCGCAAAGCAGCGCGTCTTCCCTGGCATCTGGGCATGGCCCGGCCCGGCGCGCCGACTCTCCTCGACCGCGTCAACAGCGGCGACGTGACCATCGTCCCTGCGCCTAAGCCGCCCGGAGGCATGACCTCCATCGACCAGATTTCCACCCAGTCGGCGCCTTCGTGGGCCGAGAGCCTGTTCAAATACTGGCCATGGATCTTCTGGTTGATCGTGGCCATTCTGGTGTTGCTCGTACTGATCCTGGGGCTGGTTGCGGGTTGGGTGGCGGCGCTTGTTTTCGCGGCGGCCGCCGCCGTCGCGGCCTTCGTCTTTTACACGGCAGTGCAGGGCGCGCTGGCCCATGCCAACGCCGCCAGCCAGGTTCAGTTCGGCAACCTCACGCCGCAAACCGTCGCGGCAGTTCCGCCGCAGCCCGGATTCCAGGTTGTGGCGCCCGGCGCTCCCATGCCTGCCGGCGGCGCCGGAACCGTGGATTCCGCACAGGGCGCCCTGTTCCGCACGGCCACCAGCCAACTCTTCGGCTATTTCCAGGCCCTGCCGGACAACCCCGCGCCGCTGCCCTCGCTCGACATCGCCGGCATTCGCGCCACCGTGCTGACGCGCCTCGACCCCGTCACCACAATTCCCAAACGCTTCGCGACTTTGATAAACATTCCCCTACGCCTCAACTGGCAGCCGCCCGATCTTCTGGACCCGATCATGGCCGCCCCGGAGTTTCCGCAACCCATGTATGCGCCCCTGCGCGACTTATCGGTAGAGTATTTTCTACCCGGCGCGGAACTCGTGCCTCCCGACACCCTCGGGCTGCTGGAAACCAACCACACCTTCATCGAAGCCTACATGGTCGGCCTGAATCACGAGATGGCGCGCCAGTTGCTCTGGAACGGCTATCCCACCGATCAGCGCGGATCGTACTTCCGGCAGTTCTGGGACGTGAGCGCCTACGTGCCGTCGGCGGGCGACCCCACCGATCCGGCCAAGCTGAAAGAACTGTTGAAGGACATTCCACCCATCCACACCTGGCCGCTGCCGGTCCCCCTCGGCGAGCATCCCAATCGCACCGATATCGTGCCCAACAATCTGGTGCTCCTGATCCGTGGCGAGCTTTTCAAGCGCTATCCCAACGCCATTGTCTATGCGGGCAAGGCCAAGAAGGGACCGAAGGGCACCCGCATTCTGGACGATACCGTGGAGCACTATCCTCTCTTCCGCGGCACGCTGTCGCCCGACATGACATTCATCGGATTCAATCTGTCCCCCGAGGACGCGCGCGGCGGGACTGCCGCCTCACCCGATGGTTTCTTCTTCGTCTTTCAGGAACAGCCCTCCGAACCCCGCTTCGGACTGGAGCCGGATTTCAAGACCGGCCCGGTGCCGCATTGGTCCGAACTGGCATGGACCAATTTCGCGACTGGCGGCGCGCCGTTGAAGGTAGCGGCCGGCCCGGCCCCGCCGGTCTCCGCGCCCGCCGGAAGCGTCCTCGCAAACAGCCCCTGGCGCATGGCCTCCCGATACTTCTCCATGGTCCTGTTCAACACCGCGCTTCCGGATTTCCTGAAGCCGGAGATTCAGCCCACCCAGACCGCCATAGTGACGGACCCCGACCATCCCGAGGATGGCAATAACAAGTGGGGCGTGAACAGCGCCCAGACCGCCAACATTCTGCTCCGTGTGCCCTTCCGCATCCTGATCCATGCGGATTTGATGCTGCCAAAACCATGACCAGCCCACCTGTCATCGCTCCCGAAGTTGCAACCGTCGGCCGCGATCCCGCCGGCCTGGATGCCCAGACGCCTCTGCTGCTGCTGCCGGTCAACATCCAGACGCGCTTTGTGGATCCCGTGGACGGCAGGCATGAACTCTGGCTGCGCATCTACCCGGACCAGATCGCCGTCAATTCCCACGAGCCGGAACTGACTGATCGGGAAGTCTCCGACGGGCAGGCCTATTGGAACGCGGTTTGGGACGCGGGCAATCCCCCCGCCGATCCCGACGACGTGAAAGCACCGTGGCGAACGTTGGTCTCGTTGTATGGGGCACAGCGCGCAGCCTGGATTGCCCTGGCTCTAACTCCCACGAACATCGCTGCCCAACCGGTGGCGGCCACACCTGCCGGCGCCGCTCCAGTTCCGCCGCCGGTGTTTCCGGTGCCCCCCAGCCGCAAATCATCCTGGGAGAAGCCCGCGGTCGCGGACGCATTGCCGGACGCGTGGACAGTGGTGCTATTCGCCGGGACCGAGATCGGCACCTTCCGTTCCGGCCCCATTCAAAAGCCGCTCCCGGTGAGCCTCACTCCCAACGGGAGTGGCTTCCCGGCGAATTCGCCCGTGGATGCGGGCCTCCAGTGGATGGTGGATTTCGAAGCCGCGGTCACGGCGGGCATGGCCCTGAAGATTCCCTTGACCGCCGCCCAGCGTTCCGCCGGTTTCGATCGCATGCTGGTCTACGGACTCCGCTCCACGGATTCGACGGCGGCGCAGACTTTCGCCAACCTTCTGGACGCCCACCATTACACCGATGGCTGGGCGCTGGTGCCGCAAGGCGCGCCGACCAACAACACGCCCGACGCCAACTCCGGATACAGCCGCAAGGATCCCGATGCCGCCATCAGCTTCGCGACGGAGCGGCAGGCTCCGCTCACCGCCAATCCAGCTTGCGACGGCAAGGTCTTCGCGGCGCTCACCGGTATCCCGCCGGGAACTCTCGATCACGTGGCCTACGCCGACGGCACGAATCACCAGAACGGTACGGACATGTTCCAGGCGCTGTGGCCGGCCACCCTGGGTTACTTTCTGACCCAGATGATGGCCGACGTCTTCACCCCGGAACAGATCGAGCAGGCGCGGGAATTCGTGATGGCCAATGCCATCCCCCGCGGACCCGTTCCCGCCCTGCGCGCCGGCAAGACTCCGTATGGGGTGCTGCCGGTTACGTCGCTGCGGAATTACAAGCCAAATTCGGATCTCTCCGGCCCCGTCGAGCCGGGCCTCGCAAACTTCGTAACGAAGTTATGGCCCACCTGGCTGGCCAGTTCGAGCGGCGCGCCGCACATGCAGCGGGGTGGCGATCCGGACCAGAACCTGATGTCCGTGTTGGGTATGGATGCCAGTTCCATGAACTTCCAGGGCCGGGCAGTGCTGGGCAGCGGCTTCGTTTGGAACTTCTTCAACTTCCTGGGAGTGCCGGCGGCCTTTCAAGGTCAGTGGTGGGCCGACTATCAATTGTTCGGCCGCGCTGTTTTGAGTGCCTATGGATTTGGCGCATGGAATCCCAGAGTGCTCAACCTGGCCTTCGCGGAGAGCAGCTTCCCGGTTCAGTTTCCCACCGTTCAGAACGGTCCGCTCTCCGAAACCGATCCCCTGAAGCCAGATGCCGATTTGGGCGGCGGAGTGAAAGGGAATTACATCAACTGGCTGCAAACGGCCTCTGTCGCCGACCTCCAAGCCGAGAACTATCCCGGGCCCAAGCCCACTTCGCTGCTCTACAAGATTCTCCGCCAGTCTCTTCTGCTGGACTATGCGAACCTCGCCGGCCAGGAGGAGGTGCGGGTAGGCAATTTGCAGGCACTGCAGATCAGAGAGACCGAAATCGTGGCCGTCCAGCCCCACCCCACCGCTCTGACGCCGCTCGAAATCCTGGCGCGTCCGGCAATTGCCAATCCGCATCTGTCGTGGGCCGAGTACTTTCTCGCCGGCAACTTTGGGCCGGGTTCGCCTTATGCGCAATTAAATGAGGTGCGCGCCAGCCTGACCCGCCTGGCGTCCTTGCCCACTGCCGAACTCGACCGCCTCCTTACCGAGACTCTCGATGCCTGCAGCCACCGCCTGGACGTCTGGGCGACAGCCATCGCCACGTCGCTGCTGAAGCGCGTTCGCGACCGCCAGAACAACCAGGTTCATCTGGGCTGCTACGCCTGGATGGAGGATATCCGGCCGGAAACCCGGCGCCTCCCCATCCAGGGTTCGGAACTGGAGATGGTGCGGGCCCTCGATGCCCGCAGATCGAACACCGGCCTGGCCGTGCCGTTCCAACCGCTCACCGATAACGGCGGGTACATACATGCTCCGTCGGCTAGCCAGGCGGCCGTGGCCGCGGTATTGCGCAACGGCTACATGACGCATCAACAGACCGCCGAGGGAGGTCTGCTTTCCATCGACCTCTCCAGCGAGCGCGTGAACCGGGCGCTGGGGCTGATTAGTGGAATCCAGCAGGGGCAGAGCCTCAACGCCCTGCTCGGGTATCTGTTCGAGGACAGTCTGCACGCCCAGATGCTCGACAAGTATATCCAGCCTTTCCGCGATGCCTATCCCGTGGTGGGCAGCAAGCTCACTCCTTCCAGCGCTCCTAGCGAAGCCGTAGCCGCCTCCAACGTGGTGGATGGCGTGGCCCTGCGCACCGCCTGGGATTCCGGTAAATTGCCCGCCGGCCTGCCATGGGGAACCGGACTGCCCGGCCCCGGCGCCGACCGGAATGCCGTGATCGCGGTCTTGCGGACGTTGGACGATTACGCCGATGCGCTGGGCGATCTGTCGATTGCCGAGGCGGTCTTTCAGGTGATTCGCGGCAACTTCGGCCGCGGTGGTGGATTGATCGACGCCATTTCCCGGGGATCGCGTCCGCCCAAACCCGACGTTGTCGATACCCCTCGCGGCGGCATCGACCTGACTCATCGGGTCGCTCTTCTGTTCGCCGGAACGCCGGTTGCGAATTCGGCTTGGGCCGGCGTCACGCCGCATCCCAAGGCTGCCGCCGAACCGTGGCTGGACGCGTGGCTGACTAACGTCCTGCCCGATCCCGCCACCGTGCGTTGCCAGGTTCAATACCAGGACCCCGGTCCGAAGACCAAGACTCTCAGCCTGCTCGATCTGGACGTAGGGCCACTGGATCTGCTGTACATGGCGGAAGCGGCCGAGGTTCCGCAGCGCTCCGAACTGGAGAATCGCATTCTGTACGTTGCCGCGCTTCCGCCCACGGCAACGAATCCGCAGATTGTCTTTCAGGCTGGCACTTTGCCGGCCGGGTCGATCCTTTTTCCCGACGCCCTGTACCTGGCGCAAAATCTGCGGCGGCTGATCGGCTCCGGCCGCGCGTTACAGCCGCAGGATCTCACGGCGCCCGAGACCAATGCCGCCAAGGCCGGCGGGGTGGCGGACCTTACGGACCTGCGGGCGCGTGCCGCCGCAGCCGTGCTCAGTCTCAACAACGACCTGGCCGCTCTCACCGCCGCGGCCGCCGGCCCGCCCGGTCCGCTGCGCGATGCACTGATGCAAGCGAGTCTGTATGGCGTCCCGGGCGTAGTCCCGAACATATCCAGCGGCCCCGACCCTAATCTCGCCGCGCAGGCGCAAAGTATCGTCAAGATCCTCCAGGACCGTTTTAACAAGGCGTCCGCGGTGGTCCTGGCAACCACGCAGTTGGCGGACCTGCAAGGAGTGATTACGGGTATCTTCGGAGGCGATTTCGTATTGCTTCCGCGCTTCACCCCGCCCGACCTGGCGAAGTTGCAAACCGCCTTCACGCAATCGTCCGCCATTGTGTCGAGCGATCCCGTCGCGCCCTCGCGTTGGTTCCGCCAGTTGACTCACATCCGGCCCGCGATTTCACGTCTGGATCTGGCGCTGAACGTCGCGCAGGCGCTGGGTGCGGATTCCGTTTATCCGCCGCCCTTGTTGCTCGGGCAAATGCCTCCGCCGCCCGCCGCCGCTCCGCCGGACCGCTGGCTCGGCCTCCCGCTGGATGCCTCGAATCCGCCTCGGAAGGGACGAATCGCCCTGGCCTGTGTGACCCAGGGCAAGCCCTCGATCGAGAGTTCTTACGCCGGGCTGATGCTGGACGAGTGGAACGAACGCATTCCCTCCACCCAGGAAAGCGCCGCCGTCGCCTTCCACTTCGAGGAGCCCGCCGGCCGCGCTCCACAATCGTTGCTGCTGGCCGTCTGTCCGGACGCGCGCCGAGTCTGGGACGAGCCGCTGCTGCAGGCCATTCTCGAAGAGACTCTGGAACTGGCGAAGATTCGCGCCGTGGATCTCGACAGCGTGGAGCAGATCGGACAGATTCTGCCGGCCCTCTATTTCGCGTTGAATTTGCAGAGCGCGACCATCTCGACCAGATTCGCCATTCTCAAGGAGGCCATCGGTGTTTCTCGAATCAGTGGTTAAAGCCTCGCTCGCCGAACCGTCCATCACCTCCTGGACCCGGCTGGAGCCGCAGCCGCGCGATGGCTCGATGGAACGCAGCCTGCAGTCGCAGGTGCGCGATCCGCTGTGGATGCTCGCCCGCCAGTGGCAGGTGGGCGAGTTCCTGGGCGCTGATGCCGGGTCACCCGTTCAGGCCACGCTCGGCGCGGAATTGCAGACCGTCACGACGTACCGCCCGGGCGTGAATCCGGCGGCTACGGTTCCCATCGACCCGGCACTCCCGCTGGAGACTCATGTGGAAAGAGAGTCGGTGGAACTGAAGCTCCGCGGGTCGGTCCAACTCGGGTTTTACTTCGAATCGCTCGTGCGGCAGGCCGGCATCGCCGGAGCGAATACGGTGATCGCCGCATTCCGCGCGGCGTTCCCCATTTCCGCGACGCCTCCGGACCTCGCCTACACACCAGTGGAGGCGCTCCGTTTTCGCGCCTTGATGGCCGGCCGCGCCACCGATGGGGAAGCGCTTTACGCGTCCGCCGCTGCCGTCGCCGCGGGCCAACTTCCACCCCTCCCGCTGCCGCCGGAAGCCTCGAACGCGGGCATGCCGGCGGTCATCGCCGCCTTCTTCGCCTATCGCGCTTCCCTGTTCAGCGAACCAGACCACGATCCCGCCTGGCAGGGTGGGCACCTGGACTATGCCTTCGCTCTGGGCTCGCCCGCGCCTGCGGCGAACGTCCTCCTGAACGCGCCCGACTTCCCCGGAGGCCACCTCGATTGGTATTCCTTCTCGCTCCAGGGCGGCGACGGCAGCGCCGCTGCTTCCGCCAACCCGGCGCAAGTGACTCCCGTCTCTTTCAACTTTTTCCCGGCTCACGTGACCTTCCGCGGAGTTCACGATCCGCGCTGGTGGACCTTTGAGGACGCGGTCACCGATTTCGGCGCGCTCGACGCCCAGCACGTCGATCTGGCCAAACTTCTGGTCATGGAGTTTGCCCTGGTGTATGGCGGCAACTGGTTTTCCGTGCCTGTGCCCACCCCCATCGGCAACCTGAGCCGCGTGGTCACCCTGGTGGTCACGGATACCTTCGGCCTACGCACGCTCATCCGGCCATCCGAACAGACCACGGTCGCCGCCGGCGAAACGCCCTGGTCTATGTTCAAGCTCTCCGGAAGCGGAACCAGGTCGGACTTCATCATGATGGCGCCCACCCTCGGACTGGTGGACGATGCGGATGCCCTGGAAGAGGTCCTGTTCCTGCGCGATGACATGGCCGCGATGGCGTGGGCGGTCGAGCATCAATTGCAGGGCGACCTCGATTCACCCGTGGACACCCAGGAAGCCTACCAGCGGCGGCTGAAGGATAGCGGTCCCCCGCCGCCTCCAATTGCGAAGGCGGGTGGACCGCAGATTTACTACACGACCGAAACCCCGGCACCCGATAACTGGATCCCTATGGTTCCCGTGCAGACCGCGCAAGGTGCGCTCTATTTGCGGCGTGGGACCATGGACGTGCCAACCACTAAGGGACTCCTCAAAATCAAGGGTCGCGCCTTGATTCTGGAGCCGGGCCATCCCTTCTTTCTGGCCGACCACGTTCTGTCTCGCAGCGGAATTCAAGCCGATCGCTATTTTCGCCGCACGCGTTCGTCGGATGGCAAAACGTTCCTGTGGCTGGCGCGCAGGTCGGGCAGCGGTCGCGGGACTGGATGGTCCGGATTGCGATTCGACTCGGTTCGGGACATGGCGCAACCGGCGAGCGCTTGAATCGCATAAACGGCGGAATCCCCGACCGCTCTGTGGTGCATAGGCAAGCATTTCACGGCCTTTGGCTTGGCCCGGCCATTCTCCGTTTCGAAATCGGGATCTCTGGGAACCGGGTGCAACGTCAGGGTTGTGACCGGGGCACAGCTCCCGAAAGCGCCGTGGGCATGCGTTCGCAGGGCCAGCGAACACCGCCACCTCCCCAACCACCGGGCAGAATCCGAAATACCTGCAGTTTATAGAGAACTGCCCCGCTACTACTCCTAGCGGTTACATTGAGGTTTGTAAAGCGTCGTGCCCCACGAACCCGCTCACCTCCAAAGATCCGACCAACTACTACTTCACTGTGCCGGGCAGTACCTTCAGCAGCTCCCCCGGGCTCCAGGTTCCCCTCGGCGAGTGCTCAGGACCTATCCCGGTTACCGCCGGATGGCCCACAATTACGGAACTGCCAACGCCAGGCGTCAGCGCTTGCAATGTCACGGCGGTCGGCTATAGCCCCTCGGGCGGCCTCACGGATCTCCTGGTTCCCGATACGTTCAACCCAACGTTTGGGACCGCCCAAATAATGGTCCAGGAGCCGCCCTCGGCGGCCGACACGTCGCTCGGAACCATCGTTACCTTTTATAATCAAGAAGCTCCGCCCGCGGAGTTGAAGGTCTGCAAGGTCGCTGGCTCGGGTGTTGCTTCCGGGGGTACGCCTATTAACTTCTCTGTTGTGTCTTTCCTTCCGCCAGGAACTACCACCAATGTTGAAGGAGTCGAAGGTGGAACCCGCCCCCCACCTTGCCGCGTCGCCATCCCGGTGAAGTGGCCGCTCGCCGACATTCCTGGATCACGGCGTACTCGAAAAATGGTGCAACCACCCGCCACCCGCCGCCCTGCAAATCATGGATGCAGGCGCCTTGCGCGCAGCGTGCAGTGTCGCACGAATGCGTAGGCGGTTCAAGCGTCCAAAAATTCAAAGTAGCCCACTACCAAACCTTGCGACCGTTAGCGGACAAAAGTGCGTTCGTGGCCGCGCAAAAGAGAGGGCGCGCTGTCCAATTGGTGTGCAGCGCCCACCGTCGGCGCCGCACGACGTGCGGCTCGGCGGTACTCCTTGGCCGCATCGCGTCCGGCGGCTGCTGGCGCGCGGATCCGGCGGGTGCGCCGGGCTGCGCGGTTCAGCGGCCGATGCGGCCACCTTTCGGCTTCGGAACCCGGCCACGTTCCCCGACGGGAACGTCGGGCGCCCTTCACGGAGCTTTTCGCGCCTCGGCCCATCTGTAGGACCTTTCTAATCTTGCTACAACTAACTCATGAAAGTTCTCTTCATCGGCGGAACCGGCATCATCAGCACAGCTTGCACGCATCTGGCGATCGAGCGCGACATCGAGGTCACGCTCCTGAACCGCGGTCGTCACTCAG
>OBLU010002618.1_pt1 | contig 16496 bp, 17 predicted proteins | sample 1518681 | NCBI WGS metagenome assembly OBLU01 (sample SAMEA3539304, study PRJEB22396) | soil metagenome | biome: tundra; feature: field; material: soil | place: USA | collected 2010-05 | depth 0.15 m | reverse complement strand
AGGTGTAGTTCCTGAGTAGGTTGGTCCATCCGGGCCTCCTTGGAGGCTGAGAGCTGCCAAGCACCTCAGTCCCCGTTTCCTGCGGAGGCGCGCGCGGGCTCGTGACGATGTGCACCGCAGCGAGTTGCGCCCAGCGGCGGAGGTGCCGTCGGCGTAGAAGCGGTAGACGGCCGAGCCGTCCGCGGCGAGCTCCGCGAGGGCGAGGGTGGTCGGCTCGTCCGTGGTGACGACCGTGTCGAGCCGGACTCCGTCGGATTCGAGCTCGAAGCGAAGGCGGGCGCCGAATCGGTCGGTCGAGAGGCGACCGAGGAACGCGACGGGCTGCTCAAGTCGCCCGATCGTCCGCGCGGCGTTGAAGGGGCCGCCGCCTGGGTGCGCGTGAAGCCGACCGGTGTCGTCGGCCACCAGGTCGAAGAGCGCTTCGCCGGCCACCACGATGAGCCCGCCGGTGCTCATGACCTGTCCCCTCTCGGGGTGGCGAGATGAACGACGATGTCCTTCCGTTCGCGCGTGGCGGCGACGAGCTTGGCGTTGGCTTGATCGCTACGGAACACCCAGGCGCGAGCGGCATGGGTCGGCTTGCCGTAGTCGAAGTGACGCTGGATTAGCCACCGCAGGCGGGTGTGCTCGTCGAGCTCGACGTCCCAGGTCTCGTGGAGGGGCGGCCGCACGTGTGCCCAGTCGCCGGTGGCGAGCAGGAGGTAGTTGCCCTGGTCAGGCCAGTTCGGCGCCGTCGCTCTGATCAGCACGATGTCAGGCGTGGGGCGTCGGATAGAGCGAAGAGAGGGCTGGCAGGCTGGCGAGGACCGTGCGATGCACGGATGCGTCGGAGCGTGCGACGTGCCCGAGATTCACGGACAACGTGACGGTTTCGGCTTGTGTGGTCATTGGCTCTCCAGGATGCGCTCTTCGGCGCCGTCGGCTACGGCCAGCGCGTAGTGCAGGTCGGCAATGACTGTCTTGAACGGGATCGCGGGATCGGCAATCCCATAAGCGACGGCGGCGACGTGCTCCCACTCCGCCTTGTAGCCGTTGCTCGGGAAACTGCCAGGTCTGGGAAGCGCCGGGGGCACCCAGTTCGGCGGTCGCGGAGCCGGACAGGACGTACGAGGGGGGTGAAGTCGACCTTCAGGTCGGCCTCGGCTGTCCAAGTTTGCAGCCGCCAGTCGGGCTGCCACCGGCCCGGTATGAGCCCGATCAACTCGATTGTGCAGTCTCCACTCGTCAGCGTAACGAGGTAGCCGAACGGATCGAGCTTCCAGGCGAGTGCGACTTCGCCGAAGTTGGGAACCAACTGTCGGATCAGCGGGATGTCGTGGATCGCCAGCCCGAGGACGGCGCCGCGGGCCAGCCTGGCGGCTCGCACTTCTGCGCTTTCGCGGGTGTCCGAAGCCTCCCAAGTCGCCGCTGGAGGCGCCAGTTGGGTGGCAGCGTCGACAAGGTGGTCGTTCGAAGGCAAGGTAGATCGTCGATCGGACGAGCTCCGCCTTCGAGCCGAGCTCGGCCCAGTGGTTCGACGCCGCGACATAGGCAGGGTCGTAAGCGTGCATCCTTCCGACGACGAGAGGTACCGGAGGACGTTGTGGGCATCGGCGCGCTGGCTATTGTTGCTGTCCTGAACATCATCTTCATCTTAGGGCCTATGCCGGTAGGGCGGGGGCGAGCTGGGCGGTGTGTGCCTTCTTGAGGGCGATCAGGCAGGCGCCGAGGTGGAGCAGCGCCTGAACGTCTGATAGGTCGGGCGGGTGAAGCATGGCGCCAAGAGGACGAGCAGCCACTCCCGCGAAGATGGCCGAGAGAGCATCGGCGGTGTACCCCCGGTGGGCGCCGCGCGACCGGGCGTTTACCCGCCCGCGGCATCGCTATGGACGCCCACCGCTTCGGGGAAGCGGCCGCCGCTTCTTCCCCAAGATCTCCCCCCAGGCGCTAAACCACCGCTACGCTGACCACCCCCCGCCAACCACCCGGACCCCAGCAGCCACGCTCGCCTCCCCCATCAAAGTACGAAAGTCGAGAGCCTTTACAACCTACGACCAAATTCAGGTCATCATCAACGGTGGGCCCGGCACTGACACCACAACAACGCTGGCATTCAACGTGGTCACGGCCGAGTTCTCTGCCAACAGAGTCGGCTACTCCTCTGCCTACGCTGTCGTGATGCTCGTCCTGGTCGCCGCGCTCGCCATCGTCATCCTGCGATACCTGCAACGCTGTGAGCAGAGGATTTGACCATCACACACACATCGAAGGCTGTCGGCTTCCGCTGGCGCCGACCCGGCCACACCCCGAGCCCCGTCCCAGCCGATGCGCCGACGACGCGCCAAGCAATGGTCAGACGACGGCTGGAGCTGGCCGCGACCGTTCCTGTCGCTGCTGTATTCACCATCTTCGCGCTGCCGCTCTACATCGTGGCCTCCAACGCCTTAACCCGGCGCCGACATCGTGCCTTCCCCGTGGTCCCTTCGAAGCAGACGCGATCGAAGGAGCGGGTCGGCTGCGGATCTTCTGGCAGACCGTGCTCCCACTCCTGCGGCCGGCGTTCGCAAGCGTACCGATCTTCCTCGGGGTCTGGATCTGGAGTGACTTTCTCAATCCACTCATCATCCGCGGCCCACGTCGGGAACCACGGTGGCAGTCGGCGTCTACTGGGCGACCGGTGAGCACTCCAGCGACCTGGGCGCGTTGTTCGGTTTCATGTTCCTCGCATCGGTGCCCGTCCTCGTCTTCTTCCTGGCGTTTCAGCGGCACTTCGTTAGAGGCCTCACCGGAGGAGCCGCCAAGGTGAATGGCCCGACACCCCCTCGCATCAACACGAAGGCACAACCATGAGTTCCTTTCCCCCTACCCAGATCACAGGTTTCGATACCGTCGACGTTCGGTTCCCCACCTCGCGGCACCTCGACGGCTCAGACGCGATGAATCCGGACCCTGACTACTCAGCGGCCTACCTAGTCATCGGCACCAGCGCCGACGACGGGCACGACGGACACGGGTTTGCCTTCACCATCGGCCGCGGCAACGACGTCCAGGTCGCGGCGATCGACCTGCTCAAGCCCTACATTCTGGGCCGGGACGTCGAGAAGGTCCTCAACGACCTCGGCGGGATCTGGCGCGAGCTGGTGCACGACTCACAACTGCGCTGGCTCGGCCCAGAAAAGGGCATCATGCACATGGCCGTCTCCGCCGTTATCAACGCGCTCTGGGATCTGCGGGCCAAGCGCGCAGGCCTGCCGCTGTGGCAGCTGCTGGCCGAGTTGGCCCCGGAAGAAATCGTGAAACTGGTCGACTTCAGATACCTCACCGATGCCCTCACACCCGACGAGGCACTCACCATCTTGCGCGACGCCGAGCCCGGCCGGGCGGAACGCACCGGCTACCTGCTCGAGCACGGCTACCCCGCCTACACCACATCTCCTGGCTGGCTCGGCTACAGCGATGACAAGCTGCGATCCCTCGCGTTGACCGCGGTCGCGGATGGGTTCACACAGATCAAACTGAAGGTCGGCGCCGATCTCGCCGACGACGCGCGCCGGCTACGAGTCGCCCGAGACACGGTCGGCCCCGACATTCGGATCGCGATCGACGCCAACCAGCGATGGGACCTGGCCGACGCGATCACGTGGATAGCCAAGCTGGCACCGTTTGCCCCCTACTGGATCGAAGAGCCCACCAGCCCCGACGACATCGTCGCGCACGCCGCCATCCGCAAAGCAGTCAGACCGATCAAGGTCGCGACCGGCGAGCACGCCCAAAACCGCGTCACCTTCAAACAACTCCTACAACTGGACGCCATCGACATCGTGCAGATCGACGCCGCACGCGTCGGAGGGGTCAACGAGAACATCGCGATCCTCCTCCTCGCCGCCAAATTCGGTCGACCCGTCTGCCCGCACGCGGGCGGAGTCGGACTCTGCGAAATGGTTCAACACCTGTCAATGTTCGACTACGTCGCGGTCAGTGGGAGCGCCCACGATCGCATCATCGAGTACGTCGACCACCTTCATGAACACTTTGTCGACCCCGTTGTCATCAACGCCGGCCGCTACTGGGCCCCGACCCTGCCTGGTTCTGGTGCCCAGATGCACGCCGCGTCGCTCGCACAGTTCAGCTACCCGGACGGCTCAGGTTGGCTCGCCCAGCCGGGCATCGCAAGTTGATGGCTGCGAAACCAGACACCGCCCGATCTAGCAGAAGAACAACCACTGTGAGACCTGCGCGCCACGGAAACCCTGGAAACGAACGTCCCGTCAGCAGCGGCGCTGACGACGTCTGGCATGACCTGCCGCCGGTCACCGACGCCATCACCCCGACGTTTCTGGCGGCCGGGATGGGGACGCTCGAGCAGACCGAGTCGCCTATCGTCGACGCGATCGGCCGGTTCGTCCCACCGACCGCGGGCATCGAGCTGTGGATTGACGGTTTCGGCTGGCAGCGCCAGCTCTACGGGCAGGCCTGACATGGCTACCTTCGACGGGCTGACTGCCCTTGTCACCGGCGGCGCGTCCGGCATCGGCCTGGCCGCCGCGCGACTGCTGGCCGCGCAGGGCGCCGCGATCGGTGTCCTCGACCGCAGCGAGCAGGGACCGGCCGATTTCGCCTACGCCCGGGGCGATGTGAGCGACGACGCGAGCGCGCGCGCCGGCGTCCAGCAGATCGTCGATGCCCTCGGCGGACTGGACATCCTCGTCAACAACGCGGGAATTGGCGCGCAGGGCAGTATCGAGGACAACGATGATAACGAGTGGCACCGCGTGTTCGACGTCAACGTCCTCGGCCTAGTGCGCGTCACCCGCGCGGCGCTGCCAGCGTTGCGCGCTTCCCAACACGGCGCGATCGTCAACACCTGCTCGATCGCCGCCACCGCCGGTCTGCCGCAGCGCGCGCTCTACTCGGCCAGCAAGGGCGCGGTGCTGTCGCTGACCCGGGCGATGGCCGCCGATCTCACCGCCGACGGCATTCGCGTGAATGCCGTCAATCCCGGCACCGTCGACACTCCCTGGGTCGGCCGGCTGCTGGACTCCGCGCCCGACTCCGCTGCCGAGCGGGCCGCGCTCGAGGCGCGCCAGCCGCACGGCCGGCTGGTCAGCGCCGACGAGGTCGCTTACGCGATCGCCTACCTCGCGGCGCCGACCTCCGGCTCGACTACGGGCATCGCGCTCGAGATCGACGGCGGAATGGCCGGGCTGCGGCTGCGCCCGCGACCCGTGTAGTCATGACGAAACGGTTCGCGTCGGTCATCGGGCTGTTGCCGGAGAAGGAGGCGGAGTACCGAGCCCTGCATGCCGAGGTGTGGCCCGGAGTGCTGGCCGCGCTCAAGGCCGCGCACGTGCGCAGCTACTCGATCTTCCTGCGCGACGGCGTGCTGTTCAGCTACCTGGAGTACACCGGCTCCGACTACGCGACCGACATGGCAGCGATCGCCGCCGATCCGACGACCCGACGGTGGTGGGAACTCACCGATCCGTGCCAGCGGCCGGTCGAGTCCGCCGCCGAGGGCGAATGGTGGGCACCGGCCGAAGAAGTGTTCCACCTCGACTGAGGAGCACATGTTCGTGCGTATCGACGCCCACCATCACGTCTGGGACCTCGCCGTCCGTGACCAGCCGTGGACAGCGACGCTGCCGCAGCTGCGGCGGTCCTTCGGCATGGACGAGCTGCGGCCCAGTCTGGCCGAGCACAGCATCGACGCGACCATCCTGGTGCAGACCATCGCGGTGCCCGAGGAAACCCCGGAGCTGCTGCAGCTGGCGTACGTGGATCCCAACGTCGCGGGCGTCGTTGGCTGGATCGAACTGAGCGTACCCTACGTCACTGACCGGTTAGCTGAACTGAGTGCGCTGCCCGGGAACCTAGTCGGCGTCCGCCACGGGGTGCAGAACGAGCCCGATCCGCGGTGGCTGTGCCGGTCGCACGTGCGGCGCGGCATAGCCGCGGTCGGCGCGGCCGGACTCAGCTACGACCTGCTCATCACGCCATCGCAGCTCGGCGCGGCGATCGAGACGGTGCGTGCCCTACCTGAGGTGCGGTTCGTCCTCGATCACGCAGCGAAACCCTTGATCGCTCAGGGCATTCTCGAACCGTGGCGGGATCAAGTCTGTCACCTCGCCGCGCTCCCCAATGTCGCCGTCAAGCTCTCCGGACTGGTCACCGAGGCGGTGCCGAACTGGACAGTCGACATGCTGTCCCCCTACACCGACGTGCTGCTCGACTCGTTCGGTCCGCAGCGGATCATGTTCGGCTCGGACTGGCCCGTCTGCCTGCTCGCCGGCACGTACGGCGACGTGGTCGACGCCACCGCTGAGCTCACGGCAAAACTGTTGCCCGACGAAAAAGCGGACGTGTTCGGCGGCACCGCCACGCGCTGGTACGGGCTGACATGAAAACCAGTCGGCTGGCAAGCACCCAGGTCAAGGTCACGAGTCTGGGCTTCGGTGCCGCCTCCATCGCCAACCTCTATACGGCCGTCGATGACGACACCGCTCGCGCTGCCATCGAGGCCGCGTGGGACGGCGGGGTCCGCTACTTCGACACCGCACCACACTACGGTCTGGGGCTATCCGAACGGCGGCTCGGTTCTGCGCTCGCCGAGCATCCGCGCGAGGAGTTCACCATCTCGACCAAGGTCGGGCGGCTGCTCGTTCCCAACCCGGCACCGACCGGGTCCGACCTCCACGCGGGCGGGTTCGCCGTGCCCGACGACCTGACCCGTGAGCATGACTATTCACGCGACGGGGTGCGCCGTAGCCTGGACGCCAGCCTCGAACGGCTCGGCCTCGGCTATGCCGACATCGTCTACATCCACGACCCCGAAACCCACATGGACGTCGCACTTGGCGAGGCGGTGCCAGCCCTGGTCGAGCTGCGCGAGCAGGGTGCGGTTCGCGCGATCGGCGTCGGGATGAACTTCACCGACCCGCTGCAACGATTCGTCACCGAGACACCGATCGACGCGATAATGATCGCCGGACGGTGGACGCTCATCGACCGGTCCGCACAGACCCTCCTCGACACCTGCCTCGAACGGGGTGTGTCGGTCGTATCCGCCGCACCGTTCAACTCCGGTCTCCTCGCCAGACCATGGCCCACCGACGACTCCTATTTCGACTACGAGCCGGCGCCACCGGTCCTGATTAACCGTGCACGAGAGCTGGCATCCGCCTGCCGGCGCAGCGGAACAACGTTGCCTCACGCCGCGATCAGGTTCCCCTTACGCCATAAGGCAGTGGCAAGCGTCGTCGTAGGACTACGCACTCCCGAGCAGAGCCGCTCGGCTTGTACATGGGCCGCGACGCCTATTACCCAAGACGCTTGGCGAGAACTGGACCCTGGGGCGAACCCTGCGGCTTCGGGCAACGCTGACGTCCTCGCTGAGCGCAGAGAGATCCAATAAATCGAGACGACAGCTCCTTCCTGCGGGACTGGTACAGCGCGCGGGCATTGTTCGCCGCGGAATGGGCGCCGGCGATCCTGCTCGCTCTGTTGGATGGAGCGATGCATTATAAGGAGATCCTCGCGTCCGCTCGGTCATTCCATGCGTCGGACGGATGGACCCAGCGGCATGTTCGATTGCACGAGAGCATCCTGATGCGCAGTTTGAAGCGAATGGCTGACGACGGTTCGATCGAGCGCAGTGAGCAGCACGGGGTGTTCCCACCCTCGGTTACCTACGCCCTGACGCCGCCCGCCCGTGAGTTACTCGATGCGCAGTGCCGTTGGCGGAGTGGGCCAAGCGCCACCATGATCTCATCGAGGAGGCCCGGCACAGACGCCAGGCGGCCTCAACGAGCCGTCGCCGGGCGTGGTCAGCGAGAACACAGCAGCGGCGAGAAGCGCCGCCAGGGAGCGCTCAGGAAGACCACCGACGCAACGGCCAAGTACCCCGGACATCTCGCCCCCCTCGCGGGGTAGGCCGGGCGCATGGCCGCGCCCGGTCGCCGCACGTGGTCGCGCACCAGCCAGGCCCGCCGCCCCCCTGATCGACACGATGCCCGCCCCCGCCGCGAGCATCGGGTGCTGGGCACTTGACAAACGCACGCCCACGTGGCTAGCGTTGGGTGAACGGAGGAAAATATGAGGGACGCGGAGGGAGTGGAGACGTCGCATACGGCCGAACGGCCGATCGTCGAGTTCCGGGGAGTGTCAAAGCACTACCCGGGGGTCAAGGCGGTTGAAGATGTGAGCCTGGACGTACGACCGGGGGAGGTGCACGTTCTCGCCGGAGAGAACGGCGCGGGCAAGTCGACACTGATGAAGCTGCTGTCGCAGGTCGAGCGGCCCTCCCAGGGCGAGATCTACATTGAGGGCAAGCGGGTGCGGTTTCACAACCCGCGCCACGCTCAGCGACTGGGTGTGGCGATGGTCTACCAGGAGTTCGCGGTGGCCCCTCACCTGACCGTGGCCGAGAACCTCTCGCTGGGACGCGAGACGTCGCACTTCGGCCTGATCGTCCGCGGTTCGGAGAAGCGCCGCGCGCGGGAACTGCTCGAGCGGGTGGGTCTTGACGTCAACCCCGCGCGCAAGGTCTCAAGCCTGGCGGTGGCGGAGCAGCAGCGCGTCGAGATCGCCAAGGCACTGGCCATCGACGCCAAGGTGGTGGTCATGGACGAGCCCACGGCTCCGCTCACTGAGAGCGAGGTCGACGACCTCTTCAAGCTGATCAACGATCTGCGCTCGGACGGCATCGCGGTGCTCTACATCTCCCACCGACTCGACGAGATCGTCCGCATCGCCGATCGCGTGACCGTCATGCGTGACGGTGAGGTCGTGCAGACACTGGAGGGGGACGAGATCGAAGAGCGCGAGATCGTGCGTCTGATGGTTGGCCGCGACATCGAGAACCTCTACCCGCGGGCGGACGTCGAGGTGGGCGAGGTGGTCCTGCGGGTGGAGGGCATCTCTCGTCCCGGCATACTTCACGACTGCTCATTCGAGGTCCGCGCCGGCGAGATCGTCGGCTTCGCCGGGCTGGTGGGGGCCGGTCGCACCGAACTCGCCCGCGCGGTGTTCGGAGCAGATCCGATCTCGGCCGGTCAAATCGAGGTCGACGGACACCAGGTGAAAATCAGTACGCCCCGGCAGGCGATCGCCGCCGGCATCGGCTACCTGACCGAAGACCGCAAAGGCGAGGGTCTCGCTTTGCAGCTGTCCGTTGAGCAAAACATCACGCTGGCCCATATCCCCGAATCGTTCGGGATGATCGACCGGCGCACTGAGGGGCGCACGGCCCAGCGGCGTTGCGACGAGCTCGACATCCGTACCCCATCGGTGCGCCGGCCTGTCGAGGCGCTGTCGGGCGGAAATCAGCAGAAGGTCGTCGTCGCCAAGTGGCTGGAGACGGAGGCCCGAGTCCTGTTGTTCGACGAGCCGGCACGGGGCATCGACGTGGGTGCCAAAGCCGAGCTTTTCCGGCTGATGGGCGAACTAGCCGGCAACGGCCGCGCGGTGGTGCTGATCAGCTCCTACCTTCCCGAGCTGATCAACATGTGCGATCGCATCCTCGTCCTGCGCGACGGCCGCATCGTGGGCGAGCTCAAGCGATCCGACTTCTCCCAGGAACGCCTCGTCGCGCTGGCGACGGGCGCCGAGGCTAAGGAGGCAGCATGAGTAGTCACGCCGACGCCCCTCGGCCCGGACTGGCGGCGCGCCTGCCCACGTCGGTTCGCGAACGGCTGAACGATGTCGTCTCCCAGGCCGCCGCGGCCGCAGCGCTGATCATCGTCTTCATCGCGCTCACCATCGCTTCCCCCTACTTCCTAACGGGGAATAACCTGTACAACATCGGCGTGCAGGTCTCGGTGGTGGCGATCATCGCCGTGGGGCAGACGCTCGTGATTCTTACCGCGGGCATCGATCTGTCGGTCGGCTCGGTGGCCGGCCTGTCGGGCGTTGTGGGGAGCATGGCCATCGCCCAAAGCGGAATGCCGATCGTGGTCGGCATTCTCGTCGGCATTCTCGTCGGAGCCGCGGTCGGGCTCACCAACGGGCTGCTCATCACGCGCATGGGCCTGCCGCCGTTCATCGCGACGTTGGGCATGCTGGGCGTCGCGCGAGGGCTGACGTTCGTAGTCAGCCACGAGGTAGCGATTTACGGGCTGCCGGCCTCGTTCCGCACGTTTGGTGAGGGCCAGATTGGACCGATCCCACTTCCGGTCGTCTACCTGATTGTGATCGCCCTAAGCGGCTTCCTGGTGTTATCGCGCACGAAGCTGGGGCGCTATGCCCATGCCATCGGCTCCAATAAGGACGCCGCTCGTCTGTCGGGTATCCCGATCAACCGCTACCTGGTCTCCGTGTACGTCATCTCCGGGGCGCTAGCCGGCTTCGGCGGGATGATCGCCGCCTCGCGCGTTCAATCCGGACAGCCGAACTTTGGCGTAGGCTTGGAGCTCAGCGTGATCGCCGCCTGCATCGTCGGGGGGGCGAGCCTGTTCGGCGGCCAGGGCACGATCGGCGGCACGATGATCGGCGCGCTGCTCATAGCAATCGTCGCCGACGGCGCCGTGCTGCTGGGTATCACTCAGTACTACCAGCAGATCATCATCGGCGTGATCATCTGGTTGGCTGTGTGGTGGGATCAGATCCGCCGCCGCCGGCTGTCTGCCGCGGCGGAACAGGGCGGAAGGAGGGACAGCAATGCTCAAGCGAACGGTGACGGTGACGGTGATCAGTCTGCTCGTGACGGCCCTCGGGGCGGGGTGCAGCGTAGTCACCCTACATAAGCAGCACCTCACCCTCCAGAAGACGCCCCCCATTCACCTGGCGGTGGTGCCGAAGTCTATAGGTCTCGACTACTGGGACAAGGCACACAAGGGCGCCCAGTGCGCCGCGTCGCAGCTCGGCAAGAGCGTATCGATCGTCTGGAACGGGGTCACCGACGAGACCGACGTGGTGGGCCAGCTCGACTTGCTCAACAACTACGTCACCGAGGGTGTCAACGGACTGGTCTACGCGGCCACCGACGCCACGGCCCTGGCCGGCGTGACCCAGAACGCGACCAGTGCCGGCATAAAGGTGACCAACATCGACTCCGGCACCACGCCCCAGCCCAAGGGCACGCCGCTGCTGGCCAGCAACAACTTCACGGGCGCCAGGATGGCAGCAGACGCGCTGGCGCGGGCGATCGGCGGCAGCGGCGGCAAGATCGCGATCATCGCCTTCCACGCCGGCAGTCAGACCAACGATCAGCGGGTTCAGGGCTTTACTGGAGAACTCAAGAAGTACCCCAAGCTCAAGCTCGTCGGAATTCAGTACAGCCAGAGTGACTACAACATCGCCCTGAGCGTCACCGAGAACGTCCTCACCGCCAACCCCGATCTGAAGGGCATATTCGCGGCCAACGAGGCCAGCGACATCGGCGCCGTGGAGGCCGTCCGGCAAGCTCATAGGGCCGGCCAGGTCAAGATCATCGGCTGGGACGCCTCGCCCGATGAGATCCAGGACGTCCAGGAGGGCCTCAACTACGCGATTATCTCCCAGGATCCCTTCCGTATGGGCTATGACGGGGTCAAAGCCGTGGTCTCGATGATCCGCGACCACACGCCGGGTACCAATGAAGACACCGGCGTGGCGCTGGTCACCAAGCAGAACCTCAGCGATCCACGAATTCGCCAGTTCGTCTCGCCGAAGTGCGGAAGCCCCCAGCAGGTCGATACGCCCCCGCCCTCACCCTAAGGACCTATCCCGTTTGGGGGTCGGCGGCGAGTCTGGCGAGGTGGGCTTTCTTGAACGCGACGAGGCCGCTGGCGAGTTGCAGGAGCGCGAGATGGTTCTCGTCCTTCTTCGACCAACGGATCAGGATCCCGCGGCTGCGGTTCAGCCACCGACAGACTACGCGGCGCAAGCCGTTAAGGAAGGCACCGACAGATGACCAGCTACTCCATGCCCGTCCTCGCCGAACTCGCCAAGATCCAGGCCAAAACCGTATACACGGTGGCAAGCGGCGACCTGCGTCCGAGTGCGAACGTGACCTGCTGGCCAGCCCAGCAGAAGCTCGAGTCCGACCTGACCGCCGCTGTCACCTCACTCGGCTGGCAGGTGCAGCGTGGTCATGAGATCGACGAGGCGAAGGGGCACGGCTTCATCGACAGCCAGCGCGCAGGGATCGAGATTTTCAAGACGCTGCCGGTGGATACCCCGCTGATTGTGGTGGAGGCGGTCTGGCAGTACAGCCACCACGTGCTTGCCGGGCTGCGCAGCCATCAGGGGCCGATCCTCATCGTGGCGAACTGGGAGGGCAAGTTCCCCGGGCTGGTCGGCCTGCTCAACCTCGCCGGCAGCCTCACCAAGGCCGGTAAGAAGTACTCCGCGCTGTGGAGTAAGGACTTCACCGACGACTGGGCCATCGAAGGGCTCAAAAAGTGGCTTGAAACAGGCGAGCTGGCCCATGACCAGAGCCATGTGCGCGACCTCCCGGCCCTGCTGGCCGGCCCGGAGGTCGACCTCGGCAGAGCGCTGGCCGCGCAGCTGTCCACCGAGAAGGCGATCATCGGTGTCTTCGACGAGGGCTGCATGGGGATGTACAACGCGATCTTCGACGACGAGCTGATCAACCCGCTCGGGATCTACAAGGAGCGCCTGTCCCAAAGCGCCCTGGTCGCGGAGATGAACAAGATCAGCGACGAAGAGGCCCGTGCTGTCCGGACCTGGCTCGATGACGCCGGCATGACCTTCCACACTGGCACTGACGAGGCCACCGAGCTGACCGACTCCCAGCTGCACAGCCAGTTCAAGATGTACATCGCCGCCCTCCGCATCGCCGACGACTTCGGCCTTGACGCCGTCGGGATCCAGTACCAGCAGGGCCTCAAGGACACGGTACCGGCCAGCGACCTCGCGGAGGGGCTTCTGAACAACGTGGAGCGGCCGCCGGTCTCCAGCCGGGACGGTTCGCGCGAACTGTATGCTGGCGCCCCGCTGCCGCACTTCAACGAGGTCGACGAAGGTGTTGCCGTCGACTCCCTGCTCACCAATCGGCTCTGGACCGCGATGGGGCTCGACCCGGCGATTACGCTGCACGACATTCGCTGGGGCGAGCAGTACGGCGACAGCTTCGTCTGGGTGTTCGAGATCTCCGGAGCCGTGCCAGCCTCCCACAACGGCGGTTACGACAAGTCCTACAGCAAGCGTCAGCCACCGATGTTCTTCCCGCTGGGCGGCGGCACCCTCAGCGGCGTGTCCAAGCCGGGCGAGATCGTCTGGTCCCGGGTGTTCATCATGGAGGGCGTGCTGCACGTCGACCTCGGCCGCGGCACCGTGGTGGGGCTCCCTGCGGAGGAGACCGAGCGCCGCCTCCAGGCCACCAACCCGCAGTGGCCGATCATGCACGCGGTCCTGCACGGCGTCGGCCGGGACCAGCTGATGGCCCGGCACCGGGCCAATCACGTCAACGTCGTCTACACGCCCGACGCCGAGACGGCCGACAAGGGGCTGCTCGCCAAGGCGGCCATGTTCGCCGACCTCGGCGTCCACGTGCACCTGTGCGGTGACGTAAACCTCTAGCGAGTCGCGACGCCGACCATCACCTGCTCACGCGCCGCTGCGGGCAGCGCCACCGCTGCAAGCCACTGCCGTCGCCCGGCCCGAGGATCGCCACTTCCTCGGCTTCCGACTGCGCTAGACCCGCAGAGGCGAACCGTGGAGATCTTGCTCTCGGAGCGCACGAAGCGCAACGCCATGGAGCGGATCCGCAAGCTCACACCGCGACAGTGGGGAGGCAAGCTGGAAAGCTGCATCGCCCAGCTCAACGCGTGGCTGCGCGGGTGGCATCAGTTCTTCGGGATCAGCTCCGCCAGCGAGCAGTCCAGGTTGCGCGCGCTCGATGCCCATATCCGGCGTCGGCTACGCGCGATCGTGCTGCGCCACTGGAAGGCCGACGAACAATCGCACGCCGGTCATACACGGTCTCTGACCACGCCCGCCGCAGGCGGTTATTGACCGCCGAGCGGTCGCGTTCGGGGAGATGGCGGAGCACATTGCGTTCCTTGTGGCGATTATGGCGACGTCGCCATAATCGCCACTATGCCGACGCCCGGGTTATGCCGACTCGGGTCTGCTGGACCCTTCGGCGGTGGGCGGATCCGGCCGGTTGGGGTCGGGGACAATCAGAGCGCTTGGAGGAAGGCGAGCAGCGTGTCGGGTGGCTTGTAGCGCCCAGGAGGAGTGTCGGGCGGGGGCGTCCTGCGATCGCTCGCTCTTTGAGCGCGAGGTCGGCGTGCAGATAGATCTGGGTGGTCTCGACTCGTTCATGGCCGAGCCATAACGCGATGACGGTGGTGTCGACGCCGGCAACCAATCCCTGACATCCGGCGGCATCAAGAACGACTGCTCACGATCACAACCAATGAAATTCTGAGCCATACCCAGAATCGTCCAAGAACGCCCGGACGACACGGCAATTACGCGACAACCTCGTCGCAAACCAGGCGTCCGCCGTCTTAGGGCGTGACGCTCGCTCTTGGGCGAAAGGATGCGCCCGGCTTCGCCGACCCTCGCGCTCGGATCCGTGGCATAGCACGCGCCGGCTCCGGCTGGCCCGGACGGTCTCGGAGTGCTAGCTCGGGCGAGGCGCGGCAGCTAACTTCGACCAGATCGGCCGTGGCCGCTTGAGCGGCGAACCGGCAGTCTCGCGCCGGGCGGGTGCCGAGCCTGACGGCGTGACGCCTCCTGGCGTCGCTACGCTGCCTGAGGGGCAACCCAGCGGTCGCGGGCGGTCACGCGGAAGTCGGGCCACGTCGACGGCGGTCCGTCCGGCCGCCGGATGAGCCGCGGATCGCCTGCAGGCAGCTCGGCCAGTCGCGCGCCGAGAGGCGACTCACGCAGGTGCTCGGTCACCGTGCGCACGCCTGTCTCGATGACCTCGTGCCGCCGCCGGCTGCTCATGAGGTTGCCGCCCATCACGTCTAGGTCGTGCACCGTCGGCTGGATCAGCATGACCTCGACGCCGGCGGCGCGCAGCCGCTTGGCTTCTGAGCCGAGGCGCCGGCCGGCGGCCTGGCGCATCCGGAAAGCGAGGCGCTCACCGACGGTCCGCGGCGAGCCGACGTGTAGTGACGACATCGGGTTGAGCGCCAGTACGAGGTCGAGCGGTTCGTCGCACAGCACGTCGAGATTCGACGTCGAGTACACGCCGCCGTCGACGTAGGGGCGGCCGTCAATCTCGACGGCGCGGTAGAAACCGGGGATCGCGCACGAGGCGGCTACCGCGTCGGGCAGCTGCGCCGGTGACGAGCCGGAACGGCCGAACGCCACTCGCCGTCCGCTCCTGTAGTCGACGGCCATTGCCCAGTAGTTGGGATGCGGTGCCCAGTCGCTGGCGCACGCGCGCCGGACGGTGTCCTTGAGCGGCTCGGTCGAGACGAGTCCCCGTGGTAGCCAGCCCGAGATTACTGCCATCGGCGAGTACCGGTAAGGCCGGGCCAGTGACGCCGCGGCGAGTCGCCACGATCCCGGACCGAGCGCGAACCCGCTGCGCTCAAGCCGGAACGTCGCGCCCGCCGAGCGGTCGGCCGCCGCGGCTGCCTTGCCTCGGGCGTCGGTCAGCCCGTCGAGCTCCTCTCCGGCGGAGTGGGCGACCATGAACCACGGTGGCACGCCGCAAGCCATAAGCGCGCCGATCATCGATCCGGCCGACGTGCCGACGATGTAGTCGGCGCTGCCCGGGTCCCAGCCGCTCTCGGACGCGATCGCGTGCAGCGCCCCGGTGAGCCAGGCGCCGCCAAGGACGCCGCCGGCGCCGAGCACCAAGCCCACCCTCGGCCGGTCGATGCTGCTGTTGTGCGCGAGTTCAGGAGACACAGGAGTTCATCAACTTAGGGCGCGCGGCGCCCTCCGTCATCCGTAGCCTCCCCGCGCGTGCCTCGGCGATCTCCCGGCCCCACGTCCCTCGCCGCGCCGCTCAACGCCAAGATCGCAAGCATCCGAGACGACACGCGATCCAGTGTGGTGCGCACCGTCTGCAGGGCCGCCCGTAGTCGTCCGCAATCTGGTCAGTAGTCCGTGTAAGCCACTACGCGGCGTTGCACGCTGGCGGTCGTTCTCGCGAGTTCACCCGGCGTCACGTGCTGCGCAACTACTGGTGCGCGTCGCTAGTGGTGCGTATCGGTTTTAGTGGGTGATTGCTTCGAGGGTGACGCGTCCGCGTCGGACCTTCGCGAGGATCTGATCGGCGGTCGCGGCCCAGGTGAACGGTTGCGGGTTGTTGTTGTGGGCGGCGAGGTAGGTCTCGATCGCGTCGATCAGGTCGGGGACGCTGTGGAAGATCCCGCGGCGGATCGCTTTGTCGCTGAGGCGCCCGAAGAAGATCTCGACCATGTTCAGCCACGAGCTCGAGGTCGGTGTGAAGTGCAGCTCGAACCGCGGATGCTTGGCCAGCCACTTGCGGACGTTGGGGTGGTTGTGAGCGGCGTAGTTGTCGAGGATCAGATGGATCCGCAGAGCTTTCGGCACTTCGCGATCGATCGTGCGCAGGAATTTCAGGAACTCGACGTGGCGGTGACGCG
>OBLU010002617.1_pt1 | contig 16499 bp, 17 predicted proteins | sample 1518681 | NCBI WGS metagenome assembly OBLU01 (sample SAMEA3539304, study PRJEB22396) | soil metagenome | biome: tundra; feature: field; material: soil | place: USA | collected 2010-05 | depth 0.15 m | reverse complement strand
GTGGGACCGCCTGGTCAGCCGGCACGTGGTGGATTTTCTGCTCTTCTATGTAGGCCAGCACCAGTGGCCCGCCTTCAATGTGGCCGATAGCGCAATTGTGGTCGGAGCGGGATTGCTGGTGTTTGAGATCGTGTTTACCAAGTCGCCCAGCCAGCCGTCGGCCTAGGGCAGATTCGCCAGTCAAGTTCGCGCCTCAGCGCACCCAGGCACGTACCAAAGCCGTTTTCCCATCCTTTTGGCCCGTCAAATCTGCACCAGGCGCACCCGCGCTTTCTTCGATGCCCGCACCAAATCCTGGTCCAAGGTAGCAAGTGGTAATCCGCTAGCCTGAGCTAGATCGAGGTAGGCGGCATCGTACGCGGTTAAACCGTGTTCGCGGCTAAGGGACTCGATTCTGCCAAAAACAATTCCGGCGGGAAACTGTTCCAGCACGATGGGGAGCGTGGCCAGGTCGTCGAGGAAGCTTCGCACCAACTCTTTGGAAATGCGCTTGCGCTTTTCTCCAACCAGCAAGGCATTCAGGACCTCGTGCGGCCAGAATGGGGGCACGACGGCTGTGTGGCCTTGCTTGAACAAGCCGGCCACATGCTGCGCCAAAGCGACGTTCTCATCGGGGAAACACCAAGTCAAGACGACGGAAGCATCAAGGACAAACCGGCTCACCGGCGTCCTTCATTGATTAGATCTTTGATTTTGAGCCCCCGCAGGGAGAGCCTATGGCGCCGACCGAAACTTGCCAGCCGCTCCGCCGCTGCCTCCGCTGCTGGACCGCCCTGGGCCGAGATGCGTTCCTTCAGAAGCGATCCGAGCAACCGCGAAACACTGGTATCGTGACGCGCTGCCTCGATCCGGGCCCACCGGGCCACGTCTTCTTCCAAGGTTACGGTTACGTTGCGTAAACGACGAGTAGATGACACGAACATAGTGTAACACGACTTTCGTGTCATTGGGCGGAACATTGATTTTTAAGTCTGCCTTAGAAGGCAGGCCCCGGGCGCGTCTCCACCGATAGCTGACAACTGCGTGGCGGGACCTCGCCCCGCTGGACAGCCGGGGGCGGCTGTCCCTACGCAGGTCCGCTAAGGTGTGCCGTACAACTGCCGGTAGACACTCGCGTTCCGCAGGATGGCTTGCACGTATTCTCGGGTTTCGGTGAAGGGGATGGACTCGACAAATTCTTGCGGATCGCGGTAGTGGCCCTGGCCCAGCCAGTCGCCGACGCGGTCGCTGCCGGCATTATAGGCGGCCAGCGCGTACTCAAACTGCCCGTTGTACTTGTCGACCATATCCTTGAAGTAGCGCGTGCCGAGTTCGAGGTTTATGGCAGGGGTATACAGTTGCGGCGCGCTATAGCCCTTGAGCTTCACTTGTTTTGCGACACTCTTACCGGTCTTGGGCAGAAGCTGCATCAGGCCGACAGCGTTAGCGCGAGAGAGTGCCAGCGCATTGAACTCGGACTCCTGCCGGATCAGCGAGGCAACGAGATACGGATCGAGGCCGTTGAGCGCGGAATATTTGCGCAGATCAGTCCAATACGCTTTGGGAAAGAGCGCCTCCCAGTATGGCCTGGGCAGATCAGAAAGATCGATGGCGAAATAGTTCGGCGTGCTGCGCTTCATGATCTCGATGCCACGATCGTAGCGGCCACCATCCTGATAGACGCGCGCCATTTCGGGGGGCGCCCATGTCCCTCCCTCCTGGCTGGCGGCGGCTTGCAACTCACGCACGGCCATATCGGCGAGCCCTCCGTTCGATAGCAAGCGAGCCCGCGCGACCCGCAGATTGTCGTCGGGAGGGTCGGCTGCGGTGATCTTTCCTGCGGTTGATAGCGGAGGGATGCGGTCTAGCAGAGCGTAGTGCGGCGATTCTTCCGTTGGAGCGGCGCCGCCCGGCAAGCTTTTCAGTCGCTGCCGGCCGAGTTCCGCATAATAGAAGTTGTGAAAGCGTTCGGAGAGTCTCTGATAAAACGCCCGTGCCATCGCCCGGTTGCCGTCTTCTTCGGCCAGGCGCGCGCGCCAGTAGAGCGCGGCCGGAATTTCAGCGGAATCGGGATAGAGCGCGATTTGATTCTCAAAACCTTGCCGTGCCGCCTCGGTTCGGCCTTGCCGGAAGTTCAGCCACGAAGCCTTCCAGTGCGCATAGGATGCCCGGGCGCCATTCGGAAAGCGCTGCTGCAACTCGCGGAAATAGTCGATGGCATGATCGTAATCGCGCTTCAGTAAGTACATGTTCGCGGCCGAAAGCAGCGCTTGTTCCAGCCATGGGCTCGCGGGACCAAACTGCCGCAACTCATTGAGCGTCCTCTGCACCGTATCTTCATCGCTGGTGGAGCGAGCAGTCTCGCTCAACAGATAAAGGCGCTCCGCTTCCGCATCGCCGCTCTGTGCCCCCATCGAGGTCAGAATCTTGTGGGCGTCGCGACTGCTGCCGTTTTTTTCGAGCGCTCCGGCCAATGCCAATTGAAGTTGCGGACGGTCCGCGGGACTGACCTCTTCGACCAGTTCGTGATAATCATGGGCCGCATCGCTGTAATGCTTGGCTTTGTATAAAAGATCGGCGCGGGTGCGGCGCTCGGTGACCGAGCCGGAGATTCCGAGCTTGCGCAATTCTGCGCCCGCCAGGTCCGCTTCGAAACTCGTGGGCAGGTTAAAGCAAAGGTTGCGGAAGGCGGTTGCGGCCTTCTGATGATCTCCCGCTGCCTCGTAGGCGCGACCAACCGCCAGTTCAATGTCGCTGCGCATCGGAGCGCGGTCTTTTTCCAGCAATGCGGCGGCATCCTGCGCGCGGCCTTCCTCCAGCAAGGCACTTGCGAAGACGAGGTGGGCGTCGCGAAGCAGAAGTGAATCGGGAAAATTCTTGCTGAAATCGGCGAGCGTCGACAGCGATTCGGCGTTGTGACCCGTCTTCAGGTAGGCGTCGCCGAGGTAGTAGGCCACGTAGTCTCCAAGTTCGCTGGCGCCGGCCTTGGCGCGGTTCAAGGGGTCGATGGCCTTCGCATAGTCGTGATCGAGGGTGCGGGCGTATCCGAGGACGAGCCAGGCTAGCGCTCCGGCATCTTCTTTGGCGTGACGGTGGGCATAGGCTTCGACTCCGGCATAGGCAGTGGGAGTGCGGTCTTGCAATAACTGCTGCGCCATGGGACGAAGAGCTGCGGAGGCGACAAAGGCCCGCCGTACGCGCCGCACGCGTGGGGAAATGGTTTTATGCTTTTTCCTGGCGGCGGCCGAAGCGGAGGCGGTCTTCCGGTGCGGCGCGGGTGTGCGCTTTGCCGATGGCGTGCTCTTTGCTGGAGTGCCTTGATCGGTCGAGGAGGACTGGGATTGGGCGGCGGGCGACGAAGGGCCAAGCCAGAGCAGGGAGAAAATCCCGGCGAAAACTACAACTGCAATACGGCGCACTCAAACCCTACCTAGTGCCGAAAGTCGGCACCCATGATGGAGAGATCGTCTTCTGCGAGACTTCTTATTATTTCATGTTGAAAGTAATCGGCGGAAGCGGCAACTGTGTTCCCGTAACGTTTCTGGTACGTGGCCCGGCTTTTCTCGATCGTGTCCTGTAAACGGTCATAGAGATCGTGATTCTTCCGGCCGTCCGCTACTTTTGCCTGATTGTAAAGTTTGATCTCATCGACCAGCAGGCGGGCAAACCGCTGAGCCTTGCGGTGAATGTCCTGGTCCTCGGGCGAGATCGAGGAAATTGGAGGCATGAGGGGCGCAGTCTCGGTCTTTCCATGATCGAACGAGCCATGATCGAGCGGCCCATGATCGAGCGGCCCATGATCGAGCGGCAGCGGCTCGACCAGCGCCGGCTCCATTTCAACAACGGCCGACTGAGATTCGGTGATCGTGTTCATGCCTTCGACTGTCAGATCGTCAGAGATCGTGGTCTGGAAAATCGTGCTCTCAGCCACATCAGCCTCCGTTTCAGGGCTGTCGATCGGCGAAGCCTCCACGACTGATCGGTCGCCGGAGAGCGGGATTTCGCCCCCTGCAGCTGCTGCTGCCATGGCTTGGCCGCGTGTATGCACGGCAAAGGGATCGTTGTAAGCTGGCGGTTCCGCAGGTTGCGATGCTTGAGATGACTGCAACTCGGCGGCCGGGACCGCATACGTACTCTCATCCGGATGGTAAGCGTGCGCCGTTCCTTTGTGGGCCAGCTTACGGAGCGAGTTCACCTCGAGCCACGCGCTGGTGGACATAACCAGCAACTCCAGCGCGCCTTCATCGGACCGGCCGCCCGCGTCGGTTCCACCGTCGGCGTACACCAGAGCGGCAACTTTATCTTTCAAAATTAAGGGAAGAATGCAGCCTTCGCCGCTGGCAGGCATTCCGAAGTCCTGCAGGAAACACGCGTCCAGGTCGGCAACGGGCGCGCTAGCCAACAGACGACCATCCATCGCGCGAATACTCATGGCGCGAACGACCGCGGGAGCGTTTTCGTCGAGTGCGAAGTCCTTCACTGCGTCGTTCGAAGCGAAGCCCCGCGCCTGCCACCCGGTGGCATGGCTGCCCTTGACAACAAAAAGCGCGACGCGCGACGCGTAGCGGGCGCTGGTATCGAGCAATGAGCGCAGGATTTCGCGTTGTGAGGAACCCATCTGGATTTCAGCAACGGAACGCGCCAGCTCTTCCGTACCGGAGGCGGAGGTAGCACCGCAGCCAGGATCGGCGGCCGGCGCTTCCGCGGCGATTTCTTCCATCACCCGGCGGACAATCTCATCTGTTAGTTGTGCCGCATGGCCATCCACGGCCTGACCAACCACCCGTTCCACAATTGGCGCAATCCAACTGGGTTCAATCCAACCGCGCTCCTTCATGCGTACTCCGAGGTAGAACTTTTTGTGGGGGAAGAAGGGATTAGCCCTTCTAACCTCTGATTATAGGGCCGTTTGCGGGCGCACTTGCGACACCTTGGTACGTGGCCTGCCGGTGCCTGCAACTGACTGCCGACTGGGGAGGGAAATTCTTTCCCCAGGCTTCAGCACAAACAAAGCCCTGAAAACCACGCTCACGAAGTACAATAGCAGCGTGGGACAGGTTCGCGTGCCGGAAAAATCTGCATCAAGTTACGAATGAGTACCATCCAACCCAACATAGAGCAACCGGTCAGCGAAGAAATGCAGCTGGTCCGGCGAGCCAAGCGCGGCGACGATCAAGCGTTTGAAGAACTGGTACGGCGCTATGATCGCAACGTATTCCGCATTGCGCAGCACATCACGCAGAATCGCGAGGACGCTGAAGATGTAGTGCAGGAGGCATTCCTCAAGGCGTATAGCAACTTGGAGAAGTTTCAGGAACAGTCCAAGTTTTACACGTGGCTGGTGCGGATTGCGGTCAACGAAGCGCTGATGAAGTTGCGCCGGAGAAAACCGGAACGCACGGTTTCTCTGGATGAAGAGGTTAAAACTGAAGATGACTCGCTGCCACGTGAGGTTGCGGATTGGAGTCCCAATCCAGAGCAGATGTACAACCAGGCGGAGTTGCGGGACATTCTGACACGCACGATTCAAGGATTGCCGGCCGGGTTCCGGACGGTGTTCGTGCTCCGAGACGTGGAAGGCTTGTCTACGGAAGAGACAGCCCAGGCGTTGGACTTGAGCATCCCGGCTGTAAAGTCACGGTTATTGCGGGCGCGTCTGCAATTGCGGGAACGGCTGAACCGGTTCTTCCAGAAGCGGGCGAGTGGAGAAGGCGACCAGTGAAGTGTTCTGAGTTTCTTAACGAATTGACCAACTATCTCGATGGCGCGCTGGACGCCCAGACCAAGACCGAACTTGACGACCATTTGGCGTGGTGTCACAACTGCTACGTGGTTTGCGATACTACTCGTAAGACGATCGAGATCTATCGCGACTCTGAACTGTACGAGTTGCCCGACGATCTGCGGGTGCGGCTCCGAACCGCCATCATGAGCAAATGTCTGGAACACAAGAAGTCGGATCCTCCGCGTTAGCTGAGGTTCGTAACCAGGTTGCTCTATCTCCTCTAAACGAACTGACTACATTTTCGCTATGCGTTTCGTTGGTGTAGGCTGCTAAGTACTTCATTCCGCGAGCTCTATGATGTGCCTACCGGGTTACCTCTAGACGCGAACCTTTTCCCATATGCAGGAATCTAAGTGGATAGAGCCCATTTCTGATTTTAGGTAAAAGGGATGAGCCGGTTTGTCGCTTTTTCTGTGGAGGTCATCCGATGCTTTCAAAGCTGATGGACGTGATGTTTGGTTGCCGCCATGCTCGCTATAGCTTTCCCCTCACGGTGCGGGCCGGGTCGCGTCGCACCCCGACGGCCCAGCGTACAGGCACTTACGTAGCGTGCTTGGACTGCGGTAAGGAATTCCGCTACGACTGGCACGATATGAAGATTGTGGGATCGCAGACAAGAGAGGTTGCGCACTCCCTAATTACGAAAGAAGCGGCGTAAAGGTCATAAGAAGTCCCGAGCGGGTTTGTTCCACAGCGCGAGTTCAGGGGCTTGGTGGCCGAAATTGAACATTCGTCGTGATCCCTCCTCCGGCTTTGCTCCGGGTTTTCCCGTTTTGGGCTGGCAGGACCTCAATTATTGATCGTCGAAGAGAAGAACAGACCCGAGCGGTCCTGATTGAGGTCGAAATTTTTCTAACACCGCCGCCTCTGACAAGCGCATAATTGAGTTGGTGCCGACCCGCAGAGCTTGCTTCGGCCCTTGAGAAGCATTGCCGCTCACGGTTCGGTTTGAAGGTGTCTATGCCTCTTTCCATGCTTCGGGAATTCCTGGATCGCAACCGCATTCAATATCTGGTGATCTCGCATTCGGTGGCCTACACGGCTCAGGGGATTGCCGCTCTCACTCACACACCTGGAAAAGAACTGGCTAAAACCGTGATGGTCATGATCGACGGACGTCTCGCCATGGCGGTCGTGCCGGCCTCGCTCCGGGTAGATTTGTACCGGCTCCAGAAATATCTGGGCGCAGAGTCGGTGGAACTGGCCAGCGAGTACGAATTTCGCGATCGTTTCCCCGATTGCGAAACTGGATCCATGCCGCCTTTCGGCAATCTCTACGGCATGGATGTTTTCGTGGACCAGTCTCTGGCGAATGACAAGGAAATCGCCTTCAACGCGGGTTCGCATCGGGAACTGGTGCGGATGAAATTTGCTGATTTCCGCGATTTGGTGAAACCGGCAATGATGGCGCTGGCAGCGGGAAGGGCCCATCCTCACGCGGCTTAAGTGCAGGTAAATCCGTCGTTGGTCGCTAGTCGTTAGTCGTTATCGCCAAAGCCGCTGTTCGCGAACGACCATCGACCGACGATGTTTGCCGAAGCCGCCAGGCCGGCGGTCATTGGGCAAAGTGGGACATTCCTGTTTTTTTCATACAATCTTCACAAATCGCTGTGTTAGATTGGCCCCCAGACATAAAGACCAACGCAAGTTTTCCGGGAGGAAACTGAATTGGGCAAGGACATGGTCCCGAAGAAGATATTCTTCACCAAAGGTGTGGGAAAACACCGGGAACGCCTCACCTCTTTCGAACTCGCCTTGCGCGATGCGGGTATCGCGGCGCAAAACCTGGTGCGTGTGTCTTCCATTTTTCCGCCCAACTGCAAACTGGTGCCGCGCTCGCAGGGACTCACGTATCTTTCCCCAGGAGAGGTGGTATTCGCGGTGGTTGCGGAGAACTCCACCCACGAACCGCACCGGTTGCTGGCCTCTTCGATTGGTGTCGCCATTCCCGCCGATCGCAATACCTATGGATATCTCAGCGAGCACCATTCGTTTGGGGAGACCGAAGATGCCGCCGGAGACTACGCCGAAGAACTTGCCGCCGAAATGCTCGCCACGACTCTGAACGTGGAGTTCGATTCTGACCGATCTTGGGACGAGAAGAAAGAGATTTATCGCATCTCCAACAAGATCGTGCGCACGGCTAACGTAACGCAGTCGGCGGTGGGGGATAAACGCGGACTGTGGACTACGGTGATTGCGTCGGCCGTGCTCATCTTCGACTGATTGCGTTTAGCGCGGAGCTTGCGGCATCGCTAAAGCGATGTTCAGATACAAACCATAGTTAGGCCGATACCAAACCTGAGTTTTGCAGCGGGCTGAGACGCGGCAAGCCGCGTCTCTACTTTGCGATTTGAGCAATTGTCTTCTTCGCGGCTGGCTTCTTCTTGAGCCGCTCCAGTACGGCGGCCACAATCAGCGGCAGACCTACGGTAGCATCCACAAACACTTCGCCAAACTTGCCGCCTTCGGCCGGAGGCACAAATTTTCCCCAGGAAACCGCCTCGCTGTAGGGACTACCCGAAAGGCCGCCCCAGTACACCGGTTCCGGACAGATGCGCAGGCCATAGTGATAGCGTTTCAGCGGCAGGTCTTCCCCACCCCGGCGGTGGCGCAATTCGATGAATGGGCCAAACTGCTGCGACCAGTTGCGGGGAACGCCTCCGCCAATGGTAAAGATTCCCAGACGCTTCTGACTAAGCAGGGTGGCGGCAAAGTGCTCCAGGTCTTCGAAGGGATCGAAGCGGAATCGCGGCTTTCCTTGCTTATCGCGTTCGCGGTTGGTCAGCGCGTAATCGAGGCCCAGCTCGGAATCGGAGAACGCGGGCACAAATACCGGGACATTTTTTTCGTAGGCAGATTTCAGAATGCCCCGTTCTTTGCCCCGTTTTGCAAGATGCGCCCCGATTGCGCGGTTCAACTTGTAGGAGCACATCACCTCGTCTGAATCCCAGGCGCTGAATACCGCGTGCATCACGCGCTCGACGTCATCGAGATTCTGCTCGGGTTCGAGCGTGTCGTAGACGCGGTTGTATCCGGCTTCGTACAGCTCCTCGTCACTCAGTTCGGGATTGTGGCGGAAATGGGCGCGACCAGTTGCTTCGACCAGCCCATGGGCCATCAGCGCGCCGGTTGAAACGATCGCATTCACGATACCGCGATCGATCAGTTCCGAAATCACGAGGCCTTGCTTGGCCACGGTCATCGCTCCGGCGAGCGTCATAACGACGAAACACTCTGGGTCGCGCGCCATGGCCTCGAGCACGTCGGCGGCTTCGCCGAGCTGGCGGCCTGTAAATGCGGTTTTCGACATGGCACGCACCAGGTCATCGATGGATCGAATCTTGCCGAGATCCAGCGGCTCCAGCGGAATCAGGCGGTCGGCTACCGGATCGTGGAGCTTGCGGTCGATGCCCGCGCCTTCCTCATGATTGCTTTCCCGCTGATCGCTCTGGTGATGACTGCCGTGCTTTGCGACAGTTTTCTGCTTCAAGGATGGACCTCCAGAATGAGAACCATTATGGCCGAAGAAACAATTTACTGGAACTTGGGGGAATGCGGCGGACTGGCTTTCACATTGTTGTAACAACCACGCCGCATCGAACACTTTGGTATCCTAGAGCGCGATCACACATCCGTAGAGACGCGACGCGGCTTGCCGCGTCTCGGCAACTATTCGAAAGTGGGAGAGAAGTGCGAGACAAATTCACCGTCGGCTTAATCCAGATGTCGTGCGGTCCCGAGCCGGCCGACAATCTGGCCAAAGCGCTTGATCGCGTGGCGGAGGCGGCGCGCAAAGGGGCCGACGTCGTCTGCCTGCCTGAACTTTTCCAGACTCAATATTTCTGCCAGCGCGAGGACGCGGCTCTGTTTGATCTGGCGGAGCCGATCCCCGGCGCGGGTACGGAAAAGCTCGCCGCTGCCGCGCGGCAGAATCAAGTCGTGCTGATTGCATCGCTGTTCGAGAAGCGCGCGCCTGGTCTCTATCACAACACGGCCGCGATCTTTGATGGAGGTGGCGATTCAGATGGAGCGCTGGTCGGCATCTACCGCAAGATGCACATTCCCGACGACCCACTCTACTACGAAAAATTTTATTTCACTCCCGGCGATCTGGGATTTAGGGCGTTCGACACTTCCGCTGGAAAACTCGGCACGCTTGTTTGCTGGGACCAGTGGTATCCAGAGGGCGCGCGGCTTACCGCCCTGCAGGGGGCGAGCATTCTTTTCTATCCCACCGCAATCGGGTGGCATCCGGTGGAGAAAGTGGAATTCGGCGCGGCGCAACATGACGCCTGGCGCACCATTCAACGGGCGCACGCCATCGCTAACGGCGTCTATGTTGGCGTGGTGAATCGCGTCGGCTTCGAAACCGGCGACATTCGCGGCAATTCCGTGCCGGGTAAGGGGCTCGAATTCTGGGGAGGGTCGTTTTTCTGCGACCCCTTTGGCCGTGTGCTGGCCGAAGCTTCGCACGACCAAGAAGAAATTCTGCTTGGCGAAGTGGACCTGCATCAACTGGAAGACATTCGCCGCAACTGGCCCTTCCTGCGCGACCGGCGCATCGACAGCTATGCTCCCATCACCAGTCGCATGCTTGACGGAAAGTGATTGAGCCGAAAATGACTGGACGACAAATGGCCAGATCATCCGCCACGCGCGCCAAGCTCCCCGGCGCTCAGGGATACCGCATGCCCGCCGAGTGGGAACTCCACGACTCCACGTGGCTGGCGTGGCCGCATCTTCGCAGCGACTGGCCGGGCAAGTTCGAACCGGTCCCGTGGGTCTATGCCGAGATTGTCCGCAACCTGGCGCGGCACGAGCGCGTGGACCTGATCGTCAATGACGCCACTTGGGAAGAGCGGGCCCGTGCAGTGCTCGAAAAAGCTGGGGCGCTTTCTGACAATGTTTGTTTTCATCGCTGGCGCACCGATCGTGTATGGATGCGCGATTCGGGCTGTATCTTTCTAACGCCACCCGCTGACTGCACCGATTCCGTTCCGCTTGCCTTGCACTTCGAGTTCAACGCCTGGGCCAAGTATCCCAATTACAAGCTCGATGAAAAAGTTGGAGAGCACATGGCAAACGCGGCTGGCAGTCGCCTTGTGCAACCCGTCAGCAAGAAGCGCCGCGTGGTGCTGGAAGGCGGATCGATCGACGTCAACGGCTGCGGCACTCTGATCACCACGGAGGAGTGTTTGCTCTCCACCACGCAACAACGAAACCCGGGCGTGGACCGCGTTGCCTACGAACAGCTTTTCGTTGACTATTTCGGCGCGCAGTCTGTCATCTGGCTCGATAGCGGCATCGCCGGAGACGACACACACGGCCACGTCGATGACATCACACGCTTTGTCGCGCCCAATACCGTGGTCACGATGATCGAGCAAGACGAGACCAGCGAAAACTATGCGGCACTGCATGGGAACCTCGGCCGCCTGAGAAACGCCCGCACTTCTGATGGGCAGAAGCTTGAGATCGTCGAAATTCCCATGCCGCGTCCAGTCGTGTTCGAAGGACGGCAGTTGCCTGCCAGCTACGCCAACTTCTATATCGCGAATGACGTGGTGCTGGCGCCGGTCTTCAACGATCCGAACGACCGCGTTGCGCTCGACACGCTTGCGAAAGTGTTTCCGTCGCGGGAAATTGTGCCGATTTACTCCGGCGATCTGATTTGGGGGTTCGGCGCCCTGCACTGCATGACGCAGCAACAACCGGTGGTCGGTAGCCAGCCCCAATCGCTCGAAGCTAGAAATCAGTAGCTATTATTCTTCTGCGCTCGGGCGGGGCCGGTTTTGGTCAACCGGGTTCATCTTGCGACGGTAGTATTCTGTGGGGTCATCGGGGCCTCCCTCATCGTTCTCGCCAGTGTTTTCTTTCCTCTGTTCCTGAAGCGAGTATTCGATCTGTGGGATCACCGTGGCCTGTATCTGCTGGAATGCATTGCCGAGCGAAATATACGACGGACGGAACCCGCGTCGGGTCAGCCACCATCGAAATCGACGCAGGAAGAAGACGCCGAGAATAATTGCCACGAAGGGGAACAGCGCCGCGATCATCAACGTCAACGGATCGCTATCAATAGGCATAGCAAACATGCCTTTCCGGGCCACCAGCCCAATTCTCCAAACCAGACGCAGAGGTAGGCACCTGCGGGTAGTCGATCTACCAGCGAAATGCTTGAGGCTGCAAACGAGCTATGCGAGGGAGAACGGAGGCGGGCGGGCGACTATCAGCGAAAGGCAAGGTTCCAATGGAGGTGAAAAGACCTGTGATTGCCAAACACAAAGTTGCGGCGCAGCAACAAGTGTGACGAGAAAGCCGGTGACAAGGACCAGACAACAAGCCAGCGGCCCTTGCACTCCTGAGCAGAGACCTGTGACGAAGAGCAGGACAAAGGCGGCAAGAGCAAGAAGCGCGATGACCCATCCTACGGGTTGTCCCCAGCGTTTCATTATCAATTCCTGGTACATTCTACCATCTGCGTGCAAGCCGATTTCGCCGACTATTGACTGCCGACTCTTTCATTTACACTTTTACCCGTGAACGCCGAGATCATCGCGGTTGGGTCGGAATTGCTTACCCCGCATCGCCAGGACACCAACTCGCTCTACCTCACCGAAAAACTGAATGATCTGGGTGTTGAAGTGCGCTTCAAATGCATTGTGGGCGATGATGCTGAAGGACTGACCGCAGCCGCCAAACTTGCGATACGGCGTTCGGACATCATCATTTTCATCGGCGGCCTCGGCCCCACTGAAGACGACCTGACGCGCGAAGCGGTGGCCGACGCGCTTGGTTTGAAGTTGCAACGCGATTCCGCAATCATCGCGGAGCTTGAAGAGCGCTTCGCCAAGCGCGGCCTGAAGATGTCGGGCAACAATGTCAAGCAGGCCGACATCCTGAGTAGCGCCACGGTGCTGACGAATCCTCTCGGCACCGCACCAGGACAATGGATTGCCGGAAAATACGACGGTCAGGAGCGGATTCTGATGCTGCTTCCCGGACCTCCCTACGAACTTAAGGCGTTATTCGAAAGCGAATGCATCCCGCGATTGCGCGCCCGGATCCCGCCCCAGCATATCGCCACGCGAACGCTCAAAATGGCGATGATGCCGGAATCGCAAGTGGACGCACGGGTCGCGCCCACCTACAAAACTTATACCGACGTACAAACCACCATCCTCGCGGGTCAGGGTGAAATTCAACTCCACTTGCGCTGCCGCAAGGATTCGCAAGCGGAGGCAGAGGCGCGCGTCGAGGAACTCGCTGAAAAAATCGAAGACGAACTGGGCGACGCCATCTTCTCGCGCAAAGGGGAAACCATCGAGCAGATTGTCAGCTATTTGCTGCAGATGCGGAGCATGACGCTGGCCGTGGCCGAATCCTGTACCGGAGGCCTGCTGGCTGAACGCATCACCTCGCTCAGCGGCAGCTCTCGCCATTTTCTAGGCGGCGCCGTGGTCTACTCCAATGAATTAAAAACGCAATTTGCGAACGTTCCGAAGACGCTCATCGATCAGCATGGAGCGGTCAGCCGCGAAGTGGCCGCGTCGATGGCCGAAGGTATCCGCAAGCGTTGCGTGGCGAGCTACGGAGTCGGAATTACCGGGATCGCCGGTCCGGGCGGCGGCACCGAGCAAAAACCGGTGGGCCTCGTCTACATTGCGCTCGCGGGAGAAGAAGGGACCCAGGTCGTCGAACGTAATTTTCCCGGCGATCGGAAAAACATTCGTCAGTTTGCCACTCAGCAGGCACTGGAGATGATCCGCAGGGCGCTGTTGTAAAGGTTATTAATCTGTAGACACAACTCCGCCCCCGGGACGGGCCAGAGGCCGTCACCACACGACCTGACAATGCGAATCTTCATTGGTATTGATCTCGATTCCGAAGTCCGAGTGGGCATCTCGCGTTTTCTGGAGGGCGTTCAGGGCTTCGCGCCCGACGCCAAATGGGTATGGCCAGAGTCGCTTCACCTTACATTGAAGTTCATCGGAGAGCAGACGCCAGATCAGGTCGAGGCAATTACCGAACGTTTGCGGCGCCTCGAAAGCAGTCCGTTCGAAATTCGGGCTGGCGGATACGGATTCTTCCCGACGGCGAAGGCGCCGCGCGTATTCTGGATTGGAATTCACGCCGGGCCGCAACTGGCTGCGTTGGCTGAAAGCGTCGAAGCGGCTGTTGCCGAACTTGGTATTCCGCAGGAAGACCGGCCTTTCAGTCCGCATCTGACTCTCGCGCGCGCCGGAGGCAGATCGGGCTCGCCGAAATGGCGCAAGGACGACGGCCCCAACGCAGTTTTTGCTGTGCTTGAAAAGCGGCTCGCATCGATGGGCGAGCTTGATTTCGGCACGATGATGGCGGGCGAGTTTATTCTTTATCAGAGTCAACTCTCGCCGGAAGGATCGAAGTACACGAAGCTGCATCGGTTTCCCCTGTCACTGCTATGAATCCCTACCTCATCACCGGCGTTGTCGGCTACCTCCTAGGATCGATCCCATTTGGCTTCCTGCTGCTGCGGATATTCAGGGGTGAGGATGTGCGCACGAGCGGCAGCGGCAACATTGGAGCTACGAATGTGGCTCGCAGGTCGCCTACGCTGGGAATTGCAACTTTGCTTCTTGACGCCGCCAAGGGTCTGGCTGCTGTTCTCGTCGTGCGGGTGCTGTTCGCGGGGCCGCAGCAACCGCTCATCATGACCTGGGCCGCGTTGTTCGCCGTGCTGGGCCATCTTTTCCCGGTCTGGCTCACATTCCGCGGCGGCAAGGGCGTCGCCACTAGCCTCGGAGGCTTTATCCTACTCACCCCGAAATCCATTTTGTGCATGGTGGTCCTGTTTTTGCTGGTTGCCGTCGCCTTCCGCTATGTCTCGCTCGGTTCCGTCGCTGTCGCAGCGGCCTTTCCGCTGCTGGCGTGGGCGCTCCACGAATACACCGACCCGCGACAGCTGGTCCTGATTGCGGCGGTATCGGCGCTCGTCATCTGGAGACATCGCCAAAACATTGGTCGTCTCGCCGCGGGAACAGAATCGAAGTTCGGAGCAAAATCAGAAACGGATTCCGGAGCAGAATCAGCGTCGGGAGCTGCCCGCAGATGAGTCGCATTGCCGTCATAGGCGCGGGCGCGTGGGGAACAGGATTGGCAATCGTCCTGGGCCGTAGAGGGACTCACCAGGTACGGCTGTGGGCCAACGAACCCGAAGTTTCCGAGGGCGTCGCGAGAAGCCGGATGAACGAGCGCTTCCTGCCTGGATTTGTTCTGCCCGAATCCATTGCGGTGACGAGCGATTTGAACAGCGCTCTCGACGCCGCGGAGATGGTCGTCAGCGTCATGCCCTCGCAGCATTGTCGAGCTTTGTTTGAACGCATGGCGCCTTCGCTCCATCCGGAGATACTGATTGTCAGCTGCACCAAAGGACTCGAAGACGGGACTCTATTGCGAATGACGGAAGTGGTCGCCGATGTATTGCACCGTCGCAAGTTCACTCCTCGCTTGGCGGCGCTCAGCGGCCCGTCCTTTGCCAAAGAGGTAGCGCGCGGCGACCCTACCGCCGTGACGGTTGCATCCGTCGACGCCGAAGTGACGCGCGCCGTACAGCAGGCGTTCAGCGATTCGCGTTTCCGCGTCTACACCAACGATGACGTGATCGGCGTGGAGTTAGGCGGAGCGCTGAAAAACATTATTGCCATCGCCGCCGGCGTCTGCGATGGTCTCGGGCTAGGTCACAATTCGGTTGCCGCGCTGATCACGCGTGGCCTGGCTGAGGTGGCGCGCCTGGTCGTAGCCTGCGGCGGACGCCTCGATACCATGGCTGGACTCGCCGGACTGGGCGACCTGGTTCTAACCTGCACCGGCGATCTGTCGCGAAATCGCAGCGTCGGGGTTGAACTGGGCAAAGGACGCAAACTGGCCGACATCATCGTGGACATGCACGGGGCCGTCGCCGAGGGAATTTTCACTACCAAAGCGGCGGTCGGTTTAGCTCACAAAAAGAACGTCGAGATGCCGATTACGGAGCAGATGTTTGCCATCCTCGAAAATGGCAAATCACCGCACCAGGCTATTGAAGATCTGATGATGCGTGCGGCCAAATCCGAAGTCTATTAAACGCCGCGCCTTGCTCCTTGCCTTCGCCGACGGCTATTGTCATTGAGCCACCGTGATTTAACCAGGCAGGCTACTGCAATCCAAAGCTCATTCTGAGACGTACTTAAAGGAGGATGAAGATCGGCGTGCCGAGCGCTGACACCAACGCGACATCGGACCTGGCGCTGGTGACGGCGATACGGTCCGGCGATCAGGGTGCCATGGCGGCGCTCTACGATCGCTACTCGTCCATCGTGTACGCGGTGGCGCTGCGCGTGTTGCAGGATACGGGCGCGGCCGAGGATGTTTTGCAGGATGTCTTCATGCAGTTGTGGCGCAATCCCGGAGCTTTCGACGCGAACCGCGGCAATATGGCAGCATGGCTGGCGGTAATTGCGCGCCACCGGGCCATCGACGCGCTGCGCCGCCGACGCCCGGAAAATGATATCGAGGACGTAGTGGTTTCGGTCGAGCCGGATCTGGCGAGCGATGCCGACCGGTCGCGCACCATGGATAAAGTTCGCGGCGTCTTACATACCATGCCAGATCAGCAACGATCTGCGCTGGAGATGGCGTATTTTGAAGGACTGACGCATTCCGAGATTGCCGAAAAAACCGGCGAGCCGCTGGGCACGATTAAAACCAGGAT
>OBLU010002616.1_pt1 | contig 16499 bp, 12 predicted proteins | sample 1518681 | NCBI WGS metagenome assembly OBLU01 (sample SAMEA3539304, study PRJEB22396) | soil metagenome | biome: tundra; feature: field; material: soil | place: USA | collected 2010-05 | depth 0.15 m | reverse complement strand
TAAGTTAATAAATATCGGAAGGCAAGGTATTGGCTGATATAAACTGTTCTTTTCTTGACACAAGAAAAGAACCAAATAAGGAGATTCTACGCATATCGATTATTTTAATAAGATCATTTTAATTACGGAATTATATTTTCCTGCCTGGATACGGCAGAAGTATACTCCGTTGGCTAGATTGGATGCATTAAATGGAACGTACCAGACTCCAGCATCCTTTGCCTGATTTAACAGAATGGCTACTTCCCTGCCTATGATATCATAAACTTTTATTGTTACAGGCAATCTTTCGGGGAGTGAGAACTTTATAGTTGTAGATGGATTGAAGGGATTGGGATAGTTCTGGTATAATACAAAGGAAGAAGGAACAGGAATGTTGGTTATACCAGTTGAGTTGTTCCAGAAAACGCGAATGCTATTCCCCTGTCCGTTATCGTGAAGCCGTACATAGCATTTAACATTCAGGGTATCATAAGCCCATGCTGTAAGAGAATTATTTAATACAGTGGACAGTAAAGATCTTGACAGTAAGGTATTATTTAATCTGACTGAATCGGGGGTAGATTTCATGAAATTAAATTCAGCGAGATAGTCACGTGCAGGAGGAGAAAAGGAACCGTTCCGTGCTGCAATATTAAGATCAGTATAACTATTGTTCTGCAACTGTTCAAAACTTGTGGTTGCATAGGCACCATTTTCGTACTGGTAAGTTTCACCATCATCTTCATAAACTGAACCAGTACCATTTGCACCAGAGTAACAAGATAATGTTAACAGGTTCTGGATAAGAGTGTCATTGCTAAACCTTCCGACAGGAGCTGTAGGAATAACGGCACCCGCTCTAACGAAAAGGGGTATAGTTGAATGACTGACAGGATAATTAATATTTGTTGGTCCGTTATAACTATTTCCATTCCAATAGTCGATCCATTTTCCTTCGGGCAGATATACCGAAACTGAGGCAGCGCCTTCGGTAAGAACCGGCTTAACGAGCATATTATCACCAAACATCCATTGATCGCTGAGGTCGACTGTGTTTTGATCACCGGGGTAATCAAACAAGAGTGGTCGGGCTATGGATAAACCCGTCTGATGATTTTCCCACGCAGCGGTATAGATATAAGGGAGAAGTTTATATCTTATTTTTATATACTGAGTGGCAATCTGTTCAGCTTCGGTACCGTAGAACCAAGGTTCTCTTTGCTGATTCTGAGTTCCATGAACTCTATATATAGGGACAAAAGCGCCGAACTGCATCCATCTGAAATAGTTTTCTGAATTAGGGGTTCCATTAAAGCCACCCACATCCATGCTCCACCAAGAAGAACCGAGGAGTATGCTGGAGTTCATAAAGACAGGCTGGGCTGCCATAGAACTAAATCCGGTGTTTATATCGCCAGACCAATGTCCATAGGCATATCTTTGGGCACCGAGGAAGTAATTTCTGTTAAGAGACCACACTCTTTTATTATTGATTTGTCGTTGTCCCTCATAGAACGAGCGCTGCATCTGCATGAAATTAAAGTTGTTGCCGTATTGATCCGCTTCATCATTCCAGTAGCCGATTATACCATTGTTATAAGCGTTGCCCTGAATATAGAAGCTGTTCCAGAACCACTGGCGGACATCGGGACGCTGGAAATTTAATCTACCGACAAGTTTACCACTGAAATAATCAATGAGAGAATCCACGAAGAAGCCCTGACTTTGGGCATACTGTCCCTGAGGAGTATAAATATGTACTCTTGGTTTGCGTATTCCCATTAGTTTAATGCCACTTTTCAGGAGGGAATCTTTTAGAACTCCACCAGGCGCGAGGGGGAACTTAGGACCGAAAGTAAACTCACCGTAATAATATTCTCCCCAGTTCATCCAATCAAAGTCGAGAATGTAGGCATCGAGAGGAATTCCTTTAGCGCGATAAGTGCTGACGTAGGATAGCAGAGAAGTCTGATCGATCCCCCACTGGCTATTTAGAAAGCCGAGTGTGAATTTAGGAAAGAGAGGAGGTTTGCCGGTAACATCGGTCATCGCGTTAATTATTTCTTTAGGGTTACCGAAGAGAAGATAAACTTCCATATCGACCTTCTGAGAAAGCGAATCTATCGAGCCGGTGGGGGTAAAATCAATATGGTAGTCGTTGCCGTTGTTATTATCCCAGGACCCATCATTATTGTGCACTACAAAAGCTACACTATTGACCTGCTGAGCGGGGTTATTAAAGGGACCCAGTTTGATTATATACGTACCTGAAGAATCGGTGAAGGAAGATTCGACAGCTATGTTATCTGAATAAAGGGAACTACCCGCAGGCCAATAAACGTTATTGGGCTGGATCCAATTATATCCAGAATAATTAACTCCCCAATGGAGTTTAGAAGCATTAGTGGAAGGAACATAGACAGTAATAATATCATTCTTTGTTGGAAAGGCGGGAGACCACCATGCAGTTTTACTTGCATTGCCTCCTCCCCTTCTGACCAAGCTTATAGATGTAGAAGAAAAATCAATTCTGCCGGAGTCGACATCGGCGAGCATACCCCATCCTTTTGTAGTCCAGATAAACGGAGCGCCCGCCTCACCCTGTGAGCCGGCGAATATATTTCCACCAGTTGTCTGCAGGCCGCCACTCTGATGATTGTGTACTCCATAGAAATTTCCGCCAGTAGTTGTTAATAATATACCTGTAGGGCTTATGCCCTGAGCGGATGGTTCATAACAAAGAAGATCACCGGCACTGCTATATGCATGGAAGCGCATCGGGGATCTATTAATTTCAATTTTATATTTTGAGGTTATAATTTTTATAGGGTCGGAGGATGTATCTATGGTGGCTTGTACTGTTGTCCAGTTCGTATTACCAATAACTAAAGTATCGGGGCTTTTGATTCCATATGGCTGGAGGTCTATCATTATTACATTTTCCGTACAGACCTGAAAGACGACAACGTCTGTGCCGCACTGAAGCGTAAGAGTATTACCAGAGACTGATAATCCAGTTACGTTTCCGACCTGGGGGAATATATTATGGGAGGTAAGTAACCATAATATTAAGGCGAGTATCTGTATTTGTAAATGTTTACGAGGCATATAAGCTATATTTTCAATTAAAATATTGTTTATACAAAGTTATAATATTAGGAGATGAATATGAAGAGAGGAGGTAAATCCAATCATTGTTCTTTTCTTAACATAAGAAAAGAACCAAAAGAACTTATTTTCCTACTTTTCTTAACGTAAGAAAAGTAGTAAAAGAAACATGGCTTAAAATATTTTGCTATAAATTCAGCTCCATTCCATTGCTCGGGAAAAACTCGCTATGCTCAAACAGTTTCCCTCGCTGCCATTCCATTACGCTGAATTTATTTAACGCAAAATATTTAAGGCCGTTTAATACGAACCAAATAAAGTCATATAAATACAATGACATATTGAAGGTAAAATATCTAAGGCTGGTAAATAAGGACCAAATAATGATAATCTATTAGGTTGAATTATTTGCCTGTTGCTTCTTCTATGTGGACTTTTTTCCCTCTGATCATACAGCCGGATACAGAATCTATAATTTTATCGGAGTAGTTACCGGGAACGTTAACAAAGGAATAGCTATCGTACATATCAATATCGCCAACAATATTGCCTGGTAAACCAGATTCACCAGCCAAAGCGCCGAGTATATCACCAGGACGGACTTTATCTTTCTTCCCAACATTCAGGAACAATCTAACTTCTTTGGTGCTCACGATATTTGATTTGCCATTTCTATCTCTCTTGCCTTTGCGGAAATCATCTCTGCGACTATCTTTAAACTTTTCTCTTCCATTATCTTTAAAGCTTTCTTTTGGAGACTCTTTTACGGGTTCGGGCAGACTTATTTTAATTAATGCTGCTGCAATTTCGAGGGAGGTATAATCTTCATTTAATAATTTTTCGACAAGGTGAGTATATTTTTTTAATTCACCTTTCTTAATAACTTCCTTTATTTCACCAAGGAATTGATTTTCTTTCATTTCCTCAACATCGCCATAGGATGGGAGCTGCTGCAGTTTAATTTTAGTTTTTATATACTTCTGAAAGATTCTTAGTTTAAATATTTCGTTACTTGTTGCGAAAGTGAAAGCCTTACCAGTTTTACCCATACGTCCAGTACGACCAATGCGGTGGACGTAATAATCTTCATTCTGAGGCATATCATAATTAAATACAGCTTCAATATTATCGATATCAAGACCTCTTGCAGCAACATCTGTCGCGACAAGCATATCTATATTTCCTTTACGAAACTTATCAGTGACCCGTTCCCTAGAATTCTGCTGCATATCTCCGTGTAGTCCTTCGGCGGAATAACCACGGGCCTGGAGATGGTCTACAAGTTCATCCACTCCTCTTTTAGTATTGCAGAAGATGAGGGAGAGTTTAAGATTATAGAGATCAATAATCCTAGATAAAGATTCAAGTTTTTCTCTTTCCCTAACCTCAAAATAAATTTGTTCAGTATTTGGAACGGTGAGGACTTCATGAACGACTTTAATATTAACGGGGTTGTGCTGATATCTTTTTGCCAGATCAACAATATTCTTATGCATAGTGGCGGAGAATAACACTGTCTGCCTATCAGTCGGAGTATTTTTAAGAATAAGTTCGATATCATCCCTGAAACCCATATCGAGCATTTCATCTGCTTCATCGAGAACAACGATTTTAACTCCACCTGTTTTAAGAGTTTTTCTATCTAGATGATCCAAGACTCTACCGGGGGTACCGATGATAACCTGGACGCCTTTTTTTAATCCTTTTATCTGACGATCGATAGACTGACCGCCATAGATAGGGATAATGGCGATATCTTTTTTATATTTTGCAAGTTTGCACATCTCTTCAGAGACCTGAATTGCAAGTTCCCTTGTGGGGCAGAGAATGATACACTGGATGGCTTTGTCAGCACTATTTATCAATTCCAGGATAGGGATACCGAAGGCAGCGGTTTTACCGGTACCTGTCTGCGCCTGACCGATAATATCTTTTCCTTCGAGGAAAACGGGGATAGCCTGTGATTGAATAGGAGTAGCTTCTTCATAGCCTAGATCATCAATAGCTTTTTGAATTTCCTTAGAAAAAGCAAATTCATTAAATATTAAATTTTTCATTCTATTATCCTATTCATTACAGAAAAATAAAGTAAATAAAAAAGCCTCCCATGCGAGAGGCTTACGAATAATTTTAAGAGACAATTACCAGCTTCTTCGTCCGCCGTTTCCGCCGCCGCCGCCACGATTATTACCGCTACCGCCGCCGCTACTACGACCGCCGCCGCTACCACCACGACCACCGCCGCCGCCACGTCTGCTATTTTCTGTCTTAGGTCTAGCTTCATTAACAACGATTTTTTTACCTTTAAGCTCTTTTGTGTTGCAGCTATCTATAGCTTTCTGAGCTTCAGCAACGCCGGGCATTTCAACGAATCCAAACCCTTTGGATTCACCAGAGAAGAGATCTCTAATAATCTTGACACTTTTAATATAGCCGTATTCAGCGAATAGATTTTGTAATTCTTCGTCGGTTACGTCTTTTGCAAGATTTCCTACGTAAATGTTCATAGAACTTTCCTTTTATTTTGTTTTTGTTTAATGATACAGAGTACTTACAGGCATAACCGAAGAAGTATTCTGAGATTTTTTAATATTTGTTTAATAATTGAAACCAATACCGTTACCGGATCCAAAGAAAGAGAAGTAAAGACTTAAGTTATCAAAATTGCGGGGGCAGATTTCTTTTAAGATAGTTTCCAGTTCTTTCTTAAGTACCTGGTTTTGCGACAAGGGGGAAATCCCACCAAGTCTTTCAACTAATATAAATATAAATAATCAAATAAACGTAGAATAGCAAAAATAAATACCCTTCTGTGATTTAGCTATTAATCATCCCTATGGACTGTTTCGGGAGAAAATGCGGGAAGGCAAACAGAGACGTATTCAGCCCCACCAGGTTCAGAGGAACTATATTGAACCCATTCACCACCTCTAAGCAAAACAGCCTGCCCTTCTTTCAAAGAGATATCACCTTCCTTTGTTTTGACGTTCAGTGTTCCCCTGACCACTAAAGTGAATTCCTCAAATTCCGGAGTCTGGCCCGGTTCAACCCATCCTTCAGGACTTTTCATGCGAGCAATGCTGATATCATCTGTTTGGGTATTCACTCTTCCGACATATTCTTCTATAATTTTAGGTTTATTTCCTGCTGCTTTTATGATTGAAGGAGTTTGTATAATTTTGGGCATTTAATACCTTTTAATTTTCTATTTGAACATTTATTAAATCGTTAGTCGATTTTCTATTAATGATTTGTATGTATATAAGGAATAAAACTATAAACAAGTTGATTGCGAAAATAGATCCTTTGATAATTGTTGCATGTTTGAACAATCCTATTAATTCTATAGGGATATAAATCCCACCTGACAGAATTGCAAACCATTCAGCCCAGGGTTTAATATGCCATAATCCATAAGCCTCGACAAATCTGATAACTGAATAGAGAAAAGCGAAACCAGCAAGGTATTTTATCTTTGAATCGCTAATACCTGCAATCGCTTCTAAAAATATATGAGGATTATGGCGGGCAGGATTCAAATGGAGATGGCTGACAATATGATCGGCAATAAGCTGAAGTTCCCCATGGACGAGTCGTAATAGTGCGAAGCCTGCTAGGAGAACGATTATTCCTTTAAATGCTTCGAATAGGGCAACTGTACGAATACCCTTTACTATATTTTTTTTGCCGGGTACAATCAATAAATTATTCAATGACTTATTAGTATAATTTACTCAAATTCGGGAGAAATAATAAGACAAAAATCAATCTACATACTTTTCAAACAGAGTAAATAATTATTTTCCTGAGGAGGTTTGCTTCAATATCGTAATATTTTAACTAAAGTGATGGGATGCATGAAGATAAAGTAAAAGTTGGAGATTTACTAATAATCACATATTTTTCATTAAAAGATAAGTGGTATTAATGCGAAATAAAAAGTTATTACTAATTGTTTTGGTATTCATATTTTCGGCTGCGGGCAAGATAAATGCCCAGCAGGAAGAACCGGTAAGATATTTTCAGATGGAACCTTTGGATGACAGTTTGTTTATTAAAATCCAGCAAGAAGTATTCATAGATCCACCTGACCCCAAGGCAGAAATTATAGCTGATTTGAGGGACCCAAATAACCAGACAGTTTCCATTAAAAGTATTATTTATCCATTCCTTGCATTCAAACCGGAGACAAGAGCGAGGATACAGACATTTCCTTTCAAATTGAATCTTGAAGATAATGTCAATTTCGGGAGTGTTTTTACCAGAGTTATTGAAAGATTGAAGGTTAGGAAAATATTTTCTCCGCCAACAGCTTACCAAATCTCATCAACTTTACAATATATTAATCCTTTTATGCAAGTATTTGGAGGCGAGAGATTCGGGATGTCAATCAAAAATGACATAGGAATTTCAATTGGGCTTGGGACACCATATTCAGGACCGCTGGAAACGAATTTTATAGAAGGCGATTTTCATATAGTCGGTTTCTCGGGAGGAGTTTTTAGTTTTGATAATATTTTTACAAGTGTAAAGAAAGTTAATAACAATAATAACCTATATGCCGCAGGAATTGGTTATCAATTGGCTTATGTAATACCATTTGGCAATTTTTTACAAGTCAGTTATACGGATATATTTTCCAACGTATCAGAGAATACAATTACTAAATTGAAAGGGGCGGATACAATTAACAGTCATATCAAAATAATAGACGGTCCTTCTGTTAATTGGGAGTTCAGATATCCAATAAGTGTTCTAGGTTCCACGAGGGGCAAGATATATTTCGGCAAATACCTTAATGAATGGCATGTGGGGTATACAGGAAGAGAATTATCGTTAGCCGGAAGCACATTTGATTTCAGGTTTGATGCAATGCCAAAGAGTGATATCAGAAATCCTCAATATGTTATAGATTTTATGGTTCAAAAGATATTCGATGGCTGGGGATTCAGTGCACTTGCAGTTGGTCCTTCTGCAATAATAGGAAAGGACGTTAATAACAGAATAGCTTTTACGTCTTTGTTTATGAATTTCAGAATAAAAGTTGGTACCTCGCTTTAATGAGATTCTGAATGAGGGATAGGGGGAGTTGTTGTTATATATTGAGCTGTTTTATATCCTAATTTAGTGATTGCGGCGAGGAGATCTTTATTTATTGTTTCAGGTGTATCTGTAATTTGGTGCAAATGTTTGTAGCTGTTGGTAGATACAAACGAAATTAAACATGTATTGGACATTATGAATAGGAGAAGGCAGATGAGAGATGAAATATTTGGATCCATTGAGTCCCTGTTCCTCACCTGCAAAGAATACAAATGCGACAGAACATTTAGGTTTAACATTGGAATCAGCGAATGCCCTTGCTATTCCGAGGAGAGCAGCACATCCAGAAGCGTTGTCATTAGCACCGGGGAAATAGATCTTGCCTGCCTGGCTTCCAACGTGATCGAGATGAGCTCCAAGGACGAGAAATGAATCTTTCAGGATAGGATCACTTCCTTGAATGATACCGATGACATTGGCTACTTCCTTTTCCTTTTGATAATTAGTATGTACTTCAAGGGCGACTTTGTTAATAAGGGGAAGTGGGAACGGTTTTTTAGTTGAATCAATCAGGGTTTGCAATTCTTTAAGAGTATGGTTAGTTCCTTCAAAGAGTTCGGAAGCGACATTTAGAGCGATATGAATCTCAGGGAAATTGAGCATCTGTTCGCCATTTCCGTGAATGACGCTTCCTATTGGTTTCTGTGGATCAGGGTCATTGGGGAAAGAAACAAAAAGGATACCCACGGCACCATGTTTTGCGGCAACAATTGCCTTTTCACGCGGATTACCATTGATGAATGGTTTGCCATTTAGATTCCATTTGGGTACCCATATTCAATTATTATTTCTCTTTTTGATTAAATGTAACAGGCAATTCATACATTGTTCTATTTCCAGATTGAAAGATTACTTTTGCCTGATAGACAGCATCACCGGGTAAATCAAAATCGGGTTTAGAATATTCGAGATTCAATTGATTATTTATAGAAGGGTAAAGTGTAAGATTTGCGCCGGTTCCACCTATTCCAAAATCTTTAGATCTTTCAAAATATGTTTCTTCATTTATTATTACGGTCATACTATCAGATATATTAGTAAAAGCAGGAATTAAAAGCAGATTATAAACATAAGATTTTTTAGATTCCTTTTCAGACAAACTTATCTTTGCTTCGCGATAATCTAATCCTCCTTTTTCAACTGCAAACCCAGACGAATCGATTATCTCAAATGTAAAATCAGTGGTTTTATTGAAATCTTCTTTACTTAAAATAATACTAAATTCTTTTTCTGATTCACCTTTTGTTAAACTAAAAGGATATTGATAAGTTTTACGCGAGGTTAAGTCAGCTTTAAAACTTCTTGAATAACCTGATATTCTGCCTTTCAAACTATATGTCTGAGGATGATTAAATGAATTTACAAGTTCAATATTATTATCCGCCATGCTTAAGGAGTTATTATCTATCCTTTGAATACTATTAAACGAAACAGAAAGATCATAGGCACAAACCGAGGAAGCAGTGAACATGCCTTCGACAATTAACTCATAAACTCCAGGATCAAGGTTGTAATAATTCTTATCAACAATATTATTATTGCTGATAGTACTTAAGTATGGGGATGTTTCAAGCAGGTGACCTTCGGGACTGCAAAGGCGATATCTTAACAGACCATATTGATTTTGAACGTTGTTAAGATGAACATTCATCATTGTTTGTCCTGCAGGGAGCTTTATAAAATAGCGTTTCAAAATTCCCGGATCCACGCTTTCATTTTTCCATTCATGTTTATAATCATCTGCGGCATTAAATTCATAAGGGATAATAATGGAAGCAAATAAATCGAATTCAGGCATATGCGATTTATCATCCCTGAAGGCTTTAATTTTACCACAATAGAGTCCCGGTTCTTTTAGTTTTGATTTATCGACAAAGGCATTTATAACAGCGGTCTGATCATTCCTTATATAAGTTTTTTTCTGAACAGGCAAGAGCCAATCGCAATCACTTGATAAACTATAAATCCTAAAAAAGCTTTTTACTTTCTGAATATCATCTCTTTTAACATTGAACCGGAACGATTCCTTACCAGATAGATAAGATCCATCACGCAGGTAAAGGTTACGAGCAGTGTTATGAGGCATACCAGGAGAAAAAGAATCAACAGTGTACCTTTCATAATTTTTTAATTCACCTGCTGCGATATACTTTTTAAGGAGGTCCCAAGCTTTCATGACATTTATATAACCGGAACCCTGGTCAAGAAAAGTATATCCATCCATTTTAACGGCACTTTCCCGGACGATTTTGAACAACAACTGGGAAGGAATTTTAAGATCGGGATACTCTTTAATAAAGGCGCTAAGAAGAAGAGACATAACACCAGTGGAATACGGAGAAGCCATACTTGTTCCCTGAAACATATCATATTTTGAAAAATTAGGTACGGTAGAGACGCAGGCACCGGGAGAAACCACATCAGGTTTATTAACCTCTCCTCCCCTACCAGAAAATGGGAAAATGACATCTCTTGTAAGAGGCACACCGTATATATCTCCTGCAATTTCGGAAGGAAGAACTGCTCCCGTAGAGAAAACGTACCCGGCACATGAAGGGAGTCCAGCAGTAGATATACCAGGACCATCATTTCCATTGGCAAGACAAATATAGAGATACGGATTATTCTTCATAAGGCTATCAAGAAATATTTCCATTTCGGAAGTACCTTCTATTTCGGTGCCAACTCCGAAGCTCATATTAACGATGCAGGGTTCTTTACGCTGCTTGGAAATTGTATCGGCATAAAGGTAAGCTTTCTTCATACTTTCAGTTACAGTAGCCCCACGGGGATAATTATTATTACCAATTTTTAAGCTTATATTACATTAGCACCAGGAGCAACACCATTAAGATAAGAGCCATCTATCTTATAGCCAGAAGTAATACCAGCTACGTGTGTACCATGGGAACCATCATCGAAATGAAGAGAAATGAGATTTTGTTCAGGGAATATATTTACAGCAAATGTAAAAGGAGTAAGGGATTTAGTATTTTCGATCTTAAATGTATCATAACTTTTGTGATAGTCCTTTACGGGTTTTTCATCGGCAAGGTCTCCATTGCAGTTTGTATCGAAGTAGGAAGTCCAATCGCCATTATCATCGATAAAAGTGACGAATATATAGACATCGTCTTTTTTTCCATTGCCATTAAGATCTACCGAACCCGAAACACTATTAATAAAATCCTTTTCTTTAATCGCACCTATAAAGTATTTATTATCCTTAGATTTAAGCTTATCAGCTCCTTTTACAGAGTAATGCATTTCATCATTGACAAAATTATTCCCAGAAACCTCAGCTTTATACATGGGAAGATTGCCTTCGCCAGTAAAATCACGCACATCAATAACTTTAGTTTTACCTTCAGAAGTTTTTGTTAAACCTTCAATGCCCATATCGACACCAGTATCGAGGACAAATATTATTGTACCTCTACCGTCATATTCAGGATGGTGAGTAAGAAACTCCTCCACTCCAGTTGATTTCAGAGAAAGAAATGTTTGGGTAGACTCCTGAGCAAGCAGGAAACAAGAGGAGATAATCAATAGAAGGGTGATAAATTTAGTGTGATACATATATTTTCCTAAGAATTTAGATTAGTAAATATAAAGAAAGAGATAATTAAATTATCTGAATTTATTTGGGAGAGAAGTATTGCTATATTTGATTTTTTTTAACTGTGACTTACTGGTAGATAGAATGAAAATGTACTTCCCTTCTCTGGTTCACTTTCAACAACTATTTTGCCTCCTTGGGCTTGGACAAATTCTTTCGATATTGCCAGTCCAAGTCCTGTCCCCTTATTTTTGTTCCCAACCTGTACAAACCGCTTAAAAATTTTGTCCTGATCTTCTTTGCTAATCCCGGGTCCCTCGTCTTTAACAGAAAATTTTATGAATTCCTTATCAGTCTCAGCACCCAAATTGATAAATCCGTTTTCCGGAGTGAACCGCATGGCATTTGTAATAAGATTAACAAGCACCCACACCGTTTTTTCAAGATCAGCTTTCACATCGGGAAGGTTGTCAGAAACATTAAGATTTAGCTGTATTTTCTTTTCCGACAGCAACATCATAATTGCGGTTACGGACAGGTCGATAATATCTTCCGGACGTACTTTCGATATCTTTAACTTTATATTTCCAGTTTCTGTTTGTGAAAAATCCAATAGTTCGTTAACCATTTTGGAAAGTCGTACTGACTGCTGTCTCATTGAAATAATTAAATTATTCTGTTCCTCATTTAATTCCCCTATACGGTTATCTTCAAGGAGCTTAAGACTCAGATTTATTGATGAGATAGGGGTCTTCAATTCATGTGAAACAGTTGCAATTAAGTTGGTTTTGGCAACATCTCTTTCCTCGAAAAGCGTAATGTTTTTAAGGAGTAATATATATCCGACAGTTCTATCGATATCACTACCGGTAGGTTTAGACTTTATCTCAATAATTTCCCTTGAATAATAATATTCCTTCTTATTCTGAATTATTTTTATCGGCTTTTCATCATCTGTTTTATTCTCCTCACCGTTCTTAACCAATCCTTTAATCAATTCTCTAAAAAGATCATTATTCATTGCAACATCGGGAGCATATTTACCCGCAATATCCTTACTCCTTAATCCTGTTAGGTTCAATGCTCCCCTATTAGCCATAAGGAAATTTTTATTCTCATCAAGAATAAATACTGCATCCTGCAGATTTTCTATTATTGCATCCAGTCTTTTCTTTTCTACTAATAACTTGTCCAGGTTACTTTCATCATATTCCTTGAGCCTTCCCGCCATTACATTAAATGCCGCAGCAAGATCCCCCAGTTCATCATGGGATGTAAATTTTAACTGTTGATCATAGTTCCCTTTGGATATTGCCTTAATTTTATCTGTTAGTTCAAGTATAGGGTCTACAATTGAACCAGGATATTTGATTATAAAAAAGAGTGTTATAAGAACACTAAATGCACCAATTAAGACCATCCATAATGAAACCCGGCGAGCAGTGTCTCCTATCCTTAAATTTATTTTCTGTATGGCACTCATATTGATATTATAAATATCAACAATTGACTGCCGGGTAATAAAATATGAATTCCTTAAATTTATCAATGAATTATTGTCTTCTTTCTGTTCAACAATGTTGATAAAGTTAGAATAATTATTATTTAAGTCGTCAACTAATTCCTTTTCATCTGTCTCTGTTATATTATTTTTCTCAGCAATAAAACTATTATGGAAATTACCTTTTTCTGTTTCATAATTTTTCTCATTTATATCACCGGAAACATTCTCTTTGCCCGGGTTCATATAGTGGGTTCTGTAATCATAAATCTTATCGAGTGATTTAAGCATTTTCATTGTATATTCAACAGATCTGAAATTATCCGCTAATGTTCCTTTAGATGCATTTGCAAGTTGGTTTATAAATACTACACCAATGACACTAAGCAGTATAATAACAACAAATAGAAATGCCAGTCCGGCAAATACCTTATTTTTTATTTTTTTCATCGTTGGAAATTATTAGTATATCAACATTGTTTTTTGAAGTATAATCAAGGAGTTCCGTAAATATATTTCCATGCAGTCTTTGATATAAAGAAAATGAAGGCATTCCCATCACTATCAATTCCACTTCATTTTCCTCGGTTATCTCCGCAATTGCTTTGGCTATATCTTTATTTGACTTTTTAATTACATTTGCACCAAGCTCAGTAGCCATTTTAAAATTATTGATCAGCAACCTTTGTTCTTTGGAATCAATATTATCTATAGATTCCCTTGGAGTTTGAACATAAAGCACATACCATTTTGAATTATTGGCAGCCACAATTCTTGATGATTTTCTTATTATATTTGCTGCAGATTTTGAATTAGTGCTAATGCATGTAACTATTGCATTTATCTTCTCCCTTTGCTGAAGGGGGATATCCTTAATAATTTTCCTTTCAACCTGCCGTGATACTTCCTTTAATGCAAGATCTCTTAATTGAAGAAGCTTATCTTTCTGGAAAAAATTATTTAATGCAAAGGGTACTTTGGCTTTATCGTATATTTTTCCATCCTCAAGCCTTTCCAGCAGTTCTTCAATTGTAAGATCAATATTAACCACTTCATCAGCCATATGGATAATGCTGTCAGGAACTCTTTCCTTTATTTCTATCCCAGTAATTTTCTCCACTCTTTCATTAATACTTTCAATATGCTGAATATTAACCGTTGTAATTACAGAAATCCCATCTTCAAGGATTTCTTTTACATCCTGCCATCTCTTTTCATTTTTTGAACCGGGAATATTAGTGTGGGCAAGTTCATCGGCAAGTACAACTTCCGGTTTAATCCTGATTATCGCTTCAACATCCATTTCATCAAGTAGTTTTCCTTTATAAAAGACTTTTTTCCGGGGAATTGCAGGGAGATCTTCTGAAACTCTTTTTGTATCAGAGCGGTTATGAGTCTCAATAAATCCGATCATTACATTAATGCCATTTTTCTGTAGTTCGTGAGCTTCCTCGAGCATTCGGTATGTCTTACCTACACCGGCAGCCATGCCAATATAAATTTTAAGTTTTCCACGCTTGGAGGAACGCACCAAGTCAAGAAAATGCTCTACATTTACAGAAAACTCTTGTTCCATAATATCTTATATTATTACCAGGTATAGGTATAGTTTTTTATTGTATCAGAATAATATTTTTCCTCCTCGGGTATAAATTCCAGACCGGACAATATCTTTCTGATATCCTCAACTATTTCCGGATCATATTCTTTACTCTTATTAAAAAGCGATAAAGAATTGAATATTAAGTATAAATATAATCTATCATTTTTGAAACTAAAATCTAATTTTGAAATATTTATCAATAAAATCCTTCATTGATATCCGCTATCATTTTAATTTGTCCAGAGCAATATTTAGCTCTAGAATATTGACTCTTTCCGTTCCAAATATTCCCAATATTGGTTTCTCGATATTAATATCTATCAGATTTCTTAATGACTTCACATCCATATGCCTTACTCCGGCTATTCGAGGAACCTGGAAGTAAGCCCCCTGCGGTGAAACATGCGGATCAAGACCGCTGCCTGAAGAAGTAATCATTTCTATTGGAATATCGTATTTTTTAACCTTAGGATTATATTTTAATAAGGTATCCAGTCTTGACTTTACGGCATCAAGTAAGGCGGGGTTTGTGGGACCCAAATTAGTACCACCGGAATTAGCACTTGCATCATAATCACTTGCAGAAGGTCTTCCCCAGAAGTATTTAGGATCGGTAAATTTTTGCCCTTCGTTTTCGAATCCGATTATATTACCATCCTTCATTAATGGAAGTCCGTTTGCCTGCCTGGGAAACAATAATCCGATCCCCCATATAATTAGTGGATAACATAATCCCAAAAGTATAACAGTTGAAAAATGCAATCCCAGAACATTTCTTAATACTTTCATATGAATATCCTTACGATAAGATCTATCAGTTTAATTCCTATAAAAGGAGTTATTATCCCTCCGAAACCATAAATTAAGAGATTTCTCCGAAGCATTGCTGTTGCACCGAGAGGTTTATATTTAACGCCTCTTAATGCTAACGGAATAAGGAGAGGGATAATTATTGCGTTAAATATGACGGCTGATAATATTGCAGATTCCGGCGTAGCAAGCCTCATAATATTCAATGCCTGGAATCCGGGAATTGCGATCATAAACATTGCAGGAATAATGGCAAAATATTTAGCAACATCATTTGCAATGGAGAAGGTGGTTATATTACCTCTAGTGATGAGGAGCTGTTTACCGATTTCAATTACTTCAAGAAGTTTTGTGGGGTCGCTGTCAAGGTCAACCATATTTGCAGCTTCCTTAGCCGCCTGAGTGCCTGTATTCATCGCAACAGCTACATCAGCCTGAGCCAGTGCGGGTGCATCATTTGTCCCATCCCCCATCATAGCAACAAGTTTACCATTTTTTTGTTCTTCCTTAATATACCTCATCTTGTCTTCGGGTTTTGCTTCTGCAATAAAATCGTCAACTCCTGCTGTTTCAGCAATAAATTTAGCAGTCAAAGGATTATCGCCTGTAACCATTACAGTCTTTACACCCATCTTTCGCAGACGTTCAAACCTTTCCTTTATACCCGGTTTAATTATATCCTCAAGTTGAATAGCTCCTACAACTACTTTATTTACAGCAACAGCTAAAGGAGTACCTCCTTTCTGAGAAATCTCATTAATAACCTGTTCAAGAGATTGGATATTTCCATTTGAATTAATAGACCATTTTTTAACTGCATCCCAAGCTCCTTT
>OBLU010002613.1_pt1 | contig 16505 bp, 17 predicted proteins | sample 1518681 | NCBI WGS metagenome assembly OBLU01 (sample SAMEA3539304, study PRJEB22396) | soil metagenome | biome: tundra; feature: field; material: soil | place: USA | collected 2010-05 | depth 0.15 m | reverse complement strand
CATTCCACTTGTTGAGAGCAAAAGGCTTCGCTGCTAGCGGAAAGTTTCGATGAGAGCTGCCCTCTCAATGCGCTCTGGGCGGTTAACACGAATCGACCATCCCCGAATGCGCCTGCAAAACTCCACCGCTGCCTTAGAAGCATCGCTTGTGTTGACATCCGACCCAAGCGATGAGACACTTAGGTCGGATGACTACCCAAAAGAACACCGATGACCGGATCGCCCTGTTGCAAGGGACGCTGGACCTTCTGATTCTGAGGACGCTTTTGCTAGGCCCGTGCCATGGCCAGGGCGTGGCTCGGTCGATACAACGCCAGTCGGAAGAAGTCTTCTTCGTAGACCATGGTTCGCTCTACCTGGCCCTGCAGCGGCTTGAGGACAGGAAGTGGATCAGCGCAAAGTGGGGCGTGAGCGAGAACAACCGCAAGGCCCGCTTTTATTCGTTGACGCTGAAAGGCCGAGGGCAGCTTGTGGAGAAGACAAGCGAGTGGGAACGGCTGACTAAGGCGATGGGATTGATTCTGGGCGGAAGCGCGGGACCGAGCGGCGAGGAGGCCTAGGCATGTTCAGGCGCAAGCGGACAAATGATGATTTCGTTGACGAGATCAAGGCGCATCTGGAACTTGAAGCCGACGAGTTCAGGAGTAAAGACCTGAGCGAGGAGGAGGCGCACCGGCGGGCGAGAGTCGCGTTCGGCAATGTGCCCGCCGCCCAAGAGCGTTTCCGCATGAGAAACCGCGTTCCGTTTTTCGACAATCTGGCGCGCGATATCAATTTCGCGATTCGCCAGATCGTCAGGAATCCTGCCTTTGCCGCCGTCGTCATCTTCACGCTCGCTCTGGGCATTGGTGCGTCCACATCCATCTTCTCGGTGGCGGACGCGGTGCTGCTCCGACCGCTCCCATATCCGAATCCTCAACAGATTGTGCGCATCTGGGAACAACTTCCAAATGGACACCAGCCGAATCTGGCCGAGTCCAACTTCGAGGATTTCCTCGCTCAGAACAACACGTTTACGAGCTTGGCCGCCTATGACTACGGAATGGCCTCCATTTCTGGCGGCAGCGAACCGGTGCGTGTGAACGCTGCTGCCGTTTCCAGTGGCTTTTTTCCAACGCTTGGCGTCCAGCCATTCCGCGGCCGTCTTTTCGCAGCGGACGAGCAACGCCCCCACGGCACGCCAGCCATCATAGTCAGTTATGGCTACTGGCAGCGGTACCTCGGTGGCGCTTCGGATCTTTCCAAATTTCATTTGGACCTCGAGGGAGGCTCCTACCCCGTGGTCGGCGTCATGCCACCCAGCTTTGATTACCCCTCCGGTGTCGCTGCATGGATCTCGCGTGAACTGGATCCGCCATCTCCCAGCCGCACTGGTCATAACTGGCGTGGCCTCGGTCGTATTCGAGATGGAATCACTGTTGGTCAGGCACGTGCAAATCTCAGCGCGATCGCTCGCCGCATCCGGGATCAGTACGGAACCCAGGTAGACCTCGACGCCGCCGCCGTCATTCCTCTCGCCGACGCCATTGTGGGCGACGTGAGGATCGCTCTTATCACCCTTTTGGGAGCGGTCGGCCTTCTGCTGCTAGTCGCCTGCGCCAATGTCGCCGGATTAATTGTGGCGCGAATCTCCGCCCGCCGCAAAGAACTGGCCATCCGAGGCGCCCTCGGCGCCGGGCGAGGCCGACTCATCCAGCAGTTCCTCGCCGAATCGTTCGCGCTCTCGCTTGCCGCCGGAGTAATGGGCATCTTGATGGCCGCTGGAGGTGTCAGGGTTCTTCCCGCCATTCTTCCTGCAAACTTGCCGCGCCAGGAAGGAATCTCTCTCAATCTCGCGGTTCTCCTATTCGCTCTGGCCGCAATGGTTGTGGTCTCCGTTGCTCTTGGGCTCTTCGCTGCCTGGCGCGCCGGCGGGAGCGACTTGCGGGAGGCCCTGAGTGCGGGCTCCCGCAGCCACGCGGGTTCAAGCGCCAGTCAGCGCCTGCGCAGGCTCTTGGTTGTAGGCGAGATAGCTACCACCCTGGTCATTCTTCTGGGAGCCGGCCTGCTTGGCCGCAGCTTTTTACGGCTTGTTTCTATTAGTCCCGGCTTTCGCCAGGAGAACCTGATCACAATGGAATTCTCGCTGAACACTCCGCAAGGGCACGATGGCACGGACCAGCAAGTGATTTCGCGACAAATCCGCCTCCTTGACAGCATCGTGGCCCGCCTCCGCACCATCCCCGGCACGGCGAGCGTTGGTTTGGCGGGCGCCCTTCCCGTCGCGGCCGGCGACAATCTCGCAGACGGGCTTTTCCTCATCATCAATGGCCAAAAGCCGCCCGCGAATTTCGATGAATTTGGCAGGATTGCCAAGAATCGTTCGCAAACCGGGCTAGCTGAGTATGCCGTCGCGAGTGAAGAGTATTTCCGTACGCTGGGTATTCCGCTTATCCGCGGGCGGATGTTCGGCGAACAGGATGTTATGAATTCACCGCATGTTGCCGTGATCAGTGAATCTTTGGCTCGCAAGCGCTGGCCCAATCAGGACCCCATCGGTCAAGTGATCGAATTCGGCAATATGGACGGTAACTTGAAGCCTCTCACTATCGTTGGCATTGCCGGCGATGTCAGAGCGAGCGGCCTGGACCGGCCGCCGAGTCCGATCATCTATGTTGATTACCGCCAGCGCGGAATGAACGCTAATTCAACGCCCACCATCGTCATGCGGAGCACCGCGCCAGCAGGCGAGATTGCTTCAGCCGCACGTGGTATCTTTCACGAACTCGCTCCGGATGTTCCCGTCAAATTCTCCACCTTCGCGGACGACATGGGCGGTTGGCTGGCGGATCGCCGTTTCTTGCTTCTTCTTGTTGGACTTTTCGCCTGTATTGCGCTCATTATTGCCGGAGTTGGCCTTTATGGAGTTGTGGCATTTTTCGTCGCACAACGCACCCAGGAGATCGGCGTTCGTATGGCAATCGGCGCCCAGCGCAGTGATGTTCTGCGATTGGTCTTGGGCGAAGCGGCTCGCATGGCCGCCTTCGGTGTAATCATCGGCGTTGTCGCGTCGCTGGCAATCTCCCGCCTTTTGACTAGTCTCCTTTTTGGCATCAGTGCCACGGACCCTTTGACATTTATTGGTGTCGCGGCCCTGCTTTCTCTCGTCGCACTTGCCGCGTCGTTCATTCCTGCGTATCGCGCCACGCGTGTCGACCCGATAACGGCATTGCGCTACGAGTAATTTTCACAGTTCGTTGCCCCTGTCTCGCATCAACCCCCAAGCGGGACTGTGGTCACTCGCCAGAATCATTGCAAGAGGGATTTCGATTTACGGCAAATTGCCGAGGCGCGAATCGAGCGCCTAGTTCGCGGTTTCTGAGACTTCAGGCGAGTCACCGGCTCTTCGGCTATTGACCGGTCAAATGTTGATACATGGGCTTTGCACGCTTTGAAGCCAATTCTCGGCGGCAACGGAAGACTCCCAACCCGGCGATATTGCTCATCCAGTAGTCATTATGGTGAATAGTGACTTGCCGACGATCGATCCCTGAACCGGCAGCTTCGTGGCCACCAGATTTTACCAATGTCAATGTTCGTCGATGGTGTTCCGGAGACTGCCCGGGACTGGGTCGCTAATCTCGCCGAGATGCAATGTAGAGTGTAAAGTGTTGATTATAAAAGACTAAATGGTGGTGGCCAGAGACGGGATTGAACCGCCGACGCCGGCCTTTTCAGGGCCGCGCTCTACCACTGAGCTATCTGGCCTCAGTGCAAACATCGGTTGCATGTCTACGCGTGGAATCCGGCGAAACCGGAAAAGGAGGGCGTGTCCACGTCAAGTTCGCTGCAACAACTGGATCAGTATACCAACTCCCATTCCGCACGCCAAACCTACGGCTTAAGCCTGCGCATAAACCCAGTCGCTGCTCTACACTGGAAGGCAACCATGCGCCGCCTAGCCCAGCTGCTCGCCTGCATCGCCCTACTTGCTGCAGCCTGCTCCAAGGCGCCGAATTCCCGCATTTCTGAGACGGAAGCCCGCGCCTCCCGCATCTACCAAGCCACTGCCTACAAGGGGCCTTTGGCTCTTTACGCCTTTCTGACGCCGTTTCCCAAGGGCGCCGACCTGCATGTGCATCTTTCCGGTGCGGTCTATGCGGAGACCTTCATCCGCGATGCGGGCGAAGATGGCCTGTGCGTGGATCCCGCGGCTTTGAAGTTTGTAAAGCCACCCTGTGGACAGAAACTGGTTTCGGCCGCTCAATTCTCTGGGAATTTGACTCCTGAAAATCAGGTTCTCTACGACCGCCTGATCGACGCCTTCTCCCTGCGCAGCTTCGTTGCCACAACAGCGTTCAGCGGGCACGACCAGTTCTTTTCGACATTTGCCCGATTTGGAGGCCTAAGTCCGCAACACATTGGCGAATGGGTGGACGAGGTGGCTGCACGCGCCGCCACGCAGAACCAGCAGTACCTTGAGCTGATGCAAACGCCGCCCTTCAGCCACGCCGCTCAAATCGCGCACCAGATCGGCTGGAACCCGGATTTGAACCGACTGCGGCAGACGCTTCTTGATCAGGGCCTGCGCAACGAAGTGGCCGCCGACCGCGACGACGTCCGCCTTGCTGAAGCTCAGCGCCGCCAGTTGGAGCACTGCGAAACTCCACAGGCCGCTCCAGCCTGCCAGGTTGAAATCCGCTACATCTACCAGGTGCTGCGCGGTTTTCCTCCGGAGCAGGTCTTCGCCCAAACGCTGCTGGGCTTTGAAACGATTCAGCAAACCAAGGATGCTCACGAACCTGGCTTTGTCGGCATCAACTTCGTGATGCCCGAGGACGGCTACGTCTCCATGCACGACTACACGCTGCAGATGAAGATGCTCGATTACCTCCATTCGGTTTATCCAAGAGTGCACATCAGCCTGCACGCCGGTGAACTGGCTCCCGGGCTCGTTCCGCCGGAGGGCTTGCGGTTCCACATTCGCCAGGCTGTCGAACTTGGACACGCCGAACGCATTGGCCACGGAGTGGACGTGATGTATGAGGACGACTATCCGGGCTTGCTTAAGGAACTCGCCCAAAAGCACGTGATGATCGAGATCAATCTCAGCTCCAACGAAGACATTCTCGGTATCGAAGGCGACGACCATCCCTTCCCGATGTACCGCTCCGCCCACGTGCCCGTCACTCTTTCCACCGACGATGAAGGGGTCAGCCGCATCGACATCACCCACGAGTACGTACGCGCCGCGCTCGACTACCATCTCACCTACCAGGACCTAAAGCAGATTGCCCGGACCGGCCTGGAGCACAACTTCCTTCCCGGCACCAGTTTGTGGGCCACTCCGGACCTTTTCACCAACCCTGTTGTCCCCTGCAAAGCTCAGTCGCTCGGCCAGCAAAACCCCACGCCCGATTGCAAGGCCTTCCTCGACGGCAGCGAAAAGGCCGCGGCCCAGTGGGAACTCGAACGCCGCTTCCAGGTGTTCGAAGCCAGGTTCTGACACCATCGAGACCTGAGAAGGCGTTGAATACCTCGTAAAGGTCTCAAAAGTAATCAATGCGTTCTGGTCTTGTCCGCCGCGTGGCCATCTCCCCACCTCAAAAGTACGTCTAATCCCTTCAGTAGTTCTTTCGTGCGGTTGGTCCCCTTTCGAGGGAATTCTTTGGGCTTCGGGATTGAGTGTGGGGCTGATCGGAAATCTGACAAACCTAAGTATGGGATCGGACAGCCCGCCCCCGAGCGGCATGCGGCCTCGTCGCTGGCAATGCGGCCTTCTGCAGTCTGGGAGAGTTCTGCTTTCCCTTTGTGTCATCGGACTCCCCATACATCTATGGGCTCAGGGGGAAGCGCCGGGCAGCATTCATGGCACCGTCGTCGATAAAAACGGAGCGGTCCTCGAGGGCGCCCGTGTGTCGCTCGACCAAACAGCCTCCAGCGCGGCATCTGGAACAGCAGCCACCTCCGATGGAAACGGGCGCTTCGAATTTAAAGCCGTACCGCCCGGCGTCTTCAAAATCACGGTCTCTTCGAACGGCTTCGCCCCCCAGAGCCAGTCCGGAGTGCTTCACTCCGGAGAAAGCTACGACGCGCAGGCCATCGTGTTGCTCATGTCTGCCACTGCGAGTGAAGTGCGTGTCACGGCCTCACAGGTTGAGATCGCCGAGGCGCAGATCAAGGTGGAGGAGGGACAGCGCGTGCTCGGCTTACTTCCCAACTTTTATGTCAGCTACGCGCCGCATCCGGCTCCACTCACGACAAAACAGAAATTCGAACTTGGCTGGAAGACATCGATCGACCCCGTGTCGTTCCTCGCCGCCGGAGCCTTCGCCGGGGTACAGCAGGCCGACGACACCTTCAGCGGCTACGGAGAAGGAGCATCGGGCTACGGTTCGCGGTTTGCCGCTGACTTCGGCGATAACCTCATCGGCACCATGATTGGCGCCGCCATGCTGCCGTCTCTGTTCAAACAAGACCCTCGCTACTTTTACAAAGGGACCGGAAGCAGGCAATCGCGTGCTCTCTATGCCATCGCCACTGCAGTCGTCTGCAAGGGCGACAATGGGCATTGGCAACCAAGCTACTCCGCCATTCTTGGCGGACTTGCCGCGGGAGGCATCTCGAATCTCTACTACCCGGCAGGCAATCGCGACGGAGTACGGCTCACCTTCGAGAATTCCCTCTTCGGCACGGCAGCCAGCGCCGCTCAGAATCTCTTCCAGGAATTCATCGTTCGCAGGCTGACGCCCAGGCTCCCCAGTTACGGGCCGGCGCAGCCCTGACTTTTCCAAGCGGCTTTTGCGGGGCCAAAAGACAGTGCCGTCGCGCCTTGACACCTGCCGTGGTGTTCGATTCCGGACGACGGATTGCACCTGCGGACACCGGGGCAAAGGCGCGCACTGAAGCATCTTCCATATTAGGTTCAAACAAAACAGGTTAGGGGTGGCCATCGTTTGGCGCGTCACATGCCTTAACTGATTGACCAAGCTATTCGTCTTGGAGGAGCAGGCATGCAGGAATTGTGGCGGGATATTCGTTACGCGTTGAGGCAGTTGAACCGGAATCGCGGCTTTGCGGTGGTCGCCATTCTTACGCTGGCGCTTGGAATCGGCGCCAACACGGCCATCTTCAGCGTGATCGACCCGATTCTGCTTGAGCCGCTCCCCTTTCCGCATCAGGACCGTCTGGTGCAACTCCAAGCCGGAACCGACAACTACAACTATCCCAAAGGCTGGATCCGCGAGTACCAGCGCCGCGCCCAAACCTTTGTAGGTGTCTCCGGGTATTCACTGAATGCCGAGTACAACGTGACCGGCGGCGGCACTGCGGATCGCGCTTTCGGCAGCACAGTGAGCACAAACCTTTTTGAAACTCTGGGAGTGCTCCCAGCGCTGGGCCGCTTCTTTTCATCCGCGGAGGAGGCCGTCGGCCAGGATCACGTCATCGTGCTCAGCGACGGATTCTGGCGTCAACAGTTCGGAGCGGACCGTTCCGTCATCGGCCGCACCATGCTCCTGGACGGCGTCAACCGCGAGATCATTGGAGTTGCGCCCCCGCAAACTCACTTCCCCGATTTCGAAACTCAATTCTGGGTTCCAATCTCCCTCAAGGTTGGATATCCCGTCGATCCATGGGCGATCTTCGGATTTCAGGCGATCGGGCGCTTGCGCGACGGCGTTCAGCCGAGCCAGGCTCAGGCGGAGCTGCGGTCGCTTCACAGGGAGATGCTCACTCTCTTTCCCTGGCGAATGCCCGATAACTGGGCGGCGGATGTCGCGGTTTCTCCACTGCTCAACTCGATTGTGGGCGACGCGCGGCCTCGCCTGCTGCTGCTCTTTGGCGCGGTGGGCCTTGTACCGCTGATTGCCTGCGCCAACGTCGCCAATCTGATGCTGGCGCGCAGCGACCCGACAAAGAGAGATTGCAGTGCGCAGCGCATTGGGGGCCGATGGTGGGCGGATGGTGAGGCAGATGCTCACTGAGAGTGCAGTGCCGCATCGCCTTCCGGCGGACTCGGTGTGCTGCTGGCGGCGATGAGCTTGGGCGCTGAAGTTGGCGTTGCCGCCGGATACACCGCGGCTGGCGAACCTTGCGTTGCGCGGCGATGTTTTGCTGTTTGCGGCCGGTGAATCTCTCTTCACGGGCATACTGTCCGGCCTGGTCCCGGCGTTGCAAGCTGCGCAAAGAAACTTGCAGGGCAGCCTCAGGATGAATGCGAGCAATGTTTTTGGTACCGCTCATCGGTTTCGCATCTCCCGTCTGTTGGTTGTGGGGCAGATTGCCTTGGCAGTAGTCGTGATCACCGCAGCCGGTGTCATGCTGCGCAGCCTCTTCCGTCTCTCCGGCGCCGATCCTGGATTCGACGCACAATAGACTTTGACTGCGCAAGTCTCACTTGACCGCAGCGCCTGCGCGATGAAGGGCTCGTGCATGCCCTTTTACGAGACTCTCCTCAACCGTGCCCAGGAATTGCCGGGTATCCAGTCGGCTTCCATTGTGGATGCTCTGCCGATGACCGGCTATGACACATGGTTTGTCTTCGACGCGGAAGGTCATCCCCGAGACCCGCGCCAGCTTGCACTGGAAGCCTCCAGCCGGATCGTATCGCCTGGCTACTTTCAGCTTATGGGCATTCACCTGTTGCGTGGCCGCTGGCAAACCGCAGACGATCGCTCGGGGAACAGTCGCGCCGTGCTTGTAAGCGCCGCGGAAGCCAACCAACTCTGGCCGAATCAGGATCCGATCGGGAAACATTTGATTTCGGTGGGCGATGAGCCCACCCCGGGAGTCATGGACATGAACACGGCCTCAATTGTTGTTGGAGTCGTCAGTGGAACCCACCATGAAGGTCTCGACAAGGATGCGGGCTGGGAGACCTATCTCCCATTGACCACGCGCAACGAGAAGCCCGTGATGAATATTCTGCTGCGATGTAATGCCGGCTCCGCCGAATTGGCCTCCAGTTTGCGCGGTCTCGTAGCAGAGTTGAATCCAACAGTCCCTGTCACCAAGGTGCGCACGCTTGAGAGCGTGATCGTCTCTTCCACCGCCGCACTCCGGTCGCTCACTCTGCTGCTGGCTTCCTTTGGCGGGCTGGCAATCCTGGTGGGCGGCATCGGCGTCTACAGCCTCATCTCCTACACCGTCAGTTGGAGAACCCGCGAGATCGGCCTGCGCCTTGCCCTCGGCGTCAATCGCATGCAAATTGCGCAACTCGTTTTGCGCCAAAGCCTGGTGCTGGCCGTTGCAGGCTCTGCCCTTGGCATCGGGGGGCCGTTGCTGCCACACGGCTGATGAGCTGGTTCCTGTTTCAAACCAGCCCGCTTGATCCGCTTACCTACGCCCTTGTACCAGTGCTGTTTTGCATGCTTGCGCTTGTCGCAGCCTGGGTTCCGGCGCGGCGAGCGTCTCGCGTGGACCTGATGGTGGCGTTGCGTAACGAATAACCAGGCAACATCAAGCCATTGGAGCAGATGTTGACGGCCCGTGTGCCTTCTCTTTTCAGGTTTTCAGATTGCCGCTTCCGGCTTACACTCACCGCATGGACAACGAGCGCATTCGCGAGATTTGCCTGGCGCTCCCGCATGTTGTGGAGACCGTGAACTGGGGCCATCACCTGGTTTACTTTGTGGCCGACCGAGACATCGGTGGCAAAATGTTTGCCATGACCGACCTCGATGGCACGGGAACTGGCGTTTTGTGGTTCCACTGTGGTGCCGAACGCTTTCATGAGTTGCTGGAGCTAGAGGGAATCATCGCCTCACCCTACCTGGCCAAAGCCTACTGGGTGACAGTGGAGCGCTGGGACACACTCAAGCCGCGGCAGGTGGAAGACGAGCTCCGCCGTGCACATGACCTGGTTTACGAAAAGCTGCCCAAACGAACGAAAACCGTCCTAGCACTGGCGGAGAAGGAGCGCACCAAGGTGATTCACGAAGGAAAGAAATTGCTAGCGACGCGCGCAAAAGCAAAGAAGGGTTGACAGGGAACCGCTGCTCCAGTCGGCTCGTACTCTTTTACGAAGGGTTCTCGGAGCAGGATGAACCGCTCCGAACGCAAACCCGAGCACGACGAGGCGCTGAAGCTATGATGAAGTTTCTCTTGTGGTGCATTCTTCTGGTGCTGTGCTGGCCACTGGCGCTTTTGGCGCTGGTTCTCTATCCATTTGTTTGGCTGGTCCTGCTCCCGTTTCGGGTGGTTGGAATTGCGGTGGGCGGGGTGCTGGAGTTGGTCAGAGCTATCATCTTCCTTCCGGGCCGGGTTCTCAGGACCATTTGACTGGCGGCATGTTTCCCACCACGGTCCTTCGGGAGGCTGTCGTTCCGCCTTGGGCTTGAGCTCCTGCATGCGATGACTTTCCGCAAAGATTGACCTCGGACGGCTCCTACACTTGTGCATGTCTGGGAATCAAAATGATCGGGAATCTCTGCGAGCGGCCAGGCGCGGTTCCGTCCACCTCGGGGCGAATGGGATGATGCGGTCTCTCGGAGCCTCATTTTGGGTGAGACTTGTCCTTCTGGCGGCTTGAGTCAGCGGGATGGCTGAGACCTTCCCGCAGGTTCATCACGAGCCAACACGATTCGCATTCACGACGGCAAGGATAGCCATCCGATCGGCAATGTCCATTTGATCCTGATGGCGGGCTGTACCACCGAGACCTTCATCTTGGGATGTGGCACGAAGACGCTTTGACTGACGAGCACGGCAACGCTCGTTTGGGGGACGCGTTGGCGAACCTCCCTTTCCTCCAGATCAAGGTAGCCAAGCGACACATGTGCCAGGCAGACACCGGCTCGGCAACCTACAGCGTCGAGCGCATCCGCCGCGACGGCTTCACCACCTCCAATCGCTGCGGAACTGCCACCGTGGAGACCGCGCCTGGAGTCTTCGCTGTCTTTGTAAAGGGCAAACGCGTTGCCTCGAAGGCGGCTCCGCACGCCCCTTCGATTGCTGCCAGGAAGAATTGACCCCTGACTGCTCGCTTGCCGCAGACCGGCTCTCTGCGTTAGCGTGGGCCCTGAGAACCTGTTGTCAGTTTCAGGGGGTCGCGCCGTCGAGCTCTGGAATACGTCCAATGCTCAGAGGAGAAGATTGATGCGCAGAGTTTTGCCGGTGGCTGTGGCGATGCTGATGCTTGCTGGCGCACCCATGACCCGGACGCAGACCGCAGACGATGACGGCGCGAAGAACGCGAAACAGGCGCGTGCGGCTTTGGACGCCATGGTACAAGCCATGGGCGGCCGGACCTGGCTCACGATGAAGAATCGGATGCAGCAAGGCCACGTGGCAGGGTTTGACCATGGCGAACCCGGTGAGGGCACCACCGACTATTGGGAGTATCACTCCTGGCCGGACGATGACCGCATCGAGTACACAAAGCACCGCGACGTAGTGCAGTTTTACGTCGGACGTGAAGGCTGGGAGGTCACTTACCGTGGCAAGAAAGCGCTGCCCCAGGAGCAGGTGGACGACTACATGCGCCGCCGCAACCACTCCATCGAGACCGTCGTCAAAACCTGGCTCAACGATCCGAAGACCATCCTGGTCTACGAGGGCCAGCGCCTGGCCGAGCGGCATCTGGCCGATCAGGTGACTCTCATCTCAGCCCAAAACGAAGCCGTGACGATCCAGATGGACACGCAGACGCACCTGCCTTTGCGCCGTACCTTCGAGTGGCGCGATCCGGTCTTCAAAGACAAGAATCTCGATGCCGAGGAGTATGACGACTACCATACCTTCGATGGCATTCCCACCGCGTTCACCATTACTCGCTTCAAGAACAGCGAGATCATCCGGCAGTACTTCATGGTCCACGTGACCTATAACCAGGAGTTGCCGACCGACTTCTGGAGCGTGGACGCAGCGGACCACCGCATTAAGAAATAGTGCACAGAAAGTTAATAAGGCCGGTTCTGGTTTTCGGCCGCTGGTGGGAACGCGATGACTGAAAACGGCCGGAGTGGTACTCCATAGCGATCCTCCCTGGTTTTCCAGTTAGTTAATAAAAGAAAAGTAACCTTGCTTGGTCATCAAATTGTAATAGATAGCACGCAAGTTGCAGGTGACCCTCTTCTTTCCCCCTTGCGCGAGATGATTTGACTGAGTAGAAATAATATGTGTGCTCTGATATCTCAGGAGAAACATGACGTACATTTCTCGGCACATAACTCAATGCGAGGACTTTCTCCCTCGCCATCTATAGAACCGTGAGTGCGATTGCACTTGGGCCAGACTCGCATTCATCACGGGAGGACCTGTGACGGGTCAACGACTAGATTTCGCGCGCGAGGCGGACCCAGATATGGGCCTTGAGTGTCTCCCGGATCACCTTACCGGCGATGAACTCGATCGGCAAATCCTGGCATTCAGCCAGCGCTTTGACCCTCAAACGGGACTCTTGAATCATCAGGCCTTCCAGGATGCCCTTACCACTCTTCTCAGGAGTCGCCACCCGGACCAGGAGGTTGCGCTGATCTGGATCGACCTGGTCAACATGCGCCGGGAGTTTTCTGTGTGGGGATGGACTGGGGCCGAGGCCATGGCGCGCCGTATTGCGGGAATGTTGCGAGCCGTGGTGGATGACGATGCACTGTTGGGGCGCTTCGGTGACCGGAGTTTCCTGGTGGCCACGAGTGCCACAAAACTCGGCAAGACCGGCCGGCGTCGTGTCCAGGCAGTCATGGATTTGCTTACGCCGCATGGGCGTCGCGAGGCAGAGGCGAGCCGAGAGGTGGCGATTGGGGTGGCATTCTTCCCGTCGGATACTGAGTCGCCGGAGGATCTTGCGCGTTTTGCCAGCCTTGCTGCCGGTCGCGCCGACTACATCAAGAGTCAGCGCGTGGTCGCCTTCCATCCCAGGATGAACAGCCTGATTATGCGCAACCATCTGCTGGAACTGGAGATGCGCAAGGGACTGGACCAGGGCCAGTTCCACATGGTCTACCAGCCGAAGGTTGAACTGAACACGGGACAGCTTCTGGGCGCAGAAGCGCTGATGCGATGGAACCATCCCGACTTGGGTGCAATTCCGCCCAGCGAGTTTATTCCTATCGCCGAGCGCTCCGAGCTGATTCACCGGATCTTTGAATTCGGTATGAGAGCTGCGCTGGAGCAGGCCCAGCAATGGCGCGATCTCGGTCTTGCCTTGCCGATTGTCGCGGTGAATGCCTCGGCGGCCAATTTGCGCGCGGACGACTCTCCCCGCATGGTACGCAACATCATGGAGGAGATTCCCATTGCCCCTACGCAATTGGAACTGGAGCTGACCGAATCGCTGGCCTTTGACGACGAAGAGCTGTTCACCCACAGGATCCGGCAGTTGAGGGCTATCGACGTGCGTGTTGCGATCGACGACTTCGGCACCCGCTATACAGGGTTTAATGTGCTGAAGAAGCTGCCCCTGAACACGATGAAGATCGACCAGTGCTTCATCCGCGGAATCCACCACTCTCCGGATATGTTGGCGCTGTGCGAGACCATTGTTGCCATGGCCAGGCAATTGAAGATGTGCATCGTTGCCGAGGGAATCGAGGAACTAGGCGAGCTTGCGGTCATGCGGAAGATCGGCTGCGAAGCTGGCCAGGGATATCTCTTTCAGCGGCCTGTCGCGGCGAAGGAGTTCACGGCATTCATGCGCGCGTGGCCCAAGCGGATGCGCGAATTTGGCTTCGAAGACTCTCGTGGCCTATTCGAGGCCGATCCGATCTATGCAGTTGGATAAGAAGTGACCCCGGACATTCCCGCGCCAGGCTTGTTTATAATCCAGACGAGCGCCACGGCCCCGTCCGCGCGTTCTTTGGAGCCAGAGAATGACGTTTGACATCCAGGAGATCCTGGGTCTTCTTCCCCATCGCTACCCTTTTCTGTTGATCGACAGAATCATCGAGTTCGAGCCTACCAAGCGGCTCGTGGCCATCAAGAACGTAACCATCAACGAGCCTTTTTTTCAGGGGCACTTTCCCGGATATCCCATCATGCCCGGCGTGCTGGTGATCGAGGCCATGGCGCAGGCCGGCGCCATCATCGTGATGGCCGAGATCCAGGACCGCGATAAGAAACTTGTGGTCTTTACCGGCATCGAGAAGGCCAAGTTCCGCCGCCCGGTCACGCCCGGCGACCAGTTGCGCATTGAGGTGGACGTGCTTTCGATGAAGACCAGAGTTGGCCGCATCGAGGGCAAGGCCTATGTGGACGACAAGGTGGCTTGCCAGGCTATCCTCACCTGCCAGGTGGTGCCGAGGGTCCGCGAACCGCAACCGGCGGTACCAGAGCCGCCGGACGCCCCTGAAGCGGGGACCCCGGAGTGAGCATTCATTCCAGCGCCGTTATCGCTTCCGGAGCCGTCGTACCCGCCTCCTGCAGCGTAGGGCCTTTCTGCACCATCGGGCCGGAAGTCATTCTCGGAGAAAGCTGCACCCTGATCTCCCACGTGGTCCTCGACGGCCGCACCCGCATAGGCGTGCGCAACACGTTTCACCCGTTCTGTTCCATCGGCGTTCCGCCACAGGATCTCAAGTACAGAGGAGAGCCGACGGAGCTGGAGATGGGCGACGACAACACCATCCGCGAATGTGTCACCATCAGCCGCGGCACGGTGGGCGGCGGCGGCATTACACGGATTGGTTCCAACTGCCTGCTGATGACCTGTGCGCACATCGGGCACGACAGTGTGGTGGGCAACCACTGCATTTTGGCCAATGCTGCCACGCTCGCCGGCCACGTCATCATTGAGGACTATGCCAGCGTGGGCGCCTTCTGTCCCATTCACCAGCATTGCATCGTGGGCCAGTACGCGTTCATCGGCGGGGGCACCATCGTGACCCAGGACGTGCTGCCCTTTTCGCTGACTTCGTCGCGCCGGGAGAACAAGGCATTCGGCATCAACAAAGTCGGCCTCACCCGGCGCGGCTTTTCGCCGGAGCGGTTGCAGACGTTGCAAAAGGCCTTCCGGCTGCTGCTGGCTGCCAAGCTGAATACCACGCAGGCTCTGGAGAAGATCAAGGAGCTGGAAGGCGAGGACGCCGCTGTGCTGGTCTCTTTTTTGGAGCGGAGCGAGCGCGGGGTCATCAAGTAGCCATGAAACTTGGCCTCATCGCCGGCAACGGCCGCTTTCCGTTCCTCCTCCTGGATGCGGCGCGCGCCCAGGGGCTGGCCGTCTGCGTCGCCGCCATCCGCGAAGAGACCGCCCCAGAGATTGACAGGCGCGCCGCCGCGGATGAGGGCATCACCGTCCATTGGCTCTCGCTGGGAGAGCTGTCGCGGCTAATCGAGGTCTTCCACAAAGAAGGTGTCGAGAAGGCCGTGATGGCCGGCCAGGTGAAGCACAAACAGATCTTTTCCAGCATCCGCCCCGACTGGCGCCTGGCCAAGCTGCTGCTCAACCTGCGCACCCGGAATACCGACATGCTTTTGGGCGCAGTGGCCAAGGTTCTGGGCGACGAGGGCATTCAACTGATCAGTTCCACAGCGTTCCTTGAGCCGCTGCTGGCCAAGGAGGGCGTGCTCACCGCGCGCGCCCCAAACGACGAGGAGCGCAAGAACATTAATTATGGTCTGGCAGTGGCCTGTGCCGTAGCCGGTTTCGACATCGGGCAAACCGTAGTCGTGGCCGCTCTGGCCTGCGTCTGCGTCGAGGCCATGGAAGGCACCGACGCCGCAATCGAACGCGCAGGCCAACTGATGCGCTCGCTGGGCGACGATGATTCGAGCCCCGCTTCGACCCTTGAACGCCAGTTGACCGTGGTGAAAGTGGCCAAACCAAACCAGGATATGCGCTTCGACGTCCCCGTCATCGGCATCGACACGATTGAGACCATGGTCCGGGCCGGTGCTAGCTGCCTTTCTGTTGAGGCCGGCCGCACCCTACTCTTTGATCGCGACTCCCTGATCGAACGCGCCGGTCAGGCAGGGATTGCCATTGTGGCAACTCCGCGCGGATACTGATGGTCGGGAGTTTTTGAGAGTCCCGAACAGCTCTTTCCCCGTCCAATAACCCGGAGGTCCCTCGTGAGAAAACCAATTGTCTTCGCTCTGTCCGCGGCCCTTGTGCTCGCGGTTGCGTTCGTCACAGTCCACGCGGCAGATGAAACACTGCCAACCGTCGGGCAGGTTGCGCCAACATTTACTCTCCCTTCGCAGGATGGCTCCCAGATCTCGCTGGATAGTTTTCGCGGAAAATGGGTGGTGCTTTACTTCTATCCCAAGGACATGACCAAGGGGTGCACCATTGAGGCCCACAACTTCCAACGCGACCAGGCCAAGTTCGATGCCCTGAACGCCGTCATTCTGGGCGTCAGCGTAGACACTCCCGACAGCCACAAGGAGTTCTGCACCAAGGAAGGGCTGACCTTCCGCCTGCTGGCCGATCCGGAACATAAAGTCGTGGATGCCTATGGCTCGCTGGGCCACTTTGGCCCCATGACCATCGCCAACCGGAACACCTTCCTCATCGATCCCCAGGGAAAGATTGTCAAGGAATGGACCAAGGTGGATCCCACGGTGCACTCCGATGAAGTGCAGGCCGC
>OBLU010002612.1_pt1 | contig 16507 bp, 5 predicted proteins | sample 1518681 | NCBI WGS metagenome assembly OBLU01 (sample SAMEA3539304, study PRJEB22396) | soil metagenome | biome: tundra; feature: field; material: soil | place: USA | collected 2010-05 | depth 0.15 m | reverse complement strand
ACGCGCCGTTTGCCAGCCCGGTGATGGCATCAGCCTTGAACCAAGTCGTCAGCACAGGCAGCGGCGTAACGGGAGCGGCCACGGTGGTGATGCTGACTTCGGGGGAATTGGTGCTTTCTCCGGAGATATTGACTGCGGAAACGACATAGAAGTAGGTGGTGGTGTTGCTGGCCGTCGAATCCGTGCCGGCGTTCAACGGCGGTGTGAGAACGATGTTGGTGTAGGGGCCGCCGCTGACATTTGCGCGCTTAACGTTGTAGCTGGCTGCGTTGGGCGACGGATCCCAACCTAGCGAGACGCCCAGCAGTCCTGACACGACAACGACATTAGTCGGGGGCGCCGGTACCGGCGGAAGGGCAACGACGACATTGCTGTGCGTATTGATGCCGACGTCAATGTATTGTCCCCCGGTGGTTTGGTGGCAATGCACGGCAAGGGTATTATTGGCATTGGGCACGACGGCGGCTTGCCCCGCCGGAGTCATGGGCAGCAAGACGTAGGTGGTGGTGTAACCCGAGGCGCTTCCAGCCGCCACACCATTGATGTAAATCTCGACGCCTTCGTCGTGATACACATAGAAAACGAGATTGCTGATCTGTTGCGCGGTGAGCGTGCCGGGGTTGAACGTGCGCCGCAGCCAGATGTCCGAAGTGTTCCAGGCGGTACGAATAATGCCGGCCGTATTGGGCGGATTGCCGGCTCCGAAGCCGCCCAACCCGCTGCTCCATGCGGAGGCGTCGAAACCAGTGGCGAACCAATTCGTCGCCGGGGTAGTGGTCGTATATCGCCAGCTCAAGCCGTTGGTCTGGGAAGTAGGGACAACGGTCGCCTGAGAGACGGGCAGGCCGGCTGAAAGGATGGCAGCCTGTATGCGGCGCAGGTCCGGCTTCCGCACGGCGCGGTCATAAGTGTAAAGGCCATTCAATTCGGTTTCCACGTCGGTCGTTTGGGTATAAATGGCGCCACTCAGGCCATTGTTCTGGGAGTAGCTGGATAGTTCGCTGCAGAAGCCTTCAAACTGTGCGGCTAGATCGTCCGCGTTTGTGGCCGATCCTTCGCCCCCGCCGGGCGCCCAAGTGTGATTGGTGATGTATAAGGCGACCCCGCCAAATTCACCATCAACCGTCGCTTGCGTGGCGCTGGTTGGGTTGCCCGGAGCTGGATAACTGTGGTTATCCAGGATATCACCCACACCGTAATAATCACCGCCGCTGGCTTGGTTCACCAATCGCGAAGGATCGAGCGTTTTCACTAATTGGACAAGCTGGGCGGTGTTTGTTTGCCCCACCCCGCCGGTCGTGTTTGCTTGGCCCTGGCTCTCATTGAAAATGGTCCACATAACAATCGCCGGGCTGTTCCAGTGGGTTTGCACCAGGCGGGTGAGTTCGGTGATGAATTGGCTCCCATCAACCGGGACTGGGTTGCCGGTATAGGAATTACAGCTTGGCATGTCCTGCCAGACCAACATGCCGAGCTTGTCCGCCCAATAATACCAGCGCTGACGCTCCACCTTGATGTGCTTTCGCACCATGTTAAACCCCAGGGCTTTTTCCAGTTCAAGGTCGCTCTTCAGCGCATTGTCGGTTGGCGCGGTATAAATGCCATCGGGCCAGAAGCCCTGATCCAACGGGCCAAACTGAAAAACAAACTGGTTATTGAGCAGTATCCGGACAAAGCCGTTATTCGTGCTGATACTGATCTTGCGCATGCCGAAATAACTGGCCACGCAATCCAGCTTTACCGGCCCGTTGGAAAGCGTGACCGTCAGATCGTACAGGAAAGGATTGGTGGGACACCAGAGCGTCGGAGTCGGAACCGGAAGCAACAACCCGGCACCGGAGGCGCCGGAGATTGCTCCGACCACGTTTGAGCCGATGCGGGCCACCGCGTTTACGGTGATACCGTTGGTGGGTCCCGACACGCTGACGGTGACGTTCAGCCGGTTGTTGTCGATGTCCGGCACCAGTTTAAGATCGGCCACGCTCGTCGCGGGCACCGGTTCCAGCCATACCGGCTGCCAGATGCCGGTGGAGGAGGTGTACATGATCCCGCCCGGATAAAGCGTCTGCTTGCCGCGCGGCTGCCCGCCGTTGTCCACCGGATTATAAACCTGCACAATCAGTTCCTGCGGGCCGCTGCCGGCCAAATAGGAGGTGATGTCATAAGTGACCGAATCATATCCTCCTTTGTGAACACCCACACTCTGACCGTTGACAAACACCTGCGATTGCCAATCCACCGCATCAAGATGAAGCAAAATGTGCTGGCCGCTCCAAGCGGGCGGAACCGTGAAGGTGCGGCGATACCAGGACCAGGCGTGATACTGCGCCACGCCTGAAAGGGCTGATTCCATTGGATAAGGAACCAGGATATCGCCGGAGAGAGTCTTGTTGGTCGGCACTGGGTCGTTGGTGGCGCCCGCCTGAAACTGCCAGAGGCCATTCAGATTAAGCCAGTTCGACCTGACCACTTGCGGCCGGGGATACTCCGGCAGCGGATTGTTCCTATCCACGAGTTGCGCCCAACCCGTCAAGAGAGGCGCATATTGTAGTTGCCACGCTGCTGCCGACGACATCACCATTACGCAGGCGAGCGCCAGGCGTCCACAAGCCAACACCCATTTGTTGCTCTTCATATTGTCTTTCAAGCAGAAACCACAAAACATGAACTAACACATTGCGCGTCGAGCATCGGCATGTGTGCCCACAAATCGGGCCCACCGTTGAAGACCGACAGATCGGATGCCGGGCCAAAGTATCCATTTGTCTGTTGTGAGTTCATGACTCCTTTGATCCAGTGAGTGGCGTTGCCGATGACAGTGGGGTCCCGGAGGCAATAACCCATGTCTATATAGCCCCGCAGCCAGTAAGGCACGCGTTCCCAGCCCCGCGTCGCGTCCGAACCATTGGTCGTGGTCCAATCGCTTGTGGAGAATTGTAGAAACGGCGAAATCTGTTCCTGTAAACCGTTCAAGCCGGTGCGCTGGCTTTGCAGCATCGTGAGCAACCATCCCTGTGGCTGAATGCTGCCCGGCGGCAGCCGCAGAAGCGGGCTGGGTGCCAGCGGCGCGCGATTGCCAATGTAGTATCCGCCGCCGCGCCCGCCGGCTTGAATATTGGTCACGTCGGTGATGGTATCCGCGCGGGAGACGCCGATGTCGGGGTTGATTCCTCCGGCAAAGAGACTGACTAGCAGCCAGAGACGACCCAGCCCGCCTCGCAACATCGGGAAACGAACTGAAGGATATAGATTAATCATGGCCGCTCTTTTCTAAAGAGCCATGTGCAAATCATAACATGCTTGATTAGGGAATACAGGCGGCCATTTTGATTCTGATGGGCGGATATCCCGCTAATTCACCAACCGAAAACGGAAGAAACGTTCTGGCGAAATGCCAATCTCGTTAGTGAGCGTCAGCGATCCGCTGGTTCCGGCGACCGGATTGCCCACCGGCGTCCAGGCAGGCGCGGCGAGATCGTCTTTAAACTCTAGTTGATAACGCTGACTCGCGGCCGCCGGCCAAGACAGGACAAGATTTGTTCCCGCAACCTGGATGACCAGCGGCACCGGCGGCGCGACATTGGCCGAAAAGTTCAAATTGTCTATGCCCAAACCCTGGGCCTTTCCGGTTGAATCCGTCATTTGCCATACCAACCACAACGCCGCGCCCGGCAGCCAGTTGCTGATTACCTGGTTGATCACACAACGGTTGGTTTGGTTGAGCGTCGATGTGCCGTCCACCGCGACTCCTCCCGCAGCGGCTGCATCCGTCGGGATATTTACATCCAAGCCAGGCAGATATGCAGTCGCGCTGCCGGGAAAAGTGTTCGTGCCGGTTGGGTCAATATAATAGTAGAATTGCAGCGTCTTGGGCACATTGGACTGACGCCACACTGCTCCGGTGAACTCCAAGGTAATCCGGTTTAGAACGCTGGTGGAACCATTGATGAATCTAGCCCCAATGGCGGTGCCACCGGTTGAACTGGTTGCCAGCAACCCCAGCATGCGATTGGAACTGCCCGGCAACCCGAAGCTAATCTGGCCGCCGGTGGTTTGATCGCCAGCCGTGGCTCCAAATTTGGTGCCGGCGACGGCTGAGCCATACCAACCAGCCAGAGCGGCGATGCCCAGCCCGCCGCTGACACCGCTGGCAGCGACCGGAAACGCAAAGTCGCAAGGATTGGCCAGAGAATAGGTGACGCCATTAATCGCCACCGGATTCGCGGAGTTAACGGAAGTTGCTCCTGGATTCGGCAAGCCGTCGAAGTTTTGCGTGTAAACCCAACCTGGCGAACTGTAATTGATAAAGGATGCTGCCGGCGTGCTGTTACCATCGTTGGCGAGCCCGGGCGTCGGATGAAAGAACTCCTGGCGGTTAAAGCTCTGGCCGTCTGGCAACGAACCGTAGGAATCATCGGGAGCTATATTGTCGTAGTCAACAAAGTCGAGCACCTGCAGTTGGCCGTTGAGGACCATTCGAGTCAAGGCTACGGAACCCCAGCGGCTGGGCAGGACAAAACCTGCGTGCAGTTCGTTGGTCGTCGAAAGATCGGTGAGACCGTCGGCAAAAATCACTTTAAACTGGCTGGCGCTGATCACGGTGTTGGTCGGGAACGCCCACTGCAAGAGGTTGGTGTAATTATTGGCCAAATAGAGTCCGCTCATGGAAACGGCATTGGCGCTGGGATTGTAAAGCTCTACCCAGCCGACACGGTGGCCTGCGCTGTTCGTGGTTCCGGTCAGGTTGTCAGCCTGCAATTCATTGATCCACAGCGAGGGGAATGGCAGCAACGAAGCGACAGTGCTGTTCGTCGTATCTGGCGTGGCTGAAGCCGGGGTCGCGGGCGGAGCGGGGTTGACCGTGACGACGAGGCCGGAAAAGGACAACCGGATGGTGAGCGGTCCGCCGTTCGTGCTTTGCAGATACCAGAAACTCAGGGTGTACGCCGCATTCGCCGTCAAGGCCGGCGAGACCGTCTGCCAAATCGAGCTGCTTTGCGTTGTGCCAGCGCTGGTGGAAATTACATGCAGGCTGGCATTGCCGGAATGTTTGATCGCGGGGCTCAATACTGAATTCGTCAAATTGGGAGAAACCGTCCACGGCCCCGGAAAGCCGGATTCGAAATCGCCGTTTGCCAGCACGTTCGCGCCGGCTTCCGCCACGCTGCCAGCCACCAGCTTAAGGTCATCAACATAGACATCGCCGGCTGACTGCAAGTAAATATAGAGCGTGGAGCTCGAGGCCATGCCGGTGACGGTGACGTAGGTCCATTGCGGCACGGCGTAGCCGTTGGTTTGCGGCGACACAGCGGCCCAATTGCCGGGCCGCCAGTTGTCCTGACGCGGATCAACGAGTTGAAGGGAAGCGCCAGTTCCATTGGCGTTCGTCGGCCAAGGCAAGCTGCTTTGATACCGCACCTCGGCGACCGCCAAATTGCTGGAGGAATTAACCATGGGTGACAGCAGCCTGAGAGTTCCGCTTGGCGGCAGTGTTCCGCTGAAAGTGTCAAACACCGGGTTGGTTGGCCCGTAGGCTACGGCGAAGGCAGCGCCGTTCTCGGCCAACACCAGGCAACTATTCGGCGCGATGACCGAGCCGTTTGGAAAAGTGTAGGATAAACCCTGAAGCTGCCAACCCGACAAATCAAACATCCGGTTGGTTGAGCTGTTGAACAATTCCACAAACTGGGCGGTGTCCGCTGCCGGATGATACATAATCTCGTTGATCACAATCTGGCCGGCGGGTGAGGCATTCGTTCCTCCATAGGGGACGCTGACGCTGTTGCTGCCTCCCGTTATGGGTTGACCGTACCTGTCAACACCAACAATGCTCAGATTGTTTATTCCATTGGTGAGCGGCACCGCGACCGTCCAATCGGTCAACGTTCGCCAGGTCATAGGATACGCGATGCCGTTGATCCAAATCGAATTCACATTTACTGGAGCCACTCCAGTCAGGTAGCCAACGTTATTCGTGGTGGTGAAATTGGTGTTGACCGTGAAGCTCACGGCATTCACGGCGGCGAGCTGGGAAGAAATGCTGTCGTGCGCTTGGGAAAGCCAGGGTTTGATATTAGTGGCGGGGTTTTCAACGCTGAAACCGTTGGCGACAAGCACGCTGTATTTGGCGTCCAGCAGCGGCCCGCTATTGGCGAGGTTGAGCGGCCCGGCGACGAGCAACTCCTGCAAAGCGCACCAGTACATCCGCCGAAACGTCGGCTCGCTGTAAATGGCGGCCAGGTTGGCATCGCCGCTGACCGTGGTGAAAAGATTCTGGCCCGGACTCCAGGAATCCTGCTGGCCGAGCACGATATTGAAGTCAAACATCAACAACGACCACTTCGCGCCGAGCGCGCCGACGTAGGCGTAGAGATTCTGGCCGCTGGCCGACCCGAAGCAATCCCAGTTTCCGGCGGCGTGATTGGCGGCAAACACCCGCATCCAGTTTTCCATGTCCGCGAGGTTTTCCATGCTCGCCACATAATTTGCGGTTCCGTGCGAACCGGCGGCGTCAATCAACGCAAACAGATTTCTGTAGTTGCTGGCGGAATCCGGCGTGCGACGATTCTCGAAATTCCACCGGTAACGCGCGACTTTCTTTGTGCCATCCGTGGTCGTGTAGGGCATTATCCTGGCCTCGGCAGCCAACGAGTCCGGAAGGGTGTAACCCGAGGGGAACGCGGTGAATTCATACCAGCGCGCCACCTTGTAAAGCCAGCCGCCGGTGTCATTGGGGAAATGTTCCTTCACCACATCTGCATCCGGCGTCTGCGTGTCTTCCATCACATAGCCGCGATGGTTGCCGTTGACATAGACCACGACATAACGGCGATTGAGCCAAGGGACACCCAACGCCCGCAGGAAAGTATTGGCCAGTTGCTCACGTTGAAGACTGGGGTCGTCTCCGGCGACGTTGCCCGGCTGATGAAGTTTATTGAATGACGTTGCGCCTAAGAACTTGTCGTCATCGTTAAACATCCATTTGTAATGGCAGAGATTGCCATAAGGCGTGTCGAAACCCTGATGCACCGGACTGCCGGCAAAGCGCGCCTGGGCATTGTAAATGATGCGGTTGCCGTTGACGATGGTGCAATCGTTGCCTTCATTGCTCAAATTGCCGAGACTTGCCCAGCGCGCGGCATTGGCCTGGGTGATCCACAAATGATAGACTCCGAAACTTCCGCCGGGATTCCCGTCGCCGAACATGACGAGGCATTCGCGCGCGGGTGAATTGTTCGCGAGCAACCCCGGAAATCGCGCGGCGGCTGAATTGCTGCCCGTCGCGGATATGTAAAACGCCGCCAGGGCGTGGGCAGCTTGTCCGGGGATAGTGGCGCTGAAAACTCCGTCGCCGGCAACGGCGTCCCCGCCTATGCCGTCATCCTTCATCGGCACCGACATATAATTCGTTGCAGGATCAACCCAATAATTGAGTGTGAGGCTTTTCACGCCGTTGGGATCGTGGACATAGGCGGTCACAACCGCCGGTTGGCCGACGGCCGGCGTTGCGGGCATGTGCGTGATATTGTAAATCGCCGGCCCCGCATTGGTCAGATGGCTGCTATTTACCGCGCCGGGGGTCCCCAGGCCACCCGGCACCGGTAGCGCGCCGGTTGCCTCGAGCCAGCCGCCGTTGAGGCGCAACAGCACTTCCGGCCAGCCATGAATCCAACGCGCCTTGAATCGCAACGTCGCCGTTCCGCCGGATGCCAGCGAGTTAGCGCCCAGCGCCGCCTGGCAGGAGTTATCGCCATTATAGTCCCGATCGCTGTTGCGCAAATGAAGCGAATGGTTGCTGGAGTAACCGGAATTCTCCAGGCCGGAGCGGACATGATCCCCCTGGAAGGACCAATTCAGCAAACCGCTCTCGAAATCAGGGTTTAATACCGTGTTGGTTCCAACCGTGCCGGCACGCACCTCGACATTGTCCACCAGACATTCGCCCGCGTCCAGGATCCCGATCTGGGCGTAGCCGATCGCCGAACCGCTGTAGTTGACCCCGTTATCGAGCGTGCCGTAGGCCTCGATGTTCGTCCACGAGGATTTTTGAGACTCATCGCTATCGGCCCAGTTGGCAGCGAGGCGATGGTTGGCTCGCGGATCGATCAACTCCAGGCTGCTGCCGCCACCCGCTGACCACTGTCCCCAGCGACCGCCGGCGCCATAAGTCACGTCGTCCTCCGTCACATAAATCGTCGAGTTGGTGTTGAGCGTTTGCGGCCTGGACAGCGTTACTTGCTCGCCATCATGCGACAACTTGCCACTGTAATCGCCCACCGTGTTCCCGGTGTTCAAATTTGGGTATTTTGCCAGCAGGTTGGTCAAGTTGCGCGCGACAACCAGATAACCGTTCGGCGCCAGCGTGACGCTCGGAAACGTGAACGTGATGCCCGCCGTGAACTGCCAGTTGGCGAGACTTACCGTATTCGTGCCCTGATTGTACAGCTCAATGTACTGGTCGTCCTCGTTGCCGCTGATCGGGTTATACATCAATTCGTTGATCACAATGTCCCCGATCAAGATTGTGCTATTATTCGTGCCGGGCGTGCGGCTGGTGAAGGAATAGAAATCATTCGCGCCATCGGGCCAGCGGCCATACGAAACGCCGTCCGCCTGCCCGGTGAATTGCACGGCGTCCAGGATGCGCCGGCCATCCGGTTTGATGAAATAGAGCGTTGCTCCCGCGCCGTGAAGCGTGAAGCCCAACCGGGTTTGGTCAAACGAGAGGAAGCCGCCCGGGCCAATCAAAGTTCCCGCTGGCAAGACAAACCGATTCGTGCTCGGATCATCCGTCAAAATGCAGCCCGAGATATCATTGGTCTGGGCGCTATGGTTGTATAGTTCGACAAATTGGGGCACTGCAGAGTTTTCCGAATGCGCGAGAATTTCATTAATGACGACATTGCGCAGCGAGCTGGGATGAAACACTTCCAGCGAGCCCGGCGAACCGCCGACGGTATCGCTGATGTCCCATGCGCGCGGATCGCCTTCGCCATAAGTCGGATTGGATAATACGATCGAATGCCCCGTGCCGTCCGCCGCAACCGGCCACGGGCGAACGCTCGAATAGGGAACAGTCAGCAGAATTGCGCTTTGTTCATCGAGCAGTTCCAGGGTCTCGCCCTTTTTCAGACTCCCGGTGTAGGAGCCAAGGACGTTGGTAATACCGTAAACACTGGTGATGTCATTGGGCGCGGCAGCGATGACCGAGAAGCTGTTGGCGGCGATGAGCGTCCCTGTCGGGAACGTGTAATTCATATCGGCGCAGGAAAGCCGGTAGCCGCCTACATCCTGGAACCACGGATTGGAGTTGTAGATTTCAACGAACTCCAGGTTTCTCCCGTCCGTGCGCGGCGCGGGCTTATACATGATTTCGGAGATTGCCACCGGTGTTTTGCGGCTGCATGGCCCCAGAGCGTCGTGGGAACTCAAAAGCGCGTCCGTGCCGACGGCGGCTGAGCTCGCGCTTTCACCGGCCGCGTTGATGGCGGACACAACATAATAATAAACATTGGTTGGAGAGGCGTTCGTGTCCGTGTAAGTGGGCATCGTTGTGGTGGCGATCGGCGTGTAAGGGCCGCTTGCGGTCGTGGATCGCTTGATCGAGTAACTGGTCGCGCCCGCTGACGCCATCCAGTTCAAAACGAATTGGCCCTGGTATTGCAGGTATAAACCGGCCGGCACCGGCGGCACGATGCTGTACTTCTGAAACAAGCCATTCTCGGAAGTTTGCCGGTCTGTGTCGGACAGCGCATTTGCGTATATCTGCACTTCGGCAATATCACCGCTGAAAAAATAAAGGGCCGTTTGTTGCGCGCCCAGCGCCAGACGGCCCGGCGCAGTTAAAGAAGCCGTGCTGCCAGTGGTCGTGCCGGCCGGCAAACCGTCAACATAAAGCAGGACCATTCCGGTACTGCGCGTGCGCTTAAACGTAAAGATATGCGGATGCCCGTCGTTAAACCCCCCGGCGGAAGTAACTGCCACGTCGGGGCTGCCGGTGCCGGCGCAAATCGAACCGTTCACAAAAAGGCAGGCGCCAAAATCAGTCGTTACACCAGCAACCTCGCCGTTCACCAAACCGGCGCCTTGATAGAACAGCGAGCCGGAGCCAATTCCCTGTGTGCTTTGGAATACACACACGATAGTGAAGTCGTCCTGCACCGGACGCACAAACGAGAGCATGGTGCTGTTGGCTGAATTGAACCGAACCACGGGCTGACCATTCATCGCATTGGTCACATATGTGGGTTGTTGACCCAACGTGGTTTGGGTGGCGCTAAAACCATTACCGCTGGAATCAGCCCAAGTGGATACCGTCGCGCCGTTATTGATACCGGTGATCGCGTCGGCTTTAAACCATGCGATAGGGGTCGCAGCTTGGGAGAGACTGGCGACAAACGACAGCCAGCAGACCCCGGAGCAAATTCTGCACGACCGGCGTGCATCGAGGCTGTTACCATTAGGACGATGGCGGGCTTCGGTCCATGCCCGAAGCGGCCGGGAGAACGCCCTAAGAAACAGCGTCAGAAAAAGCAGAAGGGGCGTTTTCAAACAGGCCGTTGGATCAAGGGATTCTCCAAGTGTTCCTGGGGGTTCGGCCTTTGCAACATGCGCTGACTATAAAGCCCCCCTTGACAAAGTGTCATGTGGCATAAAGTGGCCACAGTCTTCGTCCCCCCGCTTTGCCTGGGTTCTCGGCACAATCAATGCTCGGTCTGGTGCGGCTTCCTGCCCAACTGCGGTGACAGAATGCCGACGTCGATGCCTTGTCCGCCCGTTGTTTGATGACAGTGAACTGCAATGGTGTTGCGGCCTGCCTGGAGTGCAGCCGCGGCCTCTTTCGAAATCTCAACTTCGTCGTAATCGGTGATGAATCCGGGGAGTTTTGCTGCCAGCATCCCATTCAAATATATCTCTACGTCTTCATCGTGAAACACCTGCAGTTTAATGCCGGACAGGTCGTCCGGTGCCAGAGTAAATTCCCGGCGCAGCCAGATATCCGCGGTATCCCAAGTAGTGTTCAGAAATACGCCCGGCGTCCCCGCCGCGCCGAACCCGCCCGCCCCCTCCTTCCAGGCGGAAGCGTCAAATTTAAGACTAAACCAGTCGCCGGTGGGTTTATCCGTACTATATTTCCAGTTCGACCGTCCAACTAGGGCGTCAGCCAGGATGATTTTCATCGGCGGGCCGGAAGGTTCGCCGTGATTGGCCGCCAGCAAGATGGCCGGGTCGATCTTGGCCACCGCCCGATCATAGGTTAGCAGGCCGTTGCATTCGGTTTCGACGTCCGCGGTCTGCGTGTAGGCCGCGGCGCTCAAACCACGCAAATTGTGCAATTCCCAGACTTGTTTAATCACCCGCGCATATCGCGCGGCGAGGTCTTGTTTGTCGGGCAACATCAAATAACCCCAGTGATGGGTTGACCAATTATGGCCGGCGACCGCCAGCCCCAGGCCGCCAAATTCGCCCAGCACCGCTGCGCGATGGGCTTCGGCAACTGGAGCCTCCGGGCCGGGATAACTGTGCATATCAATAAGATCACCGGTGCGCAGGTCCGTCCAGCCGCTGGCATCGTCCACCAACCGGGATGGATCCAGTTTCTTGAGCCAATCGGTCAAGGATTCCGTGGCATACTGCCCCCAACCTTCATTAAACAGCACCCACACGACGACAGATGGATGGTTTTCCAGCCCTTCTACCATGCGGAGCAATTCATTTTCAAAGTCGCGCTGTCCGTCCACTGTGGCGTTATTGCCGCTGGGCATATCCTGCCAGACCAGCATTCCTAGTTTATCACACCAGTAATACCAACGGTCGGGCTCAACCTTTACGTGCTTCCGGATAAGATTAAATCCGCTCTTTTTCAGGAACTCGATGTCCGAACGCAACGCCGCATCCGTTGGTGCGGTATATATTCCATCCGGCCAGAATCCTTGATCCAGTGTGCCGATCTCAAAAATGAATCGGTCATTGAGCGCCATCCGGGTGAATCCTTGATCGTCCTTGCGCAGTGCGATCTTTCTCATGCCGAAATAACTGGAGACGGAATCGAGGATCTTGTCTCCGTCTTGAAGCGTCACCTTCAGGTCGTAAAGGAACGGGTCGTCTGGCGACCAAAGATGCGGGTTGGGCAAGCTCATGACCAGGTCGGTGTTGGCCAACCCACTAACGCTGCCAATTTCCTTGCCGGCAACCAATGCCACGGCCTTCACCCGGACAGTGTCAGAAAAAGTGTTGGCCGCCACCCAAAGGCAGAGGGATTTGGCATCAACATCCGGAGTGGTTTTCAGGCGGTCGATGCACACCTCCGGCACCGGTTCCAGCCAGACGGTCTGCCAGATGCCGGAGCTTGAGGTGTAGAAAATCCCTTCAGGCTTGCGCGATTGTTTGCCGCGCGGTTGGTCGCCTTCCGTCGGATCGGTCGCGCACACGGAAACCTCTTCTGCGCCTTTCCACCGCAAAGCATCAGTGATATCGAATGTGAAGGCGTCATAACCGCCCTGATGCTGGCCGATGGCACGCCCATCCACCCACACCTGGCAATGCCAATCCACCGCCCCGAAATGCAATCTCACCCGCCGCCCTTGCCACGACTCCGGCACGGAAAAAGTTCGATGATACCAGAGCTTGCTGTGCTCATCGAAATTGGTCATTACTCCGGAAAGCGCCGATTCTACGGGAAAGGGAACCAAAATCTTCGTGGAAAACGGCGGCAGTCGATTGAACGAATCCGGCGTGATGGCGTAGTCCCAAAGTCCGTTCAAACTTAACCAATCCGTCCGCACGAGCTGCGGCCGGGGATAATCCGGCAAGGAATTGGTCGGACTAACCTCCGCCGCCCAGCGTGTCATCAGCGGCGCCTTCCCCGGATGCCAGACACCGGGTTCATCCGCGCGCACGGAGGCAAGGATGGCCAGGCTCGAAACAAATTGGCACAAACCTTTCGCTCGGCGGGCCGATAACCAGGCGTTCATTTCGTCAAGAATTTTGCTACCGCCTCTGTGCGCGTGCAAACGTGCAGTTTTTCGTAAACGCGGCGGATGTAATTCCGCACCGTGTGGATGCTCACCCCAAGTTGGTCGGCGATTTGTTTGTAGGTAAGCCCCTTGGCCAGACCGTCGAGCACCGACCGCTCGCGCGGTGAAAGCTCCGCCGATTCGTCGCCGTGCGCCGGGGCGTTCTTGAATGATTGAACTACCTTGCGCGCGATGGGAGCGGACATGGGCGAACCACCTGCGCACACTTCCTCAATGGCTTCCAACAGCTTTTTTGGCGACAATCGTTTCAGCAAGTACCCGCTCGCGCCGGCGGCGAGGGCACGAAAAATCTGGTCGGTGTCTTCGAACACGGTGAGCATAAGCACCTGGGCTTTGGGCATGAGCGCGGTCAGACGGCGCACACATTCGATGCCATCCATTTCGCCAAGGTTGATGTCCATCAATACGACATCCGGCTTATCCTGCGGCAAATGCTCCAGGGCTTCTTCCGCGCTGGCATACGCGCTTTTGCAACGGATGTTTCCGGCGGCGGTCAGATAACCGGCGATGTGTTCCCGCAAATCCGCTTCGTCGTCAACAATGGAAACGGTGATGATTGGTTTCATGATTCGTTGGCTGGCTTCCTGGTTAGCCGGATCCGCATGGTGACGGTGACTCCGGCGCCGGGCTGGCTGGAGATCAGACATTCGCCGCCGAGGGCGGCCAGCCGCTGGCGCATATTTCTTAGTCCATTGCCACCTCGGCCACCACGCGCTGAAACCTTCGCCGCCGAAAACGCAGGCACTGCAAAGCCTCTGCCGTTGTCGGTAACTTTGAGCTCGAATTCCTGCGCGTGAATGATCATCTCCACCTGCACGTTCGTCGCGCCTGAATGTTTGAGCACATTGTTCAAAACTTCTTCGAAGGTCAGAAACAGATCATGCCGCATCTCCGACGACAACGCGTAATGCGGAATCTCCTCGGGCAGACGCAATTCGCATTCGAGGCTGGTAGTTTGAAAGTATTCAACGGCGTGATGGCTTAAGTAGGTGATCAGATTCTCCAAGGTGTCGTTGCGCGGATTGACGACCCATACAATCTCATCCATCGTCTTCAACAATTCCCGCGAAGTTTGGGCGATAGATTCGATCTTCTCGCCCAGCGGCCCCACAGATTTCGCATCCACCTGAGCGCGCTCGCTCAAAAAAGAAATCTTGGTCAGCTTCGATCCCATTTCATCGTGCATGTCCCGGGCGATACGCATGCGCTCGCGTTGAAGTGATTCCTGCTGTTCCAATCGCGCCAGCGTAAACCGCAAGCGCCGGTGTGAGACAATTCGGACAATCCCCGCCACCAGCGCGACCGCCGATATGCCATATAAGAAAATGGCCCAGGTTCGGAAATAGATCGGTGTGCGAATAATAAAAGCAAAAGTTTCCGCCGCCTCCTGCCAGTCCCCGTCCACATTGCGGGCGGCAACGCGGAATCGGTAATGGCCGTAAGGCAGCCTGCTGTAACGGACAAACCGGACGCCGGCATCGTCCACCCAGTCCGAGTCAGACCCTTCGAGCTTGTGCCGGAACTGGAGGTTCTCCGGCGCGAAGTAACTCAAGGCGGTAAAGTGCATTTCCAGCGAGCGCGAATCCACCGGGGGTTCGACGGGTGTGCGGTCGTTACCCCCGGGCGACTGCGATGCCCCAGGAAGCAGCGAAATGGGCGGCTGGCCGCCAAAGGAAGCACTTTCGATATACACCGGAAACACGGCTTGAGCGATTTCTGATTGGTGTGTGTCCACATTCATCAGCCCTTCAGAAGTGGCAAACCAAAGATCCCCGTCAGGCGAAAGCAGCGCGCGCGGCTCGCCAAGAACCGTCGTGGAGGCAGTCCCGGTTTTCACGTCGGACATTAATTTACACGCGAGTGGAATCCGGGGATTATCGAGCACCTGGTGAATGTCGTTGCGGCTGACGCGATAGATTCCCGCACCGGTCGCCAGCCATAAATTGTCTGCTTTGTCCTTCACCAACCCGGCCACGATGTCGCTCGGCAGGCCATTGCTCATGTTCCAATTCACCGTCATTCCACTTGCCAGACAGCTCAGGCCGCCGCCGCCGGTGCCGATCCAGAGCCGGGTCTGTTCTCCCTCAAGCAGCGCGAGCACGGGGTGATGCCCGGGATCTTGTGTGGTCCCGATGCGGGTAAATTTCCCCCTTTCTTCGCGCAGGATTTGACCATCCTGCGTTCCCAACCAAAGTCCCCCTGTCGCCGTCGGGCTCAACACCGTCACCGGCGTTCCGGGCAAGCCCTGCTCGGTGTCGAAACCAGCCGCGCCTTGTGCGCCAAAACGATGAACAGTGCCAGCACCGGTGCTGGCCCAAACGCTGCCCTCCGCATCAACGCACACCGCCAGCACGGCGTCGTCCGCCAGACCGTTTGCGGTCGTGATGTGAACTCCCCGTCCCTCGCGCAAACCATACAGCCCGCCGCCCAAAGTACCGGCCCACACCGTGCCATCGCGAGACGCCCAAACGGACGTGACAAAGTTTTCCACCGCCAGCCTGCCGCTGCCACGAACCCGGTCAAATCCTCCGGATTCACCCACGAACAAGCCTGCGCGTTGCATTCCCACGTAAATCCGTCCACCGGTATCCAGGGCGAGCGCCGTGGGGGACCCCGTTGGCAGACCTTGTCCCACCCGCATTACGTGCGTTGATTGAGAGCGTAGCTGCACCAAGCCACCGCCGGAGGTGCCGAGCCAGAGATTGCCTTCGCGATCTTCGCAGATTGCCCGGACATCATACGACCACCGGTTTTCACCAAGAATCACCGGCTGAAACCGGTTGTCCTCGAAACAGCACAAACCTCTGCCGCTGGTGCCGATCCAAAGCCGCCCGTCCCGCCCTTCGCACAAACTCCAGATGCGCAGGGACGCTGACTCCGAGTTGCGAAAATAATTCAAACGCTTGTTCTCGGTCAGATTGATTAAGTATGTGTCCCCAAAGGCCCACAGATTTCCCCGGCGATCCTCATAGGCGCCGAGATATTCAGGGCTGCGTCCCTGGCTGTCGGTTTGCAACGCATATGGCATGATGTGCCCGTTCGTGTACCGGCACATCCCGACCCGCGTGGTGATCCACACCGTCCCCGAACGCGCTACGTTCACGCCGGAAACTATTTTATCTGGCAACCCGTCGTGCGTTGTAAATGACTTGAAATCATGGCCAGTCCAAAGGGTCAAACCTGATTTGGTGCCGATCCAGACCATCCCCCGCTTGTCCGCCGCCAGGCTCGTCACGCTATCGTCAAGCAGTCCCAACGCTGTTGTGTAGCGCCGTACCTTTCCTTGAATCAGTTGAAACAAGCCGTCCTTCCCCGTGCCAATCCACAAACAACCGGCGCTGTCTTCGCACAAACTTGTGATGTGAAGCGGGTTGTTCAAAGGGGAAGCGGCCACTTTGACCATTGCAAACTTGACGCCGTCGAACCGGACCAGTCCCGCGCTGGTGCCCACCCAGAGAAAACCGTCGCGT
>OBLU010002611.1_pt1 | contig 16509 bp, 6 predicted proteins | sample 1518681 | NCBI WGS metagenome assembly OBLU01 (sample SAMEA3539304, study PRJEB22396) | soil metagenome | biome: tundra; feature: field; material: soil | place: USA | collected 2010-05 | depth 0.15 m | reverse complement strand
CCGGCCGCGCCGGGCTCCGCCCCGCCGGCCAGCACCCCGCTCGCGTGACACGTCGCCTCCCGGCCGCCGGAGTCCTGGCCGGACTGCGGACGGGAGTAGACCGCCACGGCACGCCGCCCGTCGCCGTCCGCCTCCCCCACCGTGACCTGCACCTGCACAGCCCCGTCCTCGGTCAGCAGCAGCGGCGCCTCCAGCACCAGCTCCGCCACCACCGGCGCCCCCGCATGCTGCCCCGCGGCCAGCGCAAGCTCGGCCAGCGCCGCACCCGGCACCAGCACGCGGCCCAGCATCACGTGATCGGCCAGCCACGGCTGCCCGTCCACCGACAGCCGCCCGGTGAACACCCACTCGTCCCGGTTCCCCACCGGCACCACCGCCGCCAGCAGCGGATGCTCCATCCGCCCAAGCCCCGCCGCCACCGGATCACCGCCCGCGCCAGGCGCAAGCCAGAACCGCTCCCGCTGGAACGCGTACGTCGGCAGCGAAACCCGCCGCGCCCCGCTCCCGGCATAAAACGCCTGCCAGTCCACCCCGGCGCCGGCCACGTGCGCCTGCGCCAGCGACATCGCGAACCGCTCAGGGCCGCCCTCGTCGCGGCGCAGCGAGCCAACCACCGCGGCCCGGCCCGCGCCCTCGACCGAGGCGACGGTTTCCTGGACCGCCATGGCCAGCACCGGGTGCGGGGAGATCTCAATGAAGCAGTCCATCCCGTTCCCGGCCAGTGCCCGGATCGCTGGCTCGAAGCCGACCTGCCCGCGCAGGTTCCGGTACCAGTACCCGGCGTCCAGCCCGGCCGTGTCGGCGAACCGGCCCTCCGTCGCGGAGTAGAACGGGACCAGCGCCGAGCGCGGCGCGACCGGTGCGAGCGCTTCGAGCAGTTCCTCGCGGATGTCCTCCACCTGGGCCGAGTGCGAGGCGTAGTCCACCGGCACCCGCCGGGCCCGCACCCCGCCGGCCTCCCAGCCGGCCAGCAGCTCCTCCAGCGCCCCCGGATCCCCCGACACCACCACCGCCGCCGGGCTGTTGACCGCCGCCACCGACACCCGCCCGGCGTAGGGCTCGATCTGCTCCTCCACCCGGGCCGCGGGCAGCGCCACCGACACCATCGCCCCGCCCACCTCCCCATCCCCCTTCACGGCCAGCCGCTCGCCGACCAGCCGGCTGCGCAGCGCCACGATCCGGGCCGCGTCATCCAGGCACAGCCCGCCCGCCACGTAAGCCGCCGCGATCTCGCCCTGCGAGTGCCCCACCACCGCCGCCGGCTCCACCCCGTAAGACCGCCACAGCGCCGCCAGGCCCGCCATCACCGCGAACAGGGCCGGCTGCACCACATCCACCCGCTCAAGCGGCGGCGCCCCCGGCGCGCCGCGCAGCACGTCCTCCAGCCGCCAGTCCACGTACGCCGACAGCGCCTCGCCGCAGGCCCCGACCTCCCGCGCGAACACCGCCGACGACTCGAGCAGCCCCGCCGCCATCCCCGCCCACTGCGACCCCTGCCCGGGGAACACGAACACGACCTTCCCGCCGGACGCCTCCCCCTGCACCACCTCCGCGCCCGGATCGCCCGCCGACAGCGCCGCCAGCCCCGACAGCAGCCCGCCCCGGTCGGCGGCCGCCACCGCCGCGCGGTGCTCCAGGTGCGCCCGCGTCGTCGCCAGCGACAAGCCCGCATCCGCCAGCGACACCTCAGGCCGGGCAATCAAGAACCCCCGCAACCGGACAGCCTGCGCCCGCAGCGCCTCCTCACTCCGCGCCGACAACAGCACCGGCACCACCGGCAGCGGACGCGGCTCCCCATCCGGCTCTTGTTCCCCGGCGGGAGCCGCTTCCAGGATCAGGTGCGCGTTAGTGCCCGACACGCCGAACGAGGACACCCCGGCGCGGCGCGGATGGCCTGCGTCGGGCCACGGCTCGGCCTCGGCGAGCAGCTTGATCGCGCCCGCGTCCCAGTCCACGTGCGGCGAGGGAGCATCCACGTGCAGCGTCTTGGGCACCACCCCGTGCCGCATCGCCTGCACCATCTTGATCACCCCGGCCACCCCGGCGGCCGCCGAGGAATGACCGATGTTCGACTTGACCGACCCCAGCCGCAGCGGGCGGTCCTGCGGCCGGCCCTGCCCGTAGGTCGCCAGCAGCGCCTGCGCCTCGACCGGGTCGCCCAGCTTCGTCCCGGTGCCGTGCCCCTCGACCGCGTCGACATCGGCCGGGGACAGGCCCGCGCTGGCCAGCGCCGCCCGGATCACCCGCTGCTGCGACGCCCCGCTCGGCGCCGTCAGCCCGTTGGACGCCCCGTCGTGGTTCACCGCGCTGCCCCGCACCACCGCCAGCACCCGGTGCCCGCGACGCCGCGCGTCCGACAGCCGCTCCAGCACCACCAGGCCCATCCCGTCGGAGAACCCGGTCCCGTCCGCGGCCGCCGCATACGACTTGCACCGCCCGTCGGGCGCCAGCCCGCGCTGCCGGGAGAACTCCACCAGCAGGAACGGGCCCGCGATCACCGTCACCCCGCCCGCCAGCGCCAGTGAGCACTCCCCGCTCCGCAGCGCCTGCGCCGCCAGGTGCATCGCCATCAGCGACGACGAGCACGCCGTGTCCACCGACACCGCCGGGCCCTCAAGCCCCAGGCTGTACGCCACCCGACCCGACACCACACTCGTCGTGGTCCCGGTCAGCCGGAAACCCTCAAGCTCCGGCGTCATCGCCCCGCCGTAGTCCGACGCGATCGCACCGCAGAACACCCCGGTATCACTGCCGCGCAGCGAGGCCGGGTCGATCCCGGCGTCTTCCAGCGCCTCCCACGCCCCCTCCAGCAGCAGCCGCTGCTGCGGGTCCATGGCCAGCGCCTCCCGCGGGCCCACCCCGAAGAACCCCGCGTCGAAGTCCCCGGCCCCGGCCAGGAACCCGCCGCCGCGGGTGTACAGCGTCCCCGCCTGGTCCGGGTCCGGGTCATACAGCCGCTCCAGGTCCCAGCCCCGGTCCTCTGGCAGCCCCGACATCGCGTCACGGCCCGCGGCCACCAGCTCCCACAGGTCATCCGGCGAGGCCACCCCACCCGGATACCGGCAGCTCATGCCCACGATCGCCAACGGCTCGCCGGGCAGCCTGTTCGTCGCGGAGGCCGCTTTTTGCCTGGGCGCCGCGCGCTCTCCGGCGAGCCACGTAGCCGCGGACCTGATGTCGGGGTGGTTCCAGACGATGGTCGCCGGAACCGCACGGCCGAGCCAGTCGGAGAGCTGGCCGGCCATATCGACCGCGTGGAGCGAGCTGAGTCCGTACGAAGCGAACGGCTGGCCAGCCACAACAGACCCGATGCCACAGCCCGCGGCCTGCGCGATGAGCTGCCGCATGCGGTACTCGATCTCGGACGCGCCCCGCGCTGCCGAGGCCGGGCCGCCACCCGCCTCGGGTTTGCTGGCGGCGTCGGGCTGGGCAGCAGCCTCGGGCTGGGCGGGCGCCGTCTCCCCGAACCCGGCCGGTTCTGGATACTCGCCGGCCAGGAACCTGGCCCGGCACGCCTTGCGCTGGACCTTCCCGCTTGAGGTGGTCGGGATTCCGCCCGCCGGGGCCAGGACGAGCGAGGCTACCGAGAGGCCGTGCTTTTCTGAGATCCGCCGTCTGATCGCTGCCGCAAACCGGGCTTGCTCCTGCGGCGTGGTCTCCTGGCGTGGCAGCTCGTGGACGACGACGAGCTCGGCCCCGTGCTCGCCGTCAACTGCGAACGCCGCACACCGGCAGTGCGCGAGCGCCGGGTCGCTCCGGCTGCAGGTCGCCTCGATATCCTGCGGGTAGATGTTCCGCCCCGCGAAGATCATAAGATCGTCGGCCCGCCCGGTGACGTACAGCTCGCCGTCGATCAGGGCACCGAGGTCGCCCGTGCGCAAATAGTGCCGCCGCGACCGGCCTTGCTTGCGCTGGAAGGTAGCGGCCGTGGCCTCCGGGGCCCGGAAGTACCCGCCCGCGACGCTGGATCCGCGCACCCAGATCTCGCCCACCGTGCCGGGCGCCGCCTCGTCGTCGGCGGCCGGGTCCACGATCCGCACCTCCAGGCCGTGCCCGGGGATCCCGCAGCTGACCAGCGACCGCACGTCGACGGCATCGGTGGGTGGCAGGATCTTGCCCTGTTCCAGCGCTGGCCTGGACACATGGCGAACGGCCGGCACGCCGCTGCCGAACGGCTTGGCCGACACCAGCAGCGTGCTCTCAGCCAAGCCGTAGACCGGGGTAAAGCTGGCCTTGTCGAATCCGCACGAGGCGAAAGCGGCCGCGAACTGGTCCAGCACCTCGGCACGAACCGGCTCGGCTCCGTTGATCGCCACCTTCCAGGTGGACAGGTCGAGTCCGGACTTGGCTTCCTCGCCGACCCGGGCCGCGCACACGCCGTAGGCGAAGTCGGGCGCGGGACTGCAGAACCCGCCGTACCTGCTGATAACTTCCAGCCAGCGTCGCGGTGAGCCGATAAAAGCCGCTGGCGCCATGTGCACCGCGGGGGACATGGCGTACAGCGGCATGGTCACGCCGCCGCCCAGGCCTGCGTTGTGATAAAGCGGGGCCCAGTTCACAACCGGGGTATCCGGGCGGAGACCGAGCAGATCGTGCCCGGCCCGCCCGTTGGCCAGCACGTTGCCGTGGCTGACCATGACGCCCTTGGGCTGGGCCGTGGACCCCGAGGTGTACTGGAGGAAGGCGACCGACTCCGCCGTCGCGCCGGGCACGGTCCAGTCCTCGTCACCGTCGGCGCGCCCGCTGTCCTCAGCTGACAGCCAACGGGCGCGAGCCAGGACAGAGCCGCATCCGGCAGCCGCGTCCGCGTCCTGGCGAGCCGTGTCCCCGGTATCGGAGAGCACGATCGTCGCGCCGCAGTCGCGTGCAATCGCATCGAGCCGCTCATAGCTCCGCGTGGGGCCTGGCGGGAACGCGAGCACCGCGATCATGCCGGCGTACAAGCAGCCGTAAAAGTGAACGATGTACGGCAGGCCGGGCGAGCACAGGACCATGACGCGGTCTCCGCGGGTGCCGGCCGCTGCCATCGCCGCGGCCGCGGCCCGAGCTCCCCGGTCCAGGTCGCCGTAGGAGATCTCGGAGACCACCGGATCGTCAGCCTCCCCGTAATCCAGGAAACGGTAGGCAACGCGATCGGGATCGTGCTCTGCGCGGTAACGGAGAAGTTCGTTAACAGTCCGAGGTCGCCACCGAGCGCTCACAGACATCACAACCCTCATATGTGCCAGTCGGAGTACTGACGCCGCAAACTAGCCCTGCATTAAAGTAGTGCCTGAAGTCCACTGCAATCAGTATCTGCCGGCCTGTTCCAGGGAATTTCTAGTCTTCGCGACTCTAAGGAATTCCCGTGTCTTCGACGAGAACACTCGCTAGCGCACGGGGCGTTCCTGACTCCCTATTTAAGCAGTAGTTACCGGCATTAAAAAAGCCATCTGCTTTAGGGCATGTGAACGGCTGAAGAGGGTTCCCGGCCGGGGCGCAGGGTCACGTAGCTGACCACCACGCCTAGCCCGAGCAGGCCGATCGTCACCCACACGCCGCTGTGGTAGCCATCGACGAAGGCCTGTGCTGGTGACGACCCGGCCCGCAGCGCAGCGCCCTCGCTGGACCGCAGCACCGCGCCGATCACCGTAATGCCGAGCAGTCCGGCCAGCTCGCGGGAGTCGTTGAGCAACGCCGAGGCGATTCCGGCGCGCGCTTCCGGGGTGGCTGCCAGCACCGCGTTGGTCAGCGGCACGTTGCTCAGGCCCACGCCGGCGCCGAGCAGCAGGACGACGGGCAGCAGCGAAACGAAGCTCGCGTGCTGGCCTTGGAGGAGGAGCAGGATCGCACCGGCCATCATTATCGCCAAGCCGAGCGCGACCGTGCGGTAGCCGCCGATCAAGCGTTCCACCGGCGTGGAGGCGCCCGCGAACGCGGCCAGCATGATAGCCATCGGGACGAACAACAAGCCTGCCTTGGTCGGGGAGAAGCCGATAACCTCCTGCAGCCATATCGCGGTGAAGAAGTAGAGGCCGAGCATGCCGAACGCCCAGATCATCTGGGTGCCGGTGCCGCCGCTGAACTGGCGGATGCGGAACATCTTCAGGTCCACCATGGGCTCCGCGGTACGTGCCTCGATCACGATGAAGATCGCGGCGGCGGCCGCGGCGAGGGCGAAGGCCTCGATGATCTGCGGCGAGGTCCAGCCTTTGTCGACGCCCTCGATCAGCGCGTAGGTGAGCGCGAACAGGGAAACCGCGGACGTGATCAGGCCGGCGACGTCCAGGCTCCGGCTCGCGGAGGGCGCCTTGGATTCGCGTACCGCCCAGGCGGCGAGCACGAGCGTGACCACGCCGACCGGGACGTTGATCAGGAAGATCCAGCCCCAGCGGATGTTCTGGCTGATCAGGCCGGCGGCTACCGGGCCGATCGCCATGCCCATGGCGCCGATCGCGGTCCAGATGCCGATCGCGGCGGCGCGTTCCTTGACGTCGGTGAAGGTGGCCATGATGATGGCCAGGGTGGCCGGCGTCATCACGGCCGCGCCGATACCTTGCACGGCCCGGCTCGCGACAAGCTCGCCGCCGCTGCCGGCCAGGCCCGCGGCCAGCGAGGACGCCGTGAAGATGGCCATGCCTATCATGAACAGCCGACGGCGGCCGTAAGCGTCGGCGAGGCGCCCGCCGGCCAGGAGCAGGCCGGCCAGGGTGAGCAGGTAGCTGCTGACAATCCATTCCAGTCCCGACACGGACAGGTGCAGGCTGCGCTGGATCGTGGGGATCGCGATGCTGACGATATTGAGGTCCAGGTAGCTCATGAACGTCGCCAGGCCTACCGCGACCACGGCCCACCATCGGCGCGGGTCCGCGGCGTCGTCGAGTGCGTGCGTACCTGTTGCCTGTCCGCTTGCCGACTCTGTGCTTGATGACACAGGACCCGTCCCTTCGCTGTCCGGTGCTTGATCGTTGCTGTGCAGTGTTCGGCCTATATATCTAATTCACAGATTAGTGTCACAATAGTCTCCGCAGACTTGTAGATTTATTACACTGGCGGCCCGCCCACGACGGCCAGCGCATGCCGAACGACGTGCGGAAGATACCCGGATGCCCCGGCCACGGCCACTTGGGGCGGCAGGCATCCCCGACCACCGCGACTCGCCTTCGGCCACCGGCAGGATCTGCCGCGGGACGCCGGGACCGACGCCGCGGCGCCATTCTCGCGGATCGCTGAGAGCAAGGAGCCTCGGCAGCGCGGCCGCCCTCATGGGTCTGCGGTAGGCCGCAGCGGTGAACCAATGCCCGTTCGGCCCGAAAACGAATTAACCAGGGTGATGAATTCCGCTGGCTGCTCAGCGAAGCAAAGGCGGGAGGCGGGAGGCGTTCTCGATGAGAGCGAGCTGCGAGCCGGGATGCGATGATACACCATGCTAGCCTAAAGGTCCGCGGGCCGAGATCTCCTTAGTGCCGATATCCGCCGAGGAATACTGGCAGAATCCTTAAAATCTTCAGTTTCCTTGACACGGGCACCGTACTGCGCGAGCAGGACTCCGGCGTGTTCCGGACTTACCCGGTTCGGCCTACTCCGCGGCGGAGCTGAAGGAGGTGCGGGACCTGATCCGGTACCGGATCAAGAAGGTCCAGGCCCGCACCTCCGAGATCCGCGGCTGGATAAGGCGCTGGAGTCGGCCGGCATCAATCTCGGCTCGATCGCCTCCAGCAGGACGACAGGAATCACGCGTGTGGTGTGCCGCTGGAGCACGTCGTATCGACCCAGCGCGCCGGGGTGGATGATCGGAGCGAGACCCTTGTTGTTGCGGTTGGCGCGCGGCCACAACTCTTGGCGCTCCTCAGCCGAGGCCACCGAGGCTCGCGCTGAGAATTTATTCCGGCCTATTTGGATCGCTACGACGGGATTCGCTTGCAGATTCAGCAGCCAGGACGGCGGACGATCACTCCCTCCGTTGGAGGCCACCACGACCAGCCGTTCGCCATCCTTGAGGTAGCCAACGGCGACGGTACGCGGTTCACCGCTTCTTCGCCCTGTGGTCGTCAGGAGCAACGTCGGGCTGCCGCCGCCGCGCCGCGAGCCGATGAGTCCTCCCGAGTGAAGGTAGACGAACTTATGGAGCTTGAGATAGGGGAATATCACCATTCCCGAAGGGGTGTAGCGCACGAGCCTCACTCTCTCTTTGCCAATTCCGGCGGCTGCCATGATGATCGTGTCGCGAACGCCGTCGCCGGCGATTACCTTCGCCAACCGTGGCGACGCACAATCGGCGCGCCGTGCTCGGTCCGGATGTCTGCGCACAGCAGCGAGCCGGGCTCCCGCCGCGGTGGCGCCCGCCTACATTCGTGTCTCACATCCCCGCAACTGAGTCACTCGACGAAGTCTGTGATTACCCGTGGTGGCCAGCTGCCGACGCTGAACAACCCAGCCGAATACGCCTTGGATATCCATCTCAGTGTTCGCAGTTTGCCTCGCCGACATGGGTGATGCCTCCCGCCAAGGTCGGGCCTATCCCCCGACGTTCGATCCGATTGCCAGGCTAAGAGAAGGCGAACATGGGTTTCCCTAGAAAGGGCCCGCGGGTCACCCCCGGCAGCAACAGCACAGCGCCCAGCCACCCACGGCAGGGCACGATCAGCAGCCAGGCACGAGACAGCCATCCGCCAGCGGCTGGCCTCCTCCGTCCGGGCCGTTACCGGGGTTCCCGGGCCAAGGCCCCTTCCTGCAGCTGGATCACCACAGCATGCAGATGACTTCCGGCGGTATGGCGCAGCCAGGGCCCAGGTAGTCCGGCCGGCCGTCTCATCAGCTACGCACCACGACCTTGATCCCGGCCCCGGGCGCACCTCCAGCAACAGGGCGTCCCGCAAAGTCTTTTCGACTGGTCATGAGGGGTACTGAGCCTGCTCATGCACCCCGAATGGATCGGCGGCGAACGGGTCGTCGAGGAGCTCCTGCAAGATAAAGCACGACACCGCCCTGTTCCTCGCCATCCTCGGGCTCAGCAACCGGGCCATTCGGCCAGCAGCCAGCAATCCGGGAGGCTGCCATCATCAGCGTGGGGGATGTCCCGATTGGCGGGGCGAACCCGGATGGCCAGGAAGTGGCATGCTCACCCACCAGGTGCACGCTCACCCCGATCTGGCAGTTGCCGACCTTGCCCAGCGTCCCGGAGTACTGCCGGGCCACGCACAGCGACGCGCTCCCGTCCTTAAGAAACCCGGTGTCATCCACCACCAGCGCCTCCACCGGCCGGCTGGACGCGAACGACCGCGCTACATTCCGCCGCACCGCCACATAATCCCAGGTCGATGACGTGATGAACTGCTGCAGCCGCTGATGATCGACGCCCAGCCGCTCCGCCATCGGCTGCATCGACTTACGCCGCCCGTCAGTCAGCAGGCCCGCACATACAACTCCCCAGCCGCCCGCTGGCCGCTGCGCGCCAGCCCGCCCAGCATCCCGCCAGTGAACTCCAGCAGCCGGGGCCCGACCTCCGCGATCTGCTCAGGGGTCATCCCGGGGTCATCCCGGCATGACAATACGAGGAACCGCGTAACCGCGGAAGAGGCATCTGCATACTTAACAAAGTACTACTAGCCAGGTAGCCTGGTTGCCACGTAAAGCTTGTAGAATGCCATCGACCTGACACGAACCTCACGCGGCTCATTGAATCCGGCATCGCCGAACCATCGGCTCAGCTCGGCGGCTTCATGGGTGCCCCCACCGGACTCCATGTAGAAGAACAGGGCGACTCCGGCGTGATTCATGGCTTTTCCCGGCGGATTGCTGAATACGGACAGGACGGCGAGGATGCCGCCTGGGCGAAGCGCGTCGTGCAGCCGCTTGATCAGGCCTGCGGCCTGCTCTTCAGTGAGGTGGTGGATCAGGTTGAAGCACAGCACGACGTCGTGGGGACCGCCGAGGTCGCTGGTAAGCGCGTCGCCCTCGACGTAGGTGACCCGGTCCGACATCCCGGCCGCCGCGATGATCTCCCGGCCGATCGCCGCGCTAGCGGGCAGGTCGAGCACTGTGGCATGCAGCCCGGGGTGACGGCGGCACAACTCGGCCGAGTACCACCCGTGGCCGCCCGCGACGTCGAGCAATGACCGGGCCCCGGCCGGGAGTTTCAGCCGCCTGGACAGTTCGGGCGCATTCAACCGCGCACTGTCCAGCTGGCCGTTGATGTAGCGGCGCCAGTATGGATCCTCGGGGGCCCTGCCGTGTATGTCGATCCGTTGCCCGGTCCTGATCACCCCCTCCAATTGGCTCCACTCATCCCAGAAGTCCCCGCCGGAGTCCAGGAAGTTGATGATTGACGTCGGGGCCGCGGGGTCGAGCCACTTACGGGAATGGCGCCTGAATTCGTAACCGCCAGCACGCAGCCGCAGGTACCCCATATCAGTGAGGGTGTTGAGAAGCAGGCCGACCGGCTCGGGTACCAGCTTGCACCTGGCCGCGAGCTCCTCCCGCGTCGCCGGGCCCTTCGCCAGCTCGGCCAGCACGCCAAGCCGGGCCGCCGTGATCAGCACGCGGCTGAACCCCATGCCCCAGTGCAGATCAACGATGGGTCGGGGCGCCAGGTTCAGGCGCAGCGCCAGCCGTTCCATCAGGTTGTCACCACGGGCTGCGAGTCTCACTATGCCTCCCTGAATCTTAGATGCGTCGGTCGGAGTATGGATAAAGAATGACGTATAACGCACCCGCCGAGCCAGTGATCCGGCCGAAGACGCGGGTTTTCCCTAGGGCTCCGGCGTGTTCCGTGAATGTCTGCAGGAGAAGGTCGTGCTACTCCGCGATTCTGGTCGCTCCGCACCAGCGGAAGACCGGAAGCTTCTCCCCGTCCACGAGGGATGTCTCCCCGCTGGGACGGAAGTGCTCGTAACCGGCGCCGAATGCTATTTTCACCTTGTCGGCCAGATCTGCGACCTCAAGGATCCGCACAGTTTCTGGAAGGGACTCCGGACCACCGACGAGGACAACTTTTGAATTGATAATTTCAGCCATCCTTTCTTCGGAAGCAGGAGAATGAATTTGGCCGCTAAGCAGGTACCATCATCATGCATAGGCCCCTAGCCCGGGTCAATAAATCTGACCACGATTGATGGCTGAAGCGCAGAAGACTAGCACTTTGCCTAGCCCTGATCTTTCATCCGGGTTGATGGCTGGCGCCGAGCGGCAGCTGGCCCCGTTTGCGGTCGCGATTTTAGCGTCGGGATATGACAATGGCCCGGCTGCCGGGCCGGGTGGCCGGGGGTTCCACAGGCCCCGGGGGTTCTCCTTCCTTGATCGCAGGGACGGTTCTCGCTGGTCAGGGTGCTTGCGGGAGCGCGTCGATCCGCTGCCACGCGGCCGTGATCGCATCAGCCCACGGCCAGGTCGCCTGGATTTTCAGGCGCCGTTTCCGCCCGCCGCGGACCAGCCGGCCCGCGGCGTGCAGCACCCGGTAGCGCAGCGTCCTGGGCTCGGCTTTGGCCAGGTCGCCGTCCAGGGCCAGGAGCTTGAGCCAGGAGAGCAGGATCTGCCCGCACATCGAAGCGGTCAGCCACGCGGCGTTGATCCCGAAGTCAAAGGACGGGAAATGGCCGATTCCGCAGTCTTTCCCGGTCCGGATCGCGTCCTCGACCCGGGCCTGGACCCGGTGCGCGACGTCGATATAGGCGGCCTGCCCGAGCCAGCCTCTGGTGCTGGCGGGCCGGTTCGTGGCCCACAGGGAGTACCGCCAGCCGTCCCCGGCCTCGAACAGGGTCAGCTGGGCGCCGGGATGGGGCCGCTCGCGGCGCGCGAAGACCCGCATCGCCGCGGGCCAGGCCCGCAGCTGGTCCCCGCCAGCGCTGTGGCGCAGCAGCCCGGTCAGCTCGGTGACGTGCGCTTCTTCGATCCAGCACGCCCGGTGCGCGCAGCCCGCATCGGCGCAGGCCTCATCGGCGACTTGGGTCACATGATCTCCAAGCCCTGCTGTGGACAAAGTGAGGCGATGCATACTTTGGAGGTACTCGGGTACTAAGATACTTTGATACGCTGTCTAGGTAGAGCGACACACCGCTCTCAGCGTGGGAGGAGGGCACCCATGGCAGCCGCCGCTACGCCAATCAAGGTCGACCAGACGACCGACGACCTGATATCTCATGCCGCGCATTTCCTTGAGCGTTCTAAGAAGGATGTAGTCGACGCTGCTGTTCGTGAGTACATCGAGAACCATCGTGACGAGATTAACGCAGGCGTCCGCACCGCCCTTCAGCAGCTCGATGGCACGACAGCCAGTGCAGTCTCCCTCCTGACAGGCTTCGATGCCGACAAGCTCGCGGAGCTAGGCGGGGTGAAGGAAACCGACTGACTCGTTCTCCACGTTAGTCACGACATCGCTCTAATAGACTGATGTCGTGACTAATTTGCCTCAAGACGACCAAGTACGCCCAACAAAACGCTGCCTTGATGATCTCGGTCTGACCTTCCCTGACGCTGCGGAGCCACTGTCAGAAATTGACCATCCCCTCATACAGAAGGCTCAGGCGACTCCGGCAACAGTGGGGGCAGGAGGGGCCGAGCCCGTCAGGTCACTATCAGATCGAGTCTGGTTTAAATCCAAGATTACCGACCTTAGGGGCATCGTTACACGCCTGACACCTGCCGAGTGCGAGGCTCGCGGCCTACCTCTCGAAATCCCATGGTGGATTGGCGCTGCCGGGGTGCGACGGGCCGATAGTGCGGACGACTTCTATAAGCTTATTGAGGCTGAGGCAGCCCGAGAGGGCAGGGGAACTGGCGAGCCTTCCACTGACCACCTATTGCCCCAAGAGATCGATAAGCAACGCCTCGAATTGGAAACAGCAGCGCTTCTAGCTCGAGGTCTACGCGATTTGGTGCTCAATATTATCGCCAAATCACTGCAAGACGGTCGTGCGTATTTTGCCGAGGTCACTGGACATAGGGTGACAGCAGTGGTGCGAGCCTCCGACGAATCGGAGGCGTACCTTGCTGTCAGCGGCGAAGGATTCGTTGATCCCAGAGTACTAGCAATCATTCTGAAAGCCGTGCCTGGTATCGACGAGGACGATTGGCTGCCTGAGCCAGGAGGCGTCGCCGGGATTGACCCAGGTCCAGGCGAAATAATATGGTCTACCATCATTCCCCCTGCCGTACAGGAAGATATTCTCGCTCGCGCCGAGAAGAAGACCCATACTTCTTGACCGAACTGGGGGTCTATCACCGCACTGACAGTCACCAGAATTGAGGCCTCTGCTGTGTCGTTATAGGCTAGGTGGTCACGAGCATAGTATAGGATTCGGTGTTCGCGAGAAGAATGCCACATGAACAGCGGAACGGCATTCCTTCTCGAGAGGATCAACGAAGTTTGTGAGACGAGGCTCCGCCTCAGTCAGCATAATTAGCGCGGAAACCAGTTATTGCCTACATGACGTGATCTGCTGACACGTCGGCAACTAGCCTGATCCGGACGCTAACTGGTGGCGTATGACTACTCTCATCCGACCAGTGCAGCTCGCAGGAGACGCAGATGTCCGCTCGGGACAGCTCCTGATGCCCAAGATCGATCGGTACAGCACCGGAGGTGCTGGACTCGTCGTGCTGTCCTGATTGCCTCAGGACCCTCCACTTGCGTAGCACACGCCAGCACGGCCTGATCTACGGTTCGGCTTCTGCCTGTTCCTGAACACGGGCTTGGAGGGCAGGTTCTAGTTCTGTCTGGGTTTCCCGTTCCATGCGGGCGGCGTATTGTGCACCGGCTTCCTGCTCGGTGTTCTTGGCGGCTAGGCGCTTCGTCGCATCGGCGGCCTGGCCGAGCAACTGGTGAAGTCGGGCCGCCTGATGGCCAGGCTTCACCTCGGGCGCAGGGGTGGCCTGCGGCTCCTGCTCAGGCTGGGGCGTGCGCTGAGGTGGCCAGGGGCCGCCTGCGACGGTGGCGGCCTGGCGCTGACGCTCGAGGGCAGCGTCCACCGCGGCGGCGTCAGCTTCGAACTGCCGCCACCATCCGGTCATGCTCTGTGGTTGGCTTCCGGGCTCGGGCTGCTGCTCGGCTGGCTGCCGGGCAAGACCGCGGCGTTCTAGTTCGGCCTTGGCCTTCGCGGCGGTTTCCCTGATGCGCGCGGTCGCTGCGGACCATTTCTCGTAGTGGGTGCTGGCGGCCTCGAGCTGCTGACGCTGGGCTGAAATCTGGCTGGCCAGCGCCTGCGCGTCTGCGGCCTGGGTGTGGTCGTGGCGGGTGACGGCGCCGGCGGCTTGCTGCCATGTGCCGGCTTCGGCCTGGGCGGTGAGCCGCAGCTGGGCGGATACCTCGGGTGGGGCACTGGCCTGGGAGCGTTCGGCCTCGAGGACGCGGGCTTCGAGCTCGCCCTGGGTCAGGCCGCGCATGATGTCGGCCTCGTCGCGGATCTCCAGCGCGCGGATGGCAGTCTGCCGCATGTCCTCAAGCTCGGGGTTGCCGCCGTGCGGGCCGGGTGAGACGGCCTGCTGGGGGTGGGTGATCCCGGCGGCTTCGCGGTAGGCAGCGGCGGCCGCGGTTCGCCGGGTGTACTCCTCGCGTAGGGCGGGAGAGGCACCTGGGGCCAGGACGCCGAGGTGGCGGGCCAGCCATGGTTCGGGATTGGCGGTCAGCTGGTCGCCGAGCGCGCGGGCACGGGTGTCGAGCTCGGCCGCCAGCTCGTGGGCGACGGCGGGAGCGCTCGCTGGGGTGCGCTCGGCCCAGGTCACGTCATGGCGGGAGAGCCCGGGCAGAGAGATTCGCTGCAGGCGGCCGTGCAGGACGCTGGCGATGGACCGGGCGCCGTCTAGTGGCGCGGCGGTGATCTGGCCAATGAGCGCGCTGATGTCGTGCCCAGCGAGCTGGGCGGCGCGGAGCTGCTGGAGCAGGGCCTGGCGGGAGGGCTCGCGCTGGTACCGCCGGGCTTCGGTTTCACTGAGCTTGGCGGTGATCTGCTGGTCGATGCCGGAGTACAGGGCCTGCTTGACGGCGGCGGTCCACAAGGTGAGGAGGTGACCGGTTCCGCTGGCCCAGTCCTGGGCCTGGCGGATCTGCTCGGTGGCGGACAGGTCGCCGTCGTCACGGCCCATGATGCCGGCGAGGGCGGATTCGGGGGTGGCCTGCTGGTAGGGCTCGTGTCCGGGTGAGGCTGTGTTGCCGGTGATGACGTGGGCGGTGTTGGCCTGGCGGCCGCGGGTCACCCCGACGTACAGGGCCTGCCGGGACAGGGACTCCGTCACAAGCAGGTGGGCAGTGTCGACGGTGCGGCCCTGGGCGACGTGGACGTTCCCGGCGTAGGCGAGCTCAGCGCTGGCCGCGAGGTAGGCCCGGGGTACCCGGAAGGGTTCGGTCCAGGTGCCGTCCAGCCGCTGCCGCCGGACCTCAGCGTCGGGGCCGCGGAAGCCGGTGATCTGGAGGGTGTCGCGGTTGGTGAGGGGGCGGCCGCCGGCGTCGATGTGGGTGTTGAGGCGGGCCCGACCAGGTCGCCGATCCCGGCGTGGTTGCCGTCGGCCAGGGCGGCTTGCGGCGGCCCCACCGCGCCGAGCTGGGTGAGCCTGGCCTGGACGCGGCGGGCCAGGTCGGCGGCTTCGGCGTTGGATCCGGCCAGCAACAGGACGTCCTTGCCGCGCAGGTGGTCGGCGAGCCACATCGAGGCGGCCCGGTCGTAGGCGGTCTCGTGGTCGGCGCCGCGGATGCGGCCGTGCCGGTCGTACGCGGCGACCGCGGCCGGGTCGCCATCGCGCAGCTCGATGCTCGCTCGCCGCTCCCACTCGGCGTCGAAGCGGCGGACCTCGTGCAGCTGGGCGGCAGGAACCTCCTGGGCGAGGAGCCGGAACATGCCGCCGGCTTCGACGGCGCCGAGCTGAGCGGTATCGCCGGTGGCGATGATCCGGGCTCCGGCCTGCCGGGCGGCTTCTTGGAGCATGGCCAGATCAGCGGTAGACAGCTGGCTGGCCTCGTCCAGGACGAGCACGTCGTCGCGGTGCAGCGGGATGGGCCTGCGGAGTTCGTCGGAGCCTTCGGTCTTGCCGAGGAACTGGGCGATGTTGTAGCTCTCGGCCAGGCCCTCGTGGGCCAGGACCTGGGCGGCGTTGGTGGAGGTGGTCAGGCCGATGACGCGGCGGCCGGTGAAGGTGGTCCACAGCCGGGCGAACTCGGCCATGGTATGGCTCTTGCCCGCCCCGGCCGGAGCGACCAGCATGGCCGTCGTCGCAGTCGCCGTGAGCATCATCTGCACGGCGCTGCGCTGCTCGGCGCTCAGCCCGGTTTGCTCGACCGCTACCTGGGCCTGCTCGCGGCTGACGAGCTGCGGCGCGGCGCGTTTGGCGGCCGCGAGGATCTGTTCCTCGATGTCGAGGTGGGCCAGCGTGCAGTAGCGTTCCTCGTTCGGCGGCCGGTAGATACTTCCGCCGTCGGAGGCCCGCACGCCGAGGCCGGTCACGTCGGCGAGGTCGGGGGCGGTGACCTGGACGACCTCGGTATCGGCCCGGCCGGAGACGGCCAGCCTGGCGACCTCGTCGACCACCGCCGGGCCGTCGATG
>OBLU010002609.1_pt1 | contig 16520 bp, 9 predicted proteins | sample 1518681 | NCBI WGS metagenome assembly OBLU01 (sample SAMEA3539304, study PRJEB22396) | soil metagenome | biome: tundra; feature: field; material: soil | place: USA | collected 2010-05 | depth 0.15 m | reverse complement strand
GCGGCCATGCGCTCTTCTGGGACCCCCCGGAAGAGCGAGTAGCCGACCTCACCGGTGGCGCTGTGCCCGCCACGGACGAGCCGACCGCCAGAGATGATGCCGGCGGCGATGCCGGACCCGAGGTTGAGGTAGATCCCGTCATCAACGTCGCGCAGCGACCCCCACGCCATCTCGGCCTGGGCGGCGACCTGGACGTCGTTGCCGATCACCACGGGAAGCGCCGAGAAAGCGGATTCGAGGGCCTCGGGAATGCGGAGCCGGTCCCATCCGGGGACGTTGGGCGCCAGCTCGACGTGCGTGGCGAAGGTCAACCCCATGGTCGAGACGCCAACGGCGTCGACCTTGCCTCCCGCGGCGAGCTCCTCGTCGTGGCAGCGCCGGGCCAGGGCGATCGCCCGCTCGAGCACGGTGCCAGCGCCATCGGCGGCGAGCGTCGGCGAACCCAGCTGGCGAGTGATCTCGCCATCGGCCGTCCCGACCCCGGCGGCGAGCTTGGTCGCGCCGATGTCGAGGGCCAGCACCCGAGCGCCCGTCGAGCTCACTGTTGCTACCAGTCCCCTGTCAGCACGACTGAGCGTGTGATGTGCGGCGGCCGGTCCGGATTGATGCCGCGCAGGTTGACCAGACCCTCGGCGAAGTGGTGGATGCGAACCAACTCAGCGAGCGGGTCGCCCTCACCACGGATCAGACGGGCACCGGTAGCACGGATCTGATCGTCGATCGACGGTTCCTCGACGTCCATGATCCAGACGAGGCTGTGCTTGCCGATCGCCGAGATCGGGCCATGGCGGTATTCCATCGTCGGATACGCCTCGCTCCAGGTCGCAAGGATCTCCCGAAACTTGAGGGCGGCCTCATTGGCCAGCGCCGCCCCGACTCCGCGGCCGAGGAAGACGAACTGCTTCACGTCGCCAGCCCAGTCGGGAAGCGACTCGCTGAGGAACGCCTCGGCGCGGCGTGCGGAAGCCTCGACGTCCCATCCGTAGGCACCCAGCAGCAGCGACAGAACCGTAGTGGCAAAGCGGGTCTGAACGACGGACTTCTCGTCTGCAAAGGGAAGGTCGAGCTCTGCGGTGACCAGCTCACCCAAGGGCGAGCCGGACTCAGCGATGACGCCCAGCACATCGATCGCCTCGGGCAGCGCCCGGACGGCATCGATGATCTCGGTGGTCGTGCCCGAGCGGGAAAGCGCGATCACTTTCGCCCAAGGCCGGCCGGTCGGCACTTCCGATCCCGCGAAGGCGTCTGCCTCGCCGGCCCCCTGGCGCTCCCGGTAACAGGCGACGGCCTGAGCCACATAGAGCGAGGTGCCACACCCGATTAGCCCGACCCGCGAGCCGTCGGCCGGAAGCTTGGAACGCAGCTCACCGGCCAGCGCCTGCGCTTGGCGCCAGACCGCCGGCTGACTGGCCAATTCAGCGGAAAAGTAGGTCACGGCGCGCAACTATATACCACTCCGCGCAATACTTGCGCAAGTTCGCGCAGGCTTAATGCGTATTCTGGCTGGAGATGTACACATTCGCGCAGGCCCGCTGGTCTGCGCTTCAGCGAGGGGCTCCGGCCTAGATGGTTGATTCCACGTTGGGTTAGCGGGCGAGGTCTGCGAATTGGCGGCTCAGGCGTGCGAGGTGGTGGTTGAGCCAGACGCCGGCGGCGAGGGCGAGGAGTTTGGTGGTGATGCGGGCGCGCAGGCCGTCGAGGGTGCGGGCGTTGTGGCGTTCGAGGCCGAGGCGGTCCTTGAGGGTCCAGAAGATCGATTCGATGCATTGGCGGATCGGGGCGAGGTGCGGTCCGGTGTTGGACTCGGTTTTGCGGGCGGGGCGCAGGATCAGCGCGCCGAAGCGTTCGGTGACGGTGGTCTCGAAGTCTTTGCCGGCGTAGCCGTTGTCGCAGACGATGAGGTCGCCGCCGCGCAGGCCGAGTGGCAAGAGGCGCAGCGCGACGCGTTCTTTATGGTCGGCGGGAGCGAGGTCGCCGCGCGGGGTGTGCCGTCGGGTGCGGCGAGCAGGTGCGGGCGCACGCCCCAGAACCAGCGACTGTGGCTCTTGCAGCAGCCAGAGCCGCAGGCGTCAGCGAGCTGCGAACAACGCGCCGTCTCGAGCGAGCGGCCGCACTCAACCGGCGTGAGTCCAACAACACCACTTGGTCGGTGTGTGCTGGGCTGTCGGCGGCGAACACGCCGGTCAGCCACTCGATCGTCTCGGTCAGCCGGTGGCGTCGCTTTCCAGTACCCGGACTGTTTAGGCAACTTCGGGAACAGGTGGTCGAGCCTCCGCGCTGCGACGGCCAAGAACTTCCGGTCGATGTCGATGCCCGTGATCGCTTGGGCAACAGCAAGCGTCACGACCTCCGCATCGGTCACGGTTCGTTTGGCGTTCTTGGCCTTCTCGGGCAGGAGATCGTCAGCGGTGACGAACACCGCAGTGAGCAGCAGGTCGAGGTCGGCGAGCATCGAGGCCCCCTTGGCTGGCGGTGACATTGAGCACCGCCGACTTCGACCCTGCTGCCCCCAACCCCTACCCCACAGCCCCCAAAACCGTGGAATCAATCATCTAGGTGGTGTCTCAGTGTGAGTCTGGGTCATCGAACAGGCCCTTCGCGATAGCGAGGACGACGCCGATGACCTGGACTACGGTCGCGCCGAGGAAGACGTCCAGCGCTTGGACTGAGAGGTTCCAATGCCGCGCACACTTGACGCTCGCAGCACCGGCTACTAGGATGCTATTTTGCTTGTTTGGCTAGACGATCCGCCGATGCTGCTCCACTACACCCAACGCCCCACTGCTGCCGGTACGGCGACGCGGGACGGTGTTTGCCAAACACCAGCCGTATCTGGTGTTGGATCGACGCCCGCATGCCGGTCGCGCCCATGTCGGCAGGCGGTCTACGGCTCGCGGAAGCTGGACGCGCGGTGACCATCCCGCCGCTCGTCGGGGCCGTCCCACGCGTCGCGCTCTCCCGCGAGGAGGCCGCAGCGAGTCTGGGGATCAGCATCGACTCATTCGAACGACATGTACAGCCGGATGTACGCCTGATCCGGCGTGGACGGCTCCGCCTCGTGCCGCTGTGCGAGCTCGAGCGCTGGGCTGCCGAGCAAGCCGAGGCGGCGCGACCCCGTCGGTGAGTAGCCTTGCTACCCCCATGGCTGATCGGACCGGAATCCGCGTGCGGCATCAGCGTTCGTGTGCTTCCCGCGCTGGCGCTGGGTGCAATTGCCGGCCGAGCTACCAGGCGCAGGTATTCGACGCTGTTTCGGGTCGGCAGATATGGCGCACGGCCCGAACGATCACGGAGGCCAAGCTGTGGCGGGCCGACACCCAAGCGCAGGCACGCCGCGGCATCCTGCAGCGTCCTGTCCGGACGACCGTCCGGGAGGCCGCCCAGACCCTGATGGCTGGTATGGACGACGGATCAATCCTGGACCGCTCGGGTAAGCCGTACAAGCCGTCCGCCACACGCGCCTATTCCCAAACACTGCGCTCCTACGTCCTCCCCACGCTGGGCTCGCGCCGACTTGACGAGGTGCACCGGGCTGACATTCAGGACCTCGTCGAGGGGCTACGCCGGCGCGGACTCGCACCATCGACGATCCACAACGTGCTCGACCCGCTCCGCGTGCTCTTCCGTCGCGCGGTTCGCCGCGACGAGGTCCTGATCGATCCGACACGCGGCTTGGAGTTGCCAGCCGTCCGTGGACAGCGAGACAGGATTGAGTCGCCGGAGAACGCCCGCAAGCTCCTCGAAGCACTCCCAGACGATGAGAGGGCGCTCTGGACCGTCGCGATGTTCGCCGGCCTGCGCAGAGGCGAGCTGCTGGCACTCCGCTGGGTCGACATCGACTTCGACGGTGGCGTGATCCGTGTTGAGCGGGGCTGGGACATGTACGCAGGCGAGATCGCGGCGAAGTCGAAGGCCGGCGTGCGTGCCGTGCCGATGGCGTTTCCAGTCCATCGCGAGTTGCGCGAATTGAAACGGCGCAGCCGCCGCGACGGGGACGACTTGGTATTCGGGCGGACGTCGCGCGATCCGTTCTTCCCTTCGACCGTGCGCGCGCGGGCTATGAAGGCCTGGAAGGCTGCGGGCGTTGACCCGATCACGCTGCACGAGGCGAGACATTGCGCAGTCTCGTTTTTCATCGCGTCCGGCCTCGATCTCAAGCAGGTCAGCACCTGGGCTGGGCACAGCGATATCAGGACTACTCTGAACCGCTACGGCCACGTAATTCCCGGCTCTGAGCGCGACGCGGCGGACCGCCTGACGGCATATCTCGCCGGCCCGACTGTGGCGCGGACTGTGGCGCACCCAGGAGATTCGGCGGAATCGCCCGCCGTTGCTGGCCTGGATGAATACCGCTACCGGGATTCGAACCCGGGTTTCCGCCGTGAGAGGGCGGCGTCCTAGTCCCCTAGACGATAGCGGCGCGCGACGGGCGCCTGAGGCTACCAGAGCCCCCATCAGCCGCCGGGGGCCGTGCGTGCGATATCGTCGCCCGCTGCCCGCGGATGTGGCGGAATTGGTAGACGCGCACGGTTCAGGTCCGTGTCTGAGTAATCAGGTGGAGGTTCGAGTCCTCTCATCCGCATCGAGAGGAGCCCTGGTCGGCACCATCATCGCGCTAGCCCCGCTCGCCGCGCGGCGAGCGGGGCAGCACCTCAACCGCGGGCAGTGGACCATCCCGCCGCCGAGCTCAGCCCGGCGGCTCAGCGTGGCGCAGGCCTCGCGAGTCTGGCAGGCCTTTGCGGTCCTCGTGCCACGCTGCGCAGTCGTGCTCGCCTGGGCAGCCCGCGTGTCCCGCAAGGCAATTGCTTGAGTCGATGTTTGCAATCGCCACGACCTCGGCGTCACCTAACCGGCACGCCACTGCCTCCCCGCCCCGCCGCCGCTCACCCCACCCCTATGGCGAACACGTGCAGGGTGGCTGCCGAGCCCTGCAGGCTTGCGCCGAGGGTGGGCAGCTGGACAGCGGTCACGGTCTTGCTGGAATCGATCGGTATGGACTCCTCGAAGACGTAGATGGTGTGGGTGGTCGGCCCGCTCGGGTAGTTGGCGTAGTTCACCGATGCGACCTGGGTGTTGGTCGGGTTGCCGGACGCACCCGCGGCGTACCAGAAATTCCCCGCCGACAGCGTGAAGATGGAGCTCGTGCCGTCGCTGTAGTAGACGGTGCCGGTCCCCGACAGCGCCGCGTTGTTCGTGTCCGCGAGGAAGCCGAGCGTGGACCCAGAGCCCGAGACGTCGATCACCTGCCCATTTGCCAGCGTGTTGTCCGGCGTCGCCGGGAGCACATCGGGCCAGGTGAAGCTGACCCCGCCAGCGCTCGCCGACGACCCGGGCGCAAGGCCAGCCGCGGCGAGACCCTCGGCGGAGAAGGTCGTCCCGATCCCGTCGAAGCCCGCGAAACCAGGCGAGGGGTTCGTGTCGGCGTTGCTCGTGATCCCCAGGTCGTCGTAGCTCGCGGCCAGGCTCGAGTAGGGCACCTGGAGGGTGGTCGTGGCGAGCAGTGGCGAGGACGTCGACTGCGCTCCGGTGAACGTCGCTTGCGCGCTCAGCTCGATCGGTCCCGGGCTCAGCCCGCTCGCGGGCGCAGTGACGGTGAAGGTGGCGCGTGTCGAGGCACCCGAGGCGACCGTCACCGGCGTCGAGGAGATCGGTGTGATGCTCCAGCCGGAGGGCGCGTCGATGGCGGTGGAGGCGTCCTCGAGCGGCGAGGTCCCCGAGTTCGTGAGCGTGGCGGTCAGCGTGACGGCCTGGCCGGGGTTCACGACGGGCGAGGACGGGCTGAGGGCGAGCGTCGGGTTGGCCGGCAACGAGGGCGGCCCGTAGGTGGCCCGGTTCCAGGATGGGCTCGCTACGTCGGCTACGGGGATGCCGCCGGCCTCGACGTCGTAGGGCACGAGGCTAGGCTCGGGCAGCCCGCCGGTACCGTTCGCCAGCCCCCAGACGGCGACGGCAAGCGTGTTCTCGCCGTCATCCCTCAGGATGCCCTCGGGCAGGTAGAAGGTGTCCTGTGGCCCGAGGTAGTCGATCGCTCGCCCGACCAGCCAGCCGTTCAGGTAGATGAAGTCGTGCTCCTGGCTGCCGTCGAGCGGGAGCTTCAAGCCGATGGGCGTGCTCACGCCGGGAGGGAGCGAGAGTCGGAAGGTTGTGCGGTACCAACCGATGCCCGCCGGCAGGCCGCGGCTCGCCCAGGAGTCCGGCAGCGTCAGCGAGGTCCAGTCCTGGTCGGGGTAGCGGGGGAGCTCCCAGCCCTTGTTCGTGCCGTAGAGACCGGCGTCGTTGAGCGGACCACGGGTCGGGTCGGTGTCGTCGGCGCCGACCACGTCGCCCTGGAGCTTCCAGGTGACCACGGGGGCGGTCCCGCTCGAGGTGCCGAGCACGGCGCCCATGAGCCCCCGCGGCTCCTTCTGCGAGTCGGGCGGGGAGCCGCCGTAGTCGCCGTCCTCATTGTGGCCCATGCTCTCGACGAGCACCGAGATGACGTTGTCCGCCCCTGTCCGCATGGTCGCCGCAGGGAAGGTGAAGGTCTCGGTCTGCTGGCCGCCTGCGGTGTTCGAGCCGAGCAGGGCGCCGTTCACCCAGACCGAGAAGGCCCCGTACTGGCCGCCGTTCGCGGTCAGGGTGATCCCGGTCTCGGCGCCGGTCGCAGTGAAGTGCCCGCGGTACCACACGAAACCGTGGTGATAGCCGTAGTCGTCGGCGTAGAGCACGGGAAGGGTGATCGGCGCGGTCGGGTTCGTGGTCGACTGGTGATCGGCGACGGTCCACGAGGAGTCGTCGAACGAAGGCAGGCGCTCCGGCGACTCGAACGCGAACTTCCAGTTCGCGAGGGTCGGCAGGCTGATCGTCGGTGGCCCCGAGAGCGAGCCGATGAGCGCCCCCGATGCGTCCGTCGTGACGTGGATGAAGCGCCCGTTCCACACCAACTGGCGCACGCCTGCCGGCGCCCAGACTGTGAGCGGGCCGGGCGCAGAGGTGTCGCCGGTGAGCACGAGGGACGCCCGGGAACGCACCGCGGTGCGGACCAGGGTCGAGCCCTCGACGATCACGTCCGCTGCGGCCTCCCCCGTGCTGTCGGCCCAGAACTGGCCGGCTACGTCGCTCGAGGCGATGAGCAGCAGCAGTGACTGGTGTCCGTCGGTGATCCGCACCTCGCGCAGCGCCCCGTGCGTGTAGTCGAGCCGGAGGTCGCCGGTTGCGGGGTCCCAGTGGGTGGTGAGGCCGCCGCCGGAGAGGTCGCTGACGGTTGGGTTGCTCGCATAATGCAGGACGGTCTCGCCGCTCGTCCCGCCATCGCCGTACAGGAGCGCGACTGCCTCGTCGCCGATGAGGCGGTCGGTCGCGAGCTCGGATGTCGAGTAGACGAGGTCCTGGCCGTCGAAGCTGTACCCGGCGAGCAGGAGCTTGGCCTCGCGGCCCTGCAGGCTGATCGAGCCCTGCACCGGAATGGTCAGGAGGTCGCCGGGGGCCGGCACGTTGATGGCGTCGATAGAGACGAAGCTCCCGGAGGAGCTCGCGTCGTGTTGACCGGTGACGACGATCTCGAGGGTGTGGGTCGTGTTAGCAAGACCCGTAGCGCTATAAGCCACCTGCTGGAACTCCGTCGAGCCGGAGTAGGTGTCGACGGTGGCGGCGAGCTTGCCGTCGAGGTAGACGTCGGCGATCCCGTGGTTGGCCGCATAGGGCGCGATCCACTGGACGCTCGTGCCGGTGAAGCTGACGCTCACCGAGTCCTCGGCCGTATCGCTGAAGCTCTCGGTTTTGTCATAGTCGCCGCCGGTGTAGCTCTGGTCCGACACGTGTGACCAGGAGCCGGTGTAGGTGAGCGCGGAGCTCGTGTCGTCGTAGGTGTACCCCTGGCCGGGCGGCGCGAAGTCGAACGTCGCCTTGGTGGTGACCGTGGCGGTCGAGGACGCATCGGCCTGTCGCAGGTAAAGAAAGCGCGTGCCCGTGGTCGGGTTCGCGCGCTCGGTGGAGCTCACCGCTGGACTGCTTGCCGCAGCGCCCGCCGTTGCCTCGGTCTCGGTGAGCGGGGAGACCGTCTGGGTCATCTCGCCGATGAGCTTGTCCTCGGTGTACTTGGCCGGGAGCTGGCCGGTCTCGGAGATGGCCGAGCCGTAGTCGTAGGAGGTGTACATGAACGGCGCGGGCAGCCAGCCCCAGTTCGTGCCGCCAACCGTCATGTAGTTACTCTCCATGGTCACCCCGGAGGCGAGGTTCTGCTTGTAGAAGACGTTCTCGAAGCTCGACCCAGTGAGCGTCTGGCAGTTGGCGTAGCCGCTCCCGCCCCAGGGGTCGTAGGAGCCGCCCTGGTACTCCGGCGAGAAGAGCGGGATGCCCGGGAGCTTGTCGCCGGAGAGATCAGGCGGGTTGCCGAAGGAGGTCGGGTCAGCGCAGTCGAAGCCGAGCGGGTAGACGTCGTACCCGGGGATCTGCTCCTCGGCCGGCGTGCCCACGAACGTGTCGCTCGAGTTCCCGGTGAGGGGAACGTCGATCCCGTCCGCCCGGGCCTTGGCCTCGAGGGCCTCCATGTAGGCGTCGGTGGTCGAGGAGTTGTCGAACAGCTCGTTCTCGACCTGGTAGGCGATGACGTCGCCGCCCTTCGTGATCTGGTGGGCGGCGATGATCGGGTCGATCTCCGAGAGCCACTGCTCCGCCGCGGCAACGTAGTCAGGAGCGTCCGTCCGTGCCTTGCCGGACTGGGTGACGAGCCAGCCGGGGAAGCCGCCGCCATCGGTCTCGGCGTTGATGTACGGACCGGGCCGGGCGATGACGTAGAGGCCGGCCTTCTGCGCGTCGTTCAGGAACAAGTTCATGTCGCGAATGCCGGAGAAGTCATAGACCCCCGGCTCGGGCGAGCTGTAGTCCCAGTCGAAGTAGGGCGTGACGGCGTTGAAGCCGGCTGCCTTCATCTTCTCCAGGCGGTCGAGCCAAAGCGACGGCGAGGGGAGGCGCCAGGGGTCGAACTCACCGGACCAGATGAATACCCGCTTGCCTCCGATGAGCAGCGAGTAGTTGTCGAAGGAGACGCTCTGGGAGGCGCCGAGCAGCACGTCGCTCGGTGGGGCCACCGGGTCGGGGGTGACGGTGTTCGAGCTCCTCGACGCGGCGCTCGTGCCGGCCGAACTCGTGGCGGTAACGGTAAAGCTCACCGGCGTGCCGTTCGTGAGGCCGGCGACGATCGCCCAGTCGTTGGGCTGCTCAACGGTGGTGGTCTGGCCCGTGGAGGCGGTGACGGTGAAGCTCGCAGCCGACGCCCCGTCGACCTCCGAAGGAGCGCTCCAGCTGACGGTGGCCGAGCCGTTGCCGGCGATCGCAGCCGCTGCCGTCGGTACGTTCGGATCGGGAGGTCTTCCCCCGGCACCGGCTCCCGCCGCGGTCACCTGGAGGCTGGCGACGCCGATCACGGCGGAGCAGGCGAGCATGGCGACCCCGAGGCGACGCCGCCGGCGCCGGCATCCCAGTAGTCCCGGGTCTGACGAACCCAGGCTCCAACGACCTCCCACGGTCACCACTTCCAAGTCGTCAAGCACCACTCTGCGCCCCCAAGTGAGACGCATTATCCGCATCTTACCCCGTCGCGCGGGCCCGTACTCGCGGCGCTTCTCACCCGCAGCCGGTTGGGGCTCGCAGCGGGTCGCCCTCCGGGCTCTCGTACTCGATGCGGTAGCGGGCGAGCGCGCGCGGCGCGGTCCCAGTGCTCGGCGTCTGAGCGGCGCTGCGGTCGCTAGGGACCAGGGACGACCGCGCGGCCAGCGTCCACGGTAGCGCGGGCGAGATCATGGTCCCAGGTGACGAGGACGAGACGCTCATCGTCGACGCTCAATGCGCTCGCCAGATGCACGGCGTCATATCCGCGAAGCGCGTGACGTTCCGCCAACTCCCCTGCTTGGCGCGAGAGCCGACGGTCAACGCCGATTAGCCGCATCGCCGCGCATGCCGCTTCGAGGTCGTTCGCAGCCTGGCGCGACTCGCGCGGTTCGAGCCGGCCACCACGCATCGCAGCCGCGATCGCAGCCCGCGCCTCGGCGTAGACCAACCAGCTCCCAATGCGCAGCGAGGCTCGGAGCCAGAGCTCCTCTGCGATATCCGACCCATCCTCGACCACGAGCAGCTTGAGCAGTGCCGACGTGTCGAAGTAGGCGATCAGCGCCGCTGCTCACCGACGAGTTCGGAGACCGCGGCGGCCGGCCTGGGCCGCCCCGTGCGCCGCGGCTTCCAATCTCCGGCCGGTTCCGCGACGAGCCCGCGCTCCCGAAGCTCGGCGAGCGGATCACCACCTTCGACCGGAGACAGCCGCGCGACGCGCCTGCCCCTCATCGTCACGACCACCTCGCCGCCATCTGAGACGTAGCGGACGTAGCGGCTGAGCTGGTCGTGCAGCTCGCGAATTCCAACCTCGCGCTTCAACGAACGATGTAGCGTCACAGCCGTGAAGCTTAGACGCCACATCTCAAGGAAGCAAGCCCCGGCGTGACAACATTTTGACAACATCCGAACATTCCAATGCGTCCAATCCGTCCACGGAACCCCGCAATTTGGACGTATTGGACGCCCCCGGAAGCATCTACACGACCCGGATTCGGTTCAGGTCCGTGTGGAGGTAACTCTGTGGAGGTTCGAGTCCTCTCATCCGCATTCGACGACAGGCTGAAATGCGCCTGCTCGAAAGGCTCAGCCCCGGCGTTCAGTCGCGGTAGATGCGCTCGCCGTAATCGCGAAGCATGCGCTGCGCGCTGAACGCCGGGCCGATCGAACGCAGGGAAGCACGCATCCGGTCGACCCAACCCTGCGGCAGGCCGCTCTCGTCGCGGTCGTAGAAGAGCGGCACCACCTGCTGGCGCAGGAGCCGCTGCAACTCGGCTCCGTCGCGGGCGTCCTGCGCCTCGACGTCGGGGTCCACGTCACCGCAGAGCGCCCAGCCGTTGTCGTCCTGGTAGGCCTCCGCCCACCATCCGTCGAGCACGCTGAGATGCAACCCACCATTGATCGCGGATTTCATCCCACTGGTGCCGCTCGCCTCCAGCGGCGGCCGCGGAAGGTTCACCCACACGTCGCAGCCCTGAACGAGCAGCGCGGCGCTCGCGAGGTCGTAGTCATCGAGGAACACCACTCGCTCCGCGACTTCGCGAAGCGCCTTGAGCTCGAACAGCTGCTGGAGCATGTGCTTCGCCTCGTCGTCGCGGGGATGGGCTTTGCCGGCGAGGACGATCTGGATCGGCCGCTCGCCGCGCAGCAGCTCGCGCGCGCGCTCGTGATCGGACACCAGCAGGCGCAGGCGTTTGTAGGTGGCCAGACGGCGGGCGAACCCGACCGTGAGCACGTCGGGGCTGAAGTGCTCCGCAGCCGCCCGCGCGTAGTCCAGCGGATCGCCGCGTCCGAGGCGCTCGGCGACGCTGCGGTCACGAACGCTGGCAACGAGCCGCGCTCGCTGCTCGTTTCGCGCGGCCCACAGCTCGGCTGCCGGAATCCGCGCCACGGCGTCCCAGACCGTCGCCTGCCCGGCTTGCATCAGCCAGCCCTCCGGCAGGTGCCGCTCCAGCAGCGCGCGCATCGGCGCGCCGAGCCAGGTCGGCACGTGCACGCCGTTGGTGACGTGCACGATCGGCACCTGCTCGACCGGGACCTCCGGCCAAAGGTCATGCCACATCTCGCGCGCGACCTCGCCGTGGCGGCGGCTGACGGCGTTGGCCTTGGCTGAAGTGTGCAGCGCGAGCTGCGTCATCCCGAACAACTCCGCAGTCTGCGCCGCGTGGGAGCGTCCCAGGCGTGCGAGGCCGTCCATGCCGATCCCGACCTCCTCGGCGAATGCACCGGCCACCTCGGCCACCTGCGCTATCGGATAGGTGTCGTTGCCGGCGGGCACCGGCGTGTGGGTCGTGAACGCGACTCGTTCCCGCGCCTGCTCGAGCGCGTGCTCGAGGCTCCCGCCGGCGGCTAGCTCCGCTCTCGCGAGCTCGAGCGCGGCGAAGGCGGCGTGGCCCTCGTTCAGGTGCAGACGGCTCACCTCGATCCCCATCGCCGCCAGGGCGCGCACTCCACCGACGCCGAGCAGGACGTACTGGGCGAGGCGCACCTCCGGCGCCGAGACATACAGACGCGAGCTGATCCAGCGTGCCGTGCGGCTGTTCTCCGGCCGGTCGCTGTCGAGTAGGTAGAGCGCGACGCGGCCAACGTTCACCCGCCAGATCTGCGCCGTGACGCGCTCGCCGGCGATCGGCACCGCGACCGTGAGCGGAGCGCCGTCCGCTCCGCTGACGAGCGCCGCCGGCAGGCGGTCGGGGTCGGCGTCGATCCAGTATTCGTGCTGCAGGCCGGAGCCGTCGAGGCGCTGGCGGAAGTAGCCCTGTCGATAGAGCAGGCCGACCCCGACGAGCGGAAGTGCATCGTCGGAGGCCTGTTTGAGGAAGTCCCCGGCGAGCGCTCCGAGACCTCCGGAGTAGATCGGCAGCGATGCGTGCACGGCGTACTCGGCACAGAAGAACGCACGCACTCCCTCGGGCGCGCCCGGGTGAGACGCCGTTGGGCGCGCGCGGTCGGCGGCGAGCGCCGCTTCGGCCTGTTCGACGCGCTCCACCAGCTTGCGGTCATCGGCAGCCCGCCGCAGTGACTCCGCGGGCGCTTCCTGCAGCAGCGCGACGGGGTTGCCGCCGACTGCCGCCCAGCGTTGTGGATCGACGGAGCGGAACAACTCTCCCCCATCCCGCTGCCAGCTCCAGTGGTAGTCGTAGGCGAGACGCGCGAGGGCGCCAAGCGACGGCGGCAGGCGACTCGCGAGGCTCGCCGCCGCGCGACCGATATCGCGCTGTCCGTCGAACACGCCGCCGTCCTCACCGCTGTCGCTCTGCTGAGATTCGAGTCCGCTCATCGGTGCCTTGGGCCGGGGACAAAAAAAGCGCCCGCCGTCCATTGCCGGCGCGGGCAAGACCATGATCCCAGCTGAAGCGAGCCCCCGCCTGTCCGGCGTTCGCTGTGCTCGTTCGACGCGCCGCGCGCGCACGGCCGTCGCGGTCGTTTGGCGGCCCGGGCGACACTAATGAGAACAAGTCTCATTCCTAGCTATACTCGATGCCGCTTACGCCGCCGCCCGCAACGCCCATGGCAGACGAGGTATCGATGAGGACCACCCGCCGTATCGCCGCGTTGCTGTTGGTGGCGCCCGCGGTCGTGCCGATGCTCACGCTGGCCGCTTGCACCGGCCCATCGGCGTCTGGCGCGCGCGGTACGAACGGAGTGATCGTGGCGGTCGGTGCCGAGAATCAGTACGCGAACGTGATCGGGCAGATCGGCGGGCGCTGGGTGAGCGCGACGGCGATCGAGAGCAACCCGAATACCGATCCGCATACCTTCGAAGCCAGCCCGAGCATCGCTTCGCTCATCAGTGGGGCCCGCGTGGTCGTTCAGAACGGGCTTGGTTACGACCAGTACATGAACACCATCGAGGCGGCATCGCCGAGCGCGTCGCGGAAGGTGATCGACGTGCAGAAGCTGCTGGGGCTGCCCGATTCGACCGCCAACCCGCACCTCTGGTACAGGCCGAGCACGATGCCGGCGGTCGCGAAGGCGTTGGTCAGCGCGCTCTCGGCGGCCCAGCCTGCGCACGCGTCCTACTTCGAAGCAAACGCAACCCGCTTCGACCGCTCGCTGACGCCGTGGCATCAGGCGCTGAAGAGCTTTGCGGCGCGCTTTCCCAGAACTCCCGTGGCAACGACCGAACCGGTCGGCGACTACATGCTCCAGGCGGCAGGGACCGTCAACCGGACGCCGTTGAGCCTGCAGGCCGACGTTATGAACGGCATCGACCCGGCGCCGCAGGACGTCACCCTGCAGGACTCGTTGTTGGCGGGCCATCGCGTGAAGGTGTTGCTCTACAACCAGCAGGTGGCCGACTCGCTGACGACGAGCTTCCTGACAGCCGCCAAGCGGCACGGCATCCCCGTGGTGGGTGTCTACGAGACGATGCCGACGCCCGGCTACGACTACCAATCGTGGATGCTCGCGGAGGTGACGGCGCTGCGTAAGGCCGTCGCCGACAAGGTCTCCACACCGAAGCTGTGAACCACGATCGATCAGCCGCCTCCGCCACCGAGCTCCTGTCGGTCGACGGAGTCAGCGTCCGCCTGGCTGGGCGGGACGTGCTGCGTGACGTCAGCTTCGCAGTCCGCGCAGGCGAGTTCACCGGGCTGATCGGATCCAACGGCGCGGGCAAGACCACTCTGTTCCGCGTCATCCTGGGCCTGCAGGCCGCCGGCAGCGGCGTCGTGCGCGTGGCCGGCCGACCCCGCTCGCGCCGCGACCCGCTGATCGGCTACGTGCCGCAGAAGTTCCTGCTCGACCCCGACACGCCGCTGCGGACCCGCGACCTCGTCGGGCTCGGCCTGGACGCGCACCGGTACGGCATCGGCCTGCCCTCGCGCGCACGCCGCGCGCAGATCGACGAGATGCTCGAGGCCGTCGACGCGCGCGGTTTCGCCGACCAAAGGGTCGGCAGTCTCTCGGGCGGGGAACAGCAGCGGGTGCTGATCGCGCACGCGCTGATCGGCGCGCCGAAGCTCCTGCTGCTCGATGAACCGCTCGCAAACCTCGACCTGCGCAGCGGAACTGAGGTTGTCGCGCTGCTGGCCCGGATCGCTCGCGAGCAGGGGATCGCGGTCCTGATCTCGGCCCACGACATGAACCAACTGCTGCCGGTGATGGACCGCATCGTCTACATCGCCGCCGGCCGAGCGGCGAGCGGCCCAACCGCCGAGGTCGTGCGCACGTCGGTGCTCAGCGCGCTCTACGGGCATCACGTCGACGTCCTGCGCGTCCATGGCCGCGTCCTGGTCGTGGCCGGTGCCGCCGGCGAGCTCGCTGACGCCAGCGACCCCGCCCACACGCACACGCAGGTGGAGATCATCTCGTGAGCCACGCGCTGGGCGCGATCATCGCCCCCGGATTCTTCGCCAGCCCGCTGGTCGCGGTCGCGGTGACGGTCGGCGCCGTAGTCGCGATCGTCTGCGGCACCGTCGGTGTGTTCACCGTCATCCGCGCCCAGTCCTTCGCCGGGGAGGCGCTCGCCGACATTGGCACGACGGGCGGATCGGGTGCATTCCTCGTCAGCGTCGGCCCGTTGTGGGGCTTCGCTGCCGCCGCGATCGCGGCGGCGGGCGTGATGGAGCTGATCGGTATTCAGCGACCGCGTGGCCGCGACCTTGCGACCGGCATCGTGCTCGGCGCGGGACTCGGCCTCGCCGCCCTCTTCCTCTACCTGAACACCCTGTACCACAACACCACCGGCGCGACGTTCACGATCCTGTTCGGCTCGATCTTCGCGATCACGAGTTCGACGATCCCGCTCGTCGTCGCCTTCAGCGCCGCCGCGCTCGGCATCATCCTTGCCCTGTTCCGCCCGCTGCTACTCAGCTCAATCAGCCCGCAGCTGGCCGCCGCGCGCGGTATCCCGGTGCGACTGGTCGGCGCGGGCTATCTGCTCGCGCTCGCGGTCGCCGTCGCACTCGCCGCCGTCACTATCGGGACGATTCTCAGCACCGCCCTGCTGATCGGCCCCGCCGCCACGGCGCTGAGACTGACCCGCAGCCCCGCCAGGGCGGTGCTCGTCGCCGCGCTGATCGGGATCGCAGCGACGTGGCTTGGCATCCTGATGGCCTACGACAGCTATGACTGGCCACCACTCAGACACGGCTGGCCCGTCAGCTTCTTCGTCGTCACGCTGATCTTCCTCGTCTACCTCCTGTCGGGCCTGCTCAGACGCCGCCAGGGGCACGCGGTGGCGACCCGGCCGGACGTGTCCGGCGAGCCGGTCGCCGACTGAGATCTGGGCAGGCAACGATGTTCTCCGGCTTCATGGTCAACGCCTGGATCGTCGCGTCGATCGTGGCGGTCGTCGCCGGCCTGGTCGGGTTCTTCACCGTGCTGCGCGGCTCGGCGTTCGTCGCACACGCCATCCCCAACGGCTCGTTCGCCGGCGCCGCCGCCGCGAGCCTCGTCGGCGTCAGCACGATCGCCGGACTCGGCGCGTTCGCACTCCTCGGCGCGCTCGGAATCGGGCTCCTGAGCCGCCGCGGACGCCACGACGTCGCGACAGCCCTCGCACTCGTCGTGATGCTCGGCCTCGGTGCGTTGTTCGTCAGCCTGAGCGTCGAATACGCGCCGGAGATCAACTCGCTGCTGTTCGGCGAGATCCTCGGTGTCAGCGCCAGCCAGCTGCTCCCCACCGCGGGACTGGCGGTCGCCTGCCTGATCGCGATCGGGTTTCTCTATCGCCCTCTGTTGCTCTCCTCGATCCTGCCGGAGGTGGCCGAGGCACGCGGCATCGGCACCCAGCGCATGCAGCTCGGATTCCTCGTCGTTGTCGCACTCGCCACGACGATGACCGTGCCCGTCGTCGGAACGCTGCTGATCTTCAGCCTGATGATCGGTCCACCCGCGGCCGCGCGATCGTTCACCGACCAGCCGGCGCACGCAATTGGTCTCTCCGTTGTGATCGCGCTGCTCACCGTGTGGATCGCGATCGCCGCCTC
>OBLU010002608.1_pt1 | contig 16524 bp, 8 predicted proteins | sample 1518681 | NCBI WGS metagenome assembly OBLU01 (sample SAMEA3539304, study PRJEB22396) | soil metagenome | biome: tundra; feature: field; material: soil | place: USA | collected 2010-05 | depth 0.15 m | reverse complement strand
CCGTGCCCGCGGTCATCGAAACCTGATAGCCGCAGCCGGCGCACTGAACACGGCCAGACTGCAGCGCCCAGCTCTTGCCTGCTTCACATCGAGGACAACGGAATCCGTCCGGCCAGCGGAGATCGAACAGGTACTCCCGGCAAGCCTGCTCCGTGCTGAAGCGCCGCTCAAGCTCCAGAAGCGTCCGCGGATAATCCTCTTCCATGACCCCGAACACTACAGGTTGGGCCTACCTGAGTCAAATGGATACCCAGTTCCATCAGTAACTTTCCGGTCAACACCCCCGTCAGTGGTTCAGCATGGCAGGGTCGCCTCATCAGCGCGGCTCTCTTCAAGGTCCCACAGCACATAGCCGCCAGCCTCATCTTTGAGTTCATAAGCCGCAGTCCCAGCGGTGTACCCCACGGCAGAATCGCGCCAGTGCCAAGCCACGCCGCCGCGAGGCAGCGCCCGGCCGCTCTAACGCTGGCAGTTCCCGCGCATCCTGGGCGGCGGCGATACGTTCCAGCAGGTCTTCAGCGAGTGCCGCATCGCTCTCGCGCTCGGTGAAGAGGTCGAGTTTGCGTCGCAGCCCGGTGCTGCGAGGGCTTCGTTGGCCGAGGCCAGCGCGGCCTCTCCGCTTCCCGCATAGAGCAATAGAGTGCAGACAGCTGCTTTTTCCAAGGAATAAACGACTATCTATGCCGGCAAGCCCTGACGAGGGCTACTCCAAGTTCCCCGCACCGCCGAGTCAACAATCCTCTCGACGAGATGCGGCCATCGCACTCTAGAAGTGAGGATCTCATGAAAAACGTAAGTAGATTATTGATTCTGGGTCTTCTGTTGCCAGCCAGCCTCATGGCGGCTCAGGAGTTCACTGGATTTGTCACAGACGCAACAGGGGCAGTTCTGCCCAAGGCCGCGGTTACCGCCCACAACCAAGAAACGAGCCTGGATATCACAACGGTTTCAACTGCGGCGGGGGCCTATACCATTCCCTACCTTAAGCCGGGCAACTATGCGGTATCCGCTCAAGCCAACGGTTTTGAAAGAGGACTCCGAACAGGCATCGTTCTGCAGGTCGGTCAAACGGCAACCGTAAACTTTGTGCTGAAAGTTGGCCACGCTACTGAAACCGTAACCGTCCAGGCCGACGCACTGCTCGATGTCGGCAAGGCGGATGTCGGAGAGGTCGTTGAGAATACGCGGGTTACCGAGCTTCCGCTCAATGGCCGCGATCCCGGCATGCTGTCGATCCTGACCGCCGGCGCCAGTTGGAACCAATGGATCGGCTACCAGCGTCCATTTGACGACACGCAGGCGAATCTCTCAATGAACGGCGGCGGCGCGGGAAATACCGCGCTGATGCTGGATGGCGTCTCGAACGAAGCGGCCTCCACCAACAATAGCGGCAACGCGAAAATCGGGTATGTTCCGCCAGTGGACTCCGTGCAGGAGTTCAAGATCATCGGCAACCCCTACGACGCGCAATATGGGCGCCTCGCCGGCGGCGTTGAAGACGTGATCCTCAAATCGGGCACCAACAAACTTCACGGAGACGTGTACGAGTATGCCCGCCGGACTTACATGGATGCCAACACGTGGCAAAACAACTATGACATCGCTACCGCGACGCCCGGTACCAACACGTCAGCGTACCGAACCGAACTAAACAAGCGCGACCAATACGGCGCGGAGTTGGACGGTCCTGTTGTTCTGCCCAAACTCTACAATGGGCGAAACAAGTCATTCTTCACGCTGCAATACGAAAATTGGAACGAGCTTGAACCGAACACCGTCACCAGCTCAGTCCCAGGCGCCAATTGGCTTACTGGCGACTTCACCAACCTGACCTATTGGACTGGCACTGGGTATGCTCCGATCAGCATTCTTGACCCCGAGAATATTTCGGAAAACCCGACAACAGGGAGATGGACACGCGTCCCGTTCGGTCCTACCGACAGCATGAACCCCACCTCCGCTGCGAACATCATTCCCGCGTCGCGCATCAATGCTTTCGCGCAGAAGTTGATGTCCTACTATCCCGCGCCAAACACCACTACGGCCCCGGGCTCCAATCCCTTTGCGAACAACTACACCGTTCCAGGCTCCGACCATGACCGCTATCGCAATGTGCTCGCGAAGTTTGACCAGCAACTGTCGTCGAAGGATCGTTTCAGCATCCACTATGGATACTGGGAACGGGTAGAGGATCGCAGTTACGACGGCTTTACCGGCCCGGAGCAACAAGGGCAGTTGCCCCACGGGGAGCGCAGCCACACCTTTACCCTCGAAGAGACGCACACCTTTGCTCCCAATCTGCTGTTTGACTTCCGCGCCAACGTGACGGCAAGGGCCGACTATTCCTACGAGGGACCTGGCGGTTTCGTTCCAACCACTCTCGGCTGGTCCGCCTCTACTGTGGCCATGTTGGGGATTGCGGCCGCGTCTGAGTTCCCATATTTCTCCATCAGTGAATTTGCCGGCCTCGGCAATGACAGCAATAGCCAGACCGTCAGCAACTCTCTCGTCATTCTTCCATCGCTCACCTGGGTCAAGGGAAGACATACCCTCCACGCCGGCATGGACATGCGCTTCCAGCAGTCCGTGAACGATATCATCAGCGGCGGTACCAATTGGTGGGTTGATCGCACCTGGACCCAAACCAACTGCGGTAGCTGCGGCTCGTGGGATCCGGCCAGCGGCAATTCCATCGCCTCTATGCTGCTGGGCAACCCAACTTCAGGCAGCGACACCATCAACGTCAAGACGTTTTGGTCCCAGCACTACTGGGCCCCGTTTGTCCAGGACGATTGGAAGGTCAGCCACAAGCTGACGCTGAATCTCGGCATCCGCTATGACCTCATGCCCGGAGAAACCGAACGGAATAACTACGGCGACTACGCATTCAACACGACTGCGGTCAACCCCATCAACTCCGAAGTCACTGTTCCGGGCTTTAGTCAGATTCTCGGCGGCGTGACCTACCTCGGAATCAACGGCAATCCGCGCTCGGGCTATGCACTTAAGATTACCAATATTCAGCCACGCGTCGGCTTCGCCTATGCTTTGAACGACAAGACGGTCATCCGCGGCGGTTTCGGCGAATCGATGAAGAGCCCGCAACTCGCCCCATCGTCGTGGGGCTACAATGCCAAGACGAACTACCAGGCCAATGATCCCACGAGACCCGGCAGTACGTACCCCAACCTCGCCAACCCCATCAACAATCCGTTTCCATCGGTTGTTCAGCCTACCGGATCGTCGCTGGGAATGCTGGAGCAACTGGGACAGGGTCCTTGGTTCCTGAATCCGAATTACAAGATTCCGAGCTTCTGGAACTTCTCCATGGGCTTTGAGCGCCAGTTCCTGAAACAAGACACCGTGAACATCTCCTACGTCGGATCCCGCCTCTACAATGGCGACAGCAGCGACAACATCAACCGTCAACCCGCTTCCGCCTATGCGCCGTGCAATCCTCAAGTGGGCGGTAGAAACGAAGTCTGCAACAACGACAACGTCCCCAATCCATTTATAGGAATCAATGGTTTCCAGGGATCGAACGACTACAATTACACAACCCTCCCTGCTCTCACTTTCACCCAGCCATTTCCTGAATTCGGTGGTATTACCGAGTATCAGCTCAACGACGAACACACCTGGTACAACTCCCTCCAGGTTACCGCTCTGCACAAGTGGAGCAACTCCCTCACCATGCATGGCACATATACCTACTCGAAGATGATGGATTCAGGCGGATAGACAGACGAAACCTACCGCGTTCCTGCCAGAAGCATCGACGGCAGCGACGTGACGAACCGCATCACGATTTCCGGCGTCTATCTGCTTCCGGTTGGCCGAGGGCGTTCCCTCCTGCCCAACCTTAATCGCGTTGTGGACGGCGTCATGGGGGGATGGGAACTCGGAAGTCTTTACATCTTTCATACTGGCACGCCCTGGGGTGTTCCGAATAATTACATCCACAATGCTTATGTCAAACCGCACATTCAGAAAGACGACGGATTTATCCGTCTCGTGGCCGCCTGCGCTGAGCAGTACCAGGAAAACAGCGCCGGCGTGTACGGCCTGGTACAACTGCCGTACGACTACGACGGAAGCTGTGCTCAGGCAGACTTCCAGCAGGTGCCGAGTTATGGCGCAAACACGAATACGGTTTACTCAGGCATCCGCATTCCCAGAGTGCAGCAATTTGATGCTGGCCTCTCAAAGAACTTTTCGATCATTGAAAGAATGAAGCTTCAGATTCGCCTGGAAGTCTTCAACGTGCTCAACCATCCGCTGTGGTCGGAAAGCCCCGATGGCAGCACAAACGACTCAACCTTCGGTTTGATCGAAAAGGGACCGTGGGGGCAAAGCAACCTGCCTCGCCAAGGCGAGCTTTCAGCCAAGCTGGTTTGGTAAGCAACTGACGCTTTAAATCACTTTTCCCCCGAGGGGTCTTACGTACAGGATGCGTGCGCAGCCCCCTCGGTGGAGATTTCAATTGCGGACAACTTACCGCACGCTTCCAGCCTTGAGGGGAAACGGAAACACGCTATGTCTAAAGTATCTCGCCGCGAGGTTCTTCAATCCGGCGCACTTGTTGCAGCCGGCAGTCTTCTGCTCAAACCTGCCTTTGCCCATCCAGCACTGTTTACGACAGCCGTCGACAAAGCTGAAGAAGCAGGAGTGATTCAGGGAATTCCGGAGATCGATTTAGGCCCACGAGAACATCTTCTTTTCGATTTCGACTGGCGATTCCTTCAAGGGCATGCCACCGATCCTGCAAAGGACCTCAATTTCGGAGCCGACCAGGGGGATTTCGCCAAGACCGGCGATTTCCGTTTTGCACAGCCTAAGTTCGATGACTCGCAGTGGCGCGATCTCAAACTGCCTCATGATTGGGCAGTAGAGTTGCCATTTGTAAACGATCACGCACTGACATCGCACGGGTACAAGCCTCTGGGGCGCAAGTACCCTGAGACGAGCGTCGGTTGGTATCGCCGAACTTTTAATATCCCCAAGGAGGACGAGGGCCGACGCATCTACGTAAACTTTGACGGCATCTTCCGTAGCTCATTGGTGTTCTGCAACGGTGCATTCATCGGTCGCAGCGACAGCGGCTATGCTCCATTTGGATTCGACCTGTCAGACTTTCTGAATTTCGGCCAACCGAACTCCATTGCCGTTCGAGTAGACGCATCCTATGGGGATGGGTGGTTTTACGAAGGAGCCGGAATCTATCGCCACGCATGGCTTACGAAACTGGACCCGCTACACGCCGGCCAGTGGGATACAGTTGTTCGCATAGAAGTTCAACCAGGCAGCGCTACGCTTAATCTAAGCACACTTGTTGAAAATACCGGAAGCACGAAGGAAAGCTGCCGCGTGCATTGGCAGATACTCGACGGCACGGGGAAAGCGGTAGCAGTTGCCGAATCGCCAGTTGCTGAAATCCCTGTGGACGAAAAACAGGGTTTCACCGCGACAACCAGGATCGCTCGTCCCGCGATCTGGTCTTTGGAACAGCCAACCCTCTATTATGCTGTCGCTACAGTCGAAGCAAACGGCAAAGTTCGCGATCGGGATAAAGTCAGCTTCGGCGTACGCACACTAACATGGGACTTGGATGAGGGATTTCTGCTGAATGGGGTAAAGACGCCTGTTCAAGGTACCTGCAATCACCAGGACCATGCGGGCGTTGGCGCGGCCGTGCCAGATCGTCTGCAGGCGTTTCGCCTGGAGGTGCTCAAGGGAATGGGGTGCAACGCCATTCGCACATCCCATAATATTCCTACGCCGGAACTGATTGAGGCCTGCGACCGGCTGGGGGTGCTGGTCCTGTGCGAAACACGAATCATGTCCTCTGATGATGAGGGATTGGCGCAACTGTCAACGATGATTCGTCGATTCCGTAACCATCCATCCATCTTCCTCTGGTCGATGGGGAACGAAGAGTGGGAACTCCAACAAAACGACGCTGGACCGCACGTCATTCACGCGATGCAGCAGCGCACGCACGAACTGGACTCGACCCGGCTTTGCACCGCGGCGGTGAATGGAAGCTATGACAAGGCTCTTGCACCTTGCTTGGACGTGATGGGTTTCAACTACAATCTTTCGCAAATCGATAAATATCGCAAGGATCACCCAAAACAGTTGCTGATCGGCACGGAGACGGCCAGTGCAGTATTTACCCGGGGAATCTATACGAATGACAAGCTGCGCAATTGGGTAAGTTCGTACGACGTAGTCTATCCAGATACCTCGGTGGATTTTGGGCAAGCGTGGTGGAACTTCTATAGCTCCAGATCATGGTTGTCGGGAGGCTTTGCTTGGACCGGCTTTGACTATCGCGGAGAACCTTCGCCCTACGGTTGGCCGAGCGTGAGTTCACAGTTTGGCATCGTCGATACATGCGGGTTTCCTAAAGATGCCTATTTCCGTTACAAGGCGTGGTGGGATAATGAGCCGCTTCTGCATTTATTTCCGCACTGGAACTGGCCAGGGAGAGAAGGGGAAGAAATCCTCGTCCAAACAGAATGCAATCTGGATAGCGTAGAACTTTTCCTCAACGGGAAGAGCCTCGGATCACAAAAGGTCGTTCCACAATACCATCAGGAATGGAAAGTGAATTACACCCTGGGCACGCTTGAGGCACGAGGGACAAAAGACGGCAAAGTCGTTCTTACGGAAACTCGTCGCACTTCCGGGCCGGCCGCGCGGATCATACTCACCCCAGATCGCACCGAACTCTCCGCGAATGGCGAGGACGTCGCGATCATCCGAGTAGAAACCGTCGACAAGGACGGACTTCCAGTTCCGACAGCGGATGCTTTTGTCCGATTCAAAGTTTCCGGGGAAGGAAACTTGATTGGCGTCGGCAATGGCGATCCAAACTGTCAAGAGTCGGACAAGAAGCCCGAGCGCAGTCTTTTTAATGGTCTTGCACAAGTCATCGTTCAAACCACCAAGAACCCGGGAACCCTAGTAATTGAAGCAACCGGACGACGGCTCGACTCGACCACTCTCACGTTGGTGACCAAGGAGGCTAAACTTCGTGCCGCAGTTGTATAACAGAAGGCTGGAGAAGTTTTGACAGATCCGCGTCATTGCGCCCTCTTCTTTGGCGGTATCGCAAACAGCGTCGGACATCGCACGGTCATAGCGAAGCTCTGGAGGTTGATGTGAGAAGCCTGTCCTTGCTGGCGCTGATGGAAATCTGTTTGCTTGTACCTTTGTCCCTTTGTGCTTCCACGTTCTATGTAGATGCACTCCGCGGCGACGATTCCAACCCCGGTAAGTCGCCGTCCGCGCCATGGAAAACCCTCAATAAAGTCAACGCAAGTCACTACCAGGCGGGAGACCGGATTCTGTTTCACTCCGGATCCCGCTGGGTAGGCCAACTTGCGCTGTCAAGCTCAGGTGCAAAATATGCACCAATCCTGATCGACCGATATGGCAAGGGAAAACTGCCCCGCATTGATGGCGAGGGGACAGTGGAGAATGTTCTCCAACTGGTCAATGTCGAAGAGGTCGAAGTACGCCATCTTGAAATTACAAATTACGGAGCGCAGCCTGGGATACGCCGAGGCGTTCTTATTGCTTCCACAAACTTCGGTACAGCGCATCATCTTCAGGTCTCCGACCTCTATATCCATGACATAAACGGAACAAATGAACGGAAAGAAACCGGGGGCATCCTGTTCCGCACGGTCGGAGACACTCTGCCCAGCAATTTCGACGACCTTATCATTGAACGCAACATTCTCTGGAAGGTAGATCGCACGGCGATTGTCGGGCAGAGTTCCGAGTCTGGCCGATCCAAGTGGCATCCGAGCCTGCATGTGATAATCCGCGATAATTATGCGGAAGATATAGGGGGCGATGGCATCGTTCCGTGGACTACGGATGGAGCGTTGGTTGAACATAACATCGTGATGCGCTGTAACCAACGCGCTGGCAGCTACAACGCGGGCATTTGGCCATGGAGCACGGATAACTCGCTTTTCCAATTGAACGAGGCAGCATACACGCATTCCACGCTCGATGGCGAAGGGTTTGATTCCGACTTCAACTCCAGAAACACTCGTTTCCTTTATAACTACAGTCATGACAATGACGGCGGGTTCATGTTGATCTGCACTCCTGTCAAACGCAATCCCCTGGAAAATGTCGGTAATACAGGGACGCTGATCCGACACAACATCAGCCGAAACGATCATGCACGGATCTTCAACCTGAGCGGCGCCGATCACACGACAGTGGAGTCCAACGCGATTTACACTGCTCCCGGAAGCGACGTGCAGGTGCTGCTCGTCAGTAATTGGGAAGGTTGGTCAAACGGAGCCATTTTCCGTGACAACATGTTCGATGCCGCCGGGACCGGCCATTATGGTCACGAATTACGCCGCAATCAAGATGGGACCTATGAGATCGGCGCGGGCTGGGGTGGGGCAAAAGATATTCGCTTCGAAGGGAATCGTTATTTTGGGAAGCATGTGGACATGCCGGTCGATGCTGCGGCCGTCGTCGACCCCCATTTTCATGCGGTGAATCTCCCTTCGAAGGAGCCGATATTCGATCCTGCGCACCCGGCGGATTTCGCCGCCTATTTAGCGAAACATCGCAGGTGGATGCTTCGTCTGTTTACGAGTCAATTCAATGAACCTATGCACCTTGGTACTTCACAACCGCTTTCTGATAAACCAGGATATTCGAGCCACCGTCCGATTTCGACTCCTTAACCCAAACCGTTCTGATGTTTCATCGACTCGCCGATTCCAGAAGTTTGGCCAGAAACGCGTACAATTTTCGGTAACATTTCCGAATGAGGCAACACGACCGGAAAGAGTAGTTGACGCCAGACAGTCAAGCGAACTTCGCGGTGCCATCTATCGTGGGCGCTTGTGCGGTCGGGGTCTTCATTCCGGCAGTCGGGCAAGCTGTTCTAGGAACTTGTTGAAAAAACAATTTGATTTTCGCATCATGAGGTCATATCGAACCATCCAATAGGTATGCGTGGAGACGAGCGGGTTGAGGACGGGATGTTCAGTTATGTGTCGTTGGAGCAGCGGGTCCCGGTGGATCATCCGTTGCGTGCGGTTCGCAAGCTGACAGACGCGGTGTTGGCTTCTCTGAACCCCGAGTTCGATGCTCTCTACGCGGACTCCGGGCGGCCATCGATAGCGCCGGAGTATATTCTGCGGGCGCTACTGTTGCAGGTGTTTTACTCGGTGCGCTCGGAGCGGTTGCTGGTCGAACAGATCGACTACAACCTTTTGTTTCGCTGGTTCGTGGGCCTGGGCATGGACGACGCGATGTGGAATCACGCGGTATTTTCCAAGAACCGCGAGCGGCTGCTGACCAGCACCGTGGCGCAGAGCTTCTTCGCGGAAGTGAACCTGCGGGCGAAGAAGTTCATGTCGGACGAGCACTTTACGGTGGACGGCACGCTGATTCAGGCCTGGGCTTCACAGAAGAGCTTTCGCTCGAAGGACGGCTCCGACGACGGCGATGGCGCGGATTTCCACGGCCAGAAGCGCAGCAACAAGACGCATGAATCGACCACCGACCCAGACGCGCGGCTCTATAAGAAGAGTTATGGAAAGGAATCGAAGCTGAGTTATCTGGGCCATGCGCTGGTGGAGAACCGCAATGGTTTGATTGTGGCCGCGATGGCAACGCATGCCGATGGATATGCCGAACGCGATGCCGCGCTGTTGATGCTCAAAGAGAAGCAGGAAGGCCGCTCGCGGCGCATCACGGTGGGCGCGGACAAGGCTTACGACACGAAGGATTTCGTCGCTACGGTGCGGGAGTTGAATGTAACTCCGCATGTTACGAAGAACGACAAGGGACGGCGCAGCAACCTGGATCGCAGGACGACGCGGCACTCAGGTTATGCCATCAGCCTGAGCCGGCGCTGGCTGGTGGAGAAGGGATTCGGCTGGCTCAAGCAGACCGGCCCGCTGCGCCAGGTAAAGTTGCGAGGGCTGGAGAAAGTGGACTGGCTGTTCGTCTTCAGTTGCGCCGCCCACAACCTGATTCGACTGCCCCGGCTGATCGCACAACAACAACCGGTAAGGCTCAGGGAGCAGTGCGCCTGAAATCCGGTTCAGGGCTCGGCGAGAGCCCGCGAAGGCCCAGCAGAGCCTCATCAACACTGGCCAATCGCCCGATTCAAACCATTTTCATCCCGCGCAAAGCGCAAATCCCCAAGAAGCAAGCCTACTTGGAGGGAATTTCAACAAGTTCCTAGTACATAGTGACAGACCTTGAGTTTCAGAGGCCTGTTCAACGAGTGAAATCATGCTTCAACACGTTTACTGACGAGGAGATTCAATGCAAAGAGGAATTGTTTCCTGGTATCGGAAGTTGTTTTGGGCATTGGCGCTTGCTGCAATGGCTTGGCCATTTGCACAAGCTCAGGATTTGAAGAGCTTTGAGCAGAAGATCACAACCAAAGTGTTGCCCAATGGGCTGACTTTGATCATCTGTGAGCGGCCGGATGCTCCGGTTTTCAGTTTTGCCACCTTCATTGACGCGGGCGATGTGAATGACCCCTCTGGCGAGAGCGGCCTGGCGCATATGTTCGAGCACTTGGCTTTTAAAGGAACCAGCGAAATCGGGACGACCGACTGGGCCGCCGAGAAGGTTGCTCTTGCGAAGGTTGAAGCAGCAAATGACGCCTACGAAGCCGAGTATCTGAAGCCGGTCGGTCGCGATCCGAAGAAGCTGGCCGCGCTGAAAAAGGCATTCGAAGATGCCCAGACCGAGGCCCACAAGTTTGTAGTGCCCAACCAGTTCACCTCTGTGGCTGAGCGGAGCGGTGCGACAGGCTTGAATGCCGGCACTGGACTTGACCAGACGGTCTATTTCTGGTCGATGCCGCAAAGTCGTCTGGAGCTTTGGGCCTGGCTGGAGAGCGGGCGCTTGGCGGACGTCGCGCCGCGCGAGTTCTATAAAGAGCGCGATGTGGTGAATGAGGAACGCCGGATGCGCACTGACTCTAGCCCCACCGGGCGCCTCATCGAACAGTTTCTAGCGACTGCCTATGTGGCGCATAACTATGGCCGCAGCGGTGTGGGTTGGCCCAGTGAGGTGGGGCAGATTACGGCCACTGAAGCGATGGACTTCCACAAGAAGTACTATGTGGGTGCAAACATCGTAGTTGCTGTGGCAGGCGATGTGAAGGCCAGTGAGGCTCTGCCCATGCTTGAGAAGTACTTCGGGCGCATCCCCGGCGGACCCAAGCCGCAGGAGATGACCACCGTCGAGCCAAAACAATTCGCCGAGAAGACGGTCACGATCCGCGAGCAAACCCAGCCGTTTTTCATTGAGGGTTATCACCGGCCCGATTACCGCGACCCTGACAGTGCCGTCTACGACGCAATTAGCGACATCATGTCCAATGGCCGGGTATCGCGGCTCTATCGCAGCTTGGTTCGTGATCAACAGATTGCTGCCGAGGCTCAAGGCTTCAGTCCCTTCCCGGGTGGGAAGTACCCCGGTCTCTTCGCGTTTTATGCCGTCCCCGTTCCGGGACACACACCGGCGGAAATGCGCGACGCCATCCACAAGGAGATTGCCAGGCTCCAGACGACAGACGTCAGTGACGAAGAACTGCAAACGTTCAAGACCCGCACCCGCGCTCGTCTGCTGAGCGGGCTTGCCGACAACCAGGGACTGGCCTTCGCACTGTCTGAGTACCAGACCAGATACGGCGATTGGCGTGAACTCTTTTTGCGATTAGACCGCGTGGACAAAGTATCGAAAGCTGACATTCGCCGCGTGGCCAACGAGGTCTTTGTCTCGAGTAACCGCACCAGCGCATGGATTGAAACCGCAGCGCCCGCGGCATCGGCGCAGAAAGATGGAGGCGCGCAATGAAGGGTCCGTTCATCAAGCATTTTTCCGGCATCATTCTGGCATGCGCAATCTTCGCCGCGCTTCTTACGCCCGTCACGCTCCTCGCGCAACAGAACAAGCCTTGGGAGGCGATTCCCGCGGCCAACCTGCACGACTTCAAGCCACAACAGCCCAGGCAGATCGTGTTGAAAAATGGGATCGTCATCTTTCTGAAGGAGGATCATGAACTACCGTTCGTCTACGGAAGGATTTCGATACCGGGAGGCGAGCGGGACGAGGACCTGGCGAAGGCCGGTCTAGTGAGTCTCTATAGCGAGACGTGGCGCACCAGCGGCACTGCCAAGTTGAGCGGCGATGCAATGGACGATCTGCTCGAATCCAAGGCCGCCTCCATCGAGACTTTCTCTAGTGACGATGCCGTCTCGCTCTCCTGGAATTCGCTCAAAGGCGATGCAGATCAGGTTCTCTCTCTGGCTCTGGACCTGCTATTTCACCCCAAGTTCAGCCCGGAAAAACTGAAACTGGCTCAGCAACAGGAGGCCACCAGCATCGTCCGGCGCAATGATAACGCCGGCGGAATTGCCTTCCGTGAGTCAGAGAAGCTGGTCTACGGGACAAACAGTCCCTATACCCATCAGCCGGAGTTGGCCACCATCGGCGCAGTTACGGTGGACGATCTGAACGCTTGGCACGACCTCACCATCCACAACAAGCTCTTCTTAGTCATCGGCGGCGACTTTGACCCCGCAGCCATGGAGGCCAAGTTGCGTTCGGCCTTTGAGGGTCTGCCTCCGGTAAAAGTTCTGCCTGCCCGCCACGATGTGTTCGCGGGACCCAAACCAGGAATCACCTTTATCGACAAAAAGGACGTGAACCAGTCCACCATCGAGGTCGTCGGCCTGGGCACAGATCGCCATAATCCTGACGTTCCCACTCTGGCTGTCATGAATGAGATTCTGGGCAACGGCTTTTCCAGTCGTTTGTTTCAAAAGGTTCGCACCGAGCTGGGGTTAGCTTATGGAGTGGGCGGTGACTACGGTTACACCTACGATCACCCCGGCGAGTTCAGCGTCTATGTTGGCACCAAGAGCGCTACCACAGTCCAGGCAATCGAGGCCACGCTGGCTGAGATTGCGGGGCTAACGACAAAGCCTTTCACGCAGGAGGAACTCGACCAAGCCAAAGACAGTATCCTCAACTCGTTCCTCTTCCAGTACGACACCAAGCGGAAGGTGCTCAACCAGCAGGCGCGCCTCGCCTTTTATGGATATCCGGCCGACTATCTTGAGACCTATGAGGCCGGCATCAAGAAGGTGAGCTTGGCTGATCTCGACAGGGTGGCAAGAAAGTACATTCATCCCGACAAACTGGCCGTGCTGGTGGTGGGCAACGGAGCGGAGATCAAACCTGGCCTGGACGAGTTGAAGCTGGGTCCGATCCAGTCGGTGGATATTACCATTCCGAAGCCGCCTAAACCGGCCGAGGAGAAGAAGCAGTAGAAGTCAGCCTTCGAAGAACTGATTTCCTTTCTCTCGATCACGCAGACGTGATCGAGAGAAAGGACCGCATCACAATGAACGAATTCTGCGCAGATGAAGAACGCCCAATTTCAACGCGAACTCATCGATTGAAAGGTGTGAGAGCAATGAGTAAGCAATTATCCGTTATCATCGTGCTGACCGCTGCGGTTGTCGGCGGCTCATTTGTGTCCAAGGCGCAAACTGCTCCGCCTCTTCCGGGGTGTGAACCGGCACCGGAAGTGCGCAAGATCATTGATGATCAGCTCAACCCAGTCGTGCTAGCCAAAATTAAATTTCCAGAACGCTTTGTCCTCGAACGCCAGGTGCTCGAAGATTTGATCACGAGGTACCCCAGAGAGTTGGCGCCATACGAAATCTTAAACGCTTGGATGTACCCAGGGGCTACTCATGAGGAGACCCTGGCGTTCCAAGATCGACTGCTCAAGATGGCGAAAGACAACCCCGACGATCCTCTGGCGCTGCTGCTGGGCGGCGAGGTGCTTGTGCGAAAGGATACGCCGGAGGCCATTCGTATGTTTGAAGCGGCCAAGGCCAAGGCGCCAAACTTCCCCTGGCCAGCGAGGCAACTGGCGCAGCTTTACATGCACGGAAAGCGCGCCGACCCAATCAAGGAAAAGGAAAACACAGAGGCTTTTTTTGCCATCTGCCCGGCATACACTTCCGCATACATTTCCACTGACACAATTGCGACGTGGCTCCTTCAGAAGGATTTGCCGCTGCTACCCAAAACAGCGGCGGCCTTGCGCGCCCGTCTTGAAAAAGACACCGATCCCAAGCGACTGGAGGACTATGAAACTCTCTGGGGTCGTGAATTTCTCCTTCGGCAGCCGAAGGAATTCGATGCAGTCCGCGCACAGATCGCGCAAGACCTGAAGCGACTGGAAGCAGTGAATCCCAAAGGTGACGCGGAGTGGCGAGCGTTCCTCATCAGCGGCTACAGGCAGAGTGGTGCCTCAACGGAAACCCTCACCGCAATGGAAGACAGACTGCTTCGCGAGTACCCCCAATCCGACCAAGCCTACTACATAGTTCGCGGCCGATGGTACACGGCCCATAAGGCGCCGGAGGACCAAAACGATGCCGCTGCCTGGGCCAGGTATTACAAGGAATCTGAGGAGGCCACAAAGGGTTGGATCCACGACTACCCGGATAACACGTTCTTGCAAAGGGGCGGCTTGTTCAGCGTGATGAAAGAGGATGATGCGGTCTCAGAACAAGATGGAATTGCCGCACTGGATATCTACCTGCAGTCCTTCAAGGACTACAAGGGGGCCAATATGATGTCGTATTACGACGACGGTCCGGCGGATTTTCTTATGGATCGAGGCTGGCAGCCCGCCCGTGCGCTTGACATCCTGAAACAGGATAGAGCCGCTGCTGAAACTGATCGTGCCAAGGGCAGTTCCATCTACGGCGACAATACAAGCGACGACGAACTAAAAAGATTCGAGTATTTTCGCCTTTCACACTACTACCACGCAGATGGACTTCTTCTGAAAGCCGCCATGCTGGCAGGGCAACCCGAAGAAGCATTGAAACTGCGATCTTCCATAGAAGCGCCACCACCGACGGACAAAGCGTTGATCTCTGACTACTGGTGGAACCGCGCCCGCTTCGAGGCCATCCAGAAGCACACGCTCGATGCGCTGGCGTATTACCATTTGGCTGTCGATAGCCGGACCGAGACTCCGAAACCGTACCATGGAAAATTGCGCGACGATTTGACCGACGAAGCCCACGCGCTGTGGAAGGCGCAGGGCGGCACGGAAGCGGCTTGGGCCGTCTGGAGCAAGCCGCCCTCCGGCATTACGGAGCAGGCTGCGGAAACCCCGTGGAAGAAACCGACGAATGCGATCCCGGCCTTCGAACTTTCGGATTTGTCGGGAAAAACCTGGCGGCTGAAAGAGCTGGAAGGCAAAACGGTTCTGATCACCTTATGGGCTACCTGGTGCGGCCCGTGCCGACTCGAATTGCCGCGTCTGCAAAAATTCTACGAAAAGGTGAAGAACCGTTCCGACATCCAGGTGCTTACCTTCGATCTTGACGAAGATCCTGGACTTGTGGCGCCCTTCCTGAAGGAAAAGGGTTACACCTTTCCGGTGCTACCGGCCTTTTCGATGGAAGAGGCGAAAGGAGCGATTCCGGAAAACTGGGTCGTGGACCCGCACGGAATTTGGCGGTGGGTGCAGATTGGATACGACGAGAAGACCGATGCCGAATTTGAAAAGGAGATGCTGGAGCGCCTGGACGCCGCGAAGGCCGGTCAGTAGGCCGTCTTTCCGGCGTTCTTCCCTCTTGTTCCAACGAGAGAGGCCCGGGAGATGGCGAAGTGCCCGACAGATTCTGTACCAGGGGAAATGAGACGTGACACTCACGGCGAAGGTGTCCAGTTTATTACAGAACAGTCGCTATGCTGCAGCTTAGCGCAAAGGTAAGAATCCACTGTACATATTATGAATCCCGTTTTGAACGCTACTCCTGGTTGACCGGCTGCTCGGCAGACTCCTCAGTCAAGAGCCCCGGCGGGTCATCGGCCAGGGTTGGGGAAGGTTGGGCGACGATCCTGACAGAGTGAATTTTTACAAGACCAATTTTTGTGAAACGCTCATACTGAAGGCTCAGAGGTGCCAAGGAGGCGAATTCATGAAAATCAGCAGGCGAAGAGCACTTTCCGTCATCGCGGGGGCGCCCGCGCTCCTTTTGGCACGCAAATCCCTTGCGGCGCAGGCGGCCACAGCCGGACCGGCGGTTCCCGCGCCCGCGTCAGCCCCGCGCATGCAACTGGAGATCGCTCCTGGGCCATTCAAAGGCACGCGCGAATCGCTGCGGGAATGGCAGGTCCCCGAATGGTACCGCGACGCGAAGTTTGGCATTTGGGCGCATTGGGGACCGCAGTCAGGGGTTGAATATGGAGACTGGTACGCCCGCAACATGTACCTGCAGGGCAACAAGCAGTACGAATACCACGTGAAAGTATACGGCCACCCCACGAAGGTCGGATATAAGGACGTGATTCCAACATGGAAGGCCGCCAGGTTCGATCCAGATCATTTGCTCGGGCTCTATAAGAAGGCCGGTGCGAAGTATTTCTGCAGCATGGCTGTGCATCATGACGGATTCGACCTATGGAATT
>OBLU010002607.1_pt1 | contig 16527 bp, 3 predicted proteins | sample 1518681 | NCBI WGS metagenome assembly OBLU01 (sample SAMEA3539304, study PRJEB22396) | soil metagenome | biome: tundra; feature: field; material: soil | place: USA | collected 2010-05 | depth 0.15 m | reverse complement strand
CGCCTCTTCCGGAGCGCCGCCCTGGCGAGGCTGGGATTGGCGGTCTTGGCCGGTTTGACCTTGAGCGTCGCCCAGGCGCAGCCGGCGAATGATAATTTCGCCAGCGCGATTGACCTCACCGCCTACGGCGACACGGGTTCGACGACCGGCAGCACCGTGGGCGCAACCCTCGAGCCGGGCGAACAAGGCATAGACATTTTCTCTGTCTATGCTTCGGTCTGGTATTCATGGACGGCCCCCACCAATGAAACCATGGAGTTTGACGCGACCGGCAGTCTGTTTGGCACGAATCTGGCCATGGTGCAGATTTTCACAAATAGTGGCAGCGGCATCAGCAGTCTGCAGTGGGTGGGCTATAGCTACTATGGTCATCTCAGTGGATCTTTCCTGGATTACACAAACAGCTTCCAGGCGGTGGCGGGGCAAACTTACTACATTGCCGTGGCGGGTTATTATTATCCGAATGCCACCGGAGTGTTTCAGTTGAATTGGTCCCCGGTCAAGCCGGTGGGTCCGCCACCTAACGACAACTTTGCCAGCCCCACTGTGCTTACGGGCGATTGGGGTTCCACGAATGTGGACAACACCCTTGGCACCCATGAAGCCGGCGAACCCAGCCACGCCGGTTTTCCGGCCAACGCCTCGGTCTGGTATCAGTGGACCGCGCCGCAGGACGGCGAGGTGGCATTGGACACGATTGGGAGCATTGGTTTGGACACGGTATTGGCTGTTTACACCGGCAGCAGCCTGGCGTCGCTCAACCAGGTTGCCGCCAATGACGATCTTTTTCCAGTCAACAGCACCCTTCCGGACGTTGACCCCAATGATCCGGCGGTCAACTATACTTGGGACATCGCCAGCGGAAGCACAGTCACCAGTGGCGGCGTAACCACAACATCCAGCGGCGGCGTCACGCTCTTTGGCTACTTTCAATCTTATTACGGCCCCAGCGGTCTTCGCTTCAATGCCAGGGCGGGGACGACCTATTATTTTGCGGTGGATACAAAGTCTTCTACATCTTCACGGGGCTCCATTACTTTGAACTGGGCTTACAAATCTTCAGGCGTTTTCCGGTGGGCCACGGAAGATGTGGATCCTTATGCTTCGTTTCCAATATCGTCGTCTTACAACACCGTGTATATGCCGCGTTATAAAACGTCGGACTACGAAAGTGAAACGCCCTCCGGGCTGAATAACAGTTCCCTTTCGGTTGTCAGCACCTATTACAATTACAACGCGCCCGGCGTTTTGGTGACGGTGACCCGCATCGCGGGGTCTTCGGGGCGCGTCTTGGTGGATTACACGACGGTGGACGGGGACAATCTCCCGTCTTCGTATTCCATTTCGCCCTATGACGCGCCGGCGCATGGCGGCGGCAATACGACCACTGAAATCACCGTCAATGTGGACACCAATGGCGTCCCAATCGCAGCTCTTCCTTCATATACCAATATTCTTGCAACAAGTGTTGGAAATTATACACCGGTCAGCGGCACACTGGTTTTTGACGATTTCGAAATGAGCAAGACCCTTTTGATCCCGGTCAATCCCAGCAGCAGTATCATCAGTTATGGCAGCAATCCCCTTTACTTCACGAACGTGTATATGGTGACCAGCAATGGTTATGTGTTTGTTACCAATACCAGCCTGCTGCTGGTTTCGAGCGCGAGCACGACGCAAAACACTGAATTTGGCCTGGTGCTGTCCAATCCGCGCCTCGACCCGTATGAATCCAGCTTTGTGTCCCCGCCGCGCGTGGACCCGACGTTCAACACCGCCTTGGTGGAGATTTTGAACACGGAAGCCGATCCTTACGGGCCGGATACAGTTAAACAAGTGAGGACGAATGGTTATTCCAACCCGCCGACCAACACCATTCCCATCCTGGTGACCAACATCGTGACTGCCCTCTATCCCACCAACGCCGTCTTCAACTTTGAAAAGGCCAATTACCGCGTTCCGGCGGACGTCAATGGCACCAACAGCCCGTGGGCGCAGGTCACGCTCTGGGTGGAGCGGTTTGGCACGAACGGCAGCCAGCAGACCATCAATTATCGGGTCAACAATTTCCTCGGTGAAGACGCGGACGCGGACGAAGAGTTTAACGCCTTTTTCCCGCTCCAGCCGGGTTCCGATTATGCCGTCCCCACGCCGCCCAACGGCAACACGGCGCTTCGCGCGAAAAATTCCGATTTTAACCTGACCCAGGGCACCCTGAATTTTCCGAACTTTGGCAGCGCCGCCAGTTACCAGCCGATCACCTTTACCGTGGCGTTGACCAACCTTACGAAATTCAACAAGGATTTCAAGATTCAACTGTATCAGGTAAGGAACAACACGGTGTATTTGCTGGGAATGAACAATGAGACGACGGTGACCATTTTGTTCAATGATCAGAATCCGCCGGCCGGTTCGGTGGACGAGTTTTACAACGCGGATTTCAACGGCGGCCTGGCCCTGCCGCCCCAACAGGTCCCGCAAACCTGGCCCGGAAATAATCTGAACAATCCCGGCGTTTCCGGCCAGGTGTATGGTTTGGCGGTCCTCCCCACTGACGAGACGATTATCGCCGGCAATTTTTCATCCTACAATGGCGTGGCCCAAAACAACTTGGCACTCCTGAACCAGGACGGCTCCATGGACACCTCCTTCAATCCCGGCGACAGCGCCAACGCCGCCATCAACGCCATCGCGATGTCCGGCAATCAATTCGTCATCGGCGGGGCGTTCACGGCATATAATGACATTGGCGCAGGTTACTTTGCCCGGGTGAACGCGGATGGCTCGCTGGACACGGCTTTTTCCACGTCCCATGGTTCCGGCGCGGACGCTCCGGTGCGGGCGGCCGCGGTGCAGTCGGACGGCAAGGTGGTCATCGGCGGGGACTTCACCCACGTTGATGGCGTCGCGCGGAATTACCTGGCGAGGTTGAATGCCGACGGTTCCTTGGACATGACGTTCGACCCCGGCAACACCTTGAACGGTTCGGTTTATGCCTTGTCGTCGGTGACCCCGATCAAATTCAGCGCGGCGGGCGCCGGCACCAATGAGGCTGATAACGCGATCAGCCTGGGAAACTACACGTCCGGCATGCTGACGGCCAAGTTTAATTTTGGCATCACGAACAATGACATGCGGATTTTTTATGGTAATACCAACGTGGCCGCGGGAACGGGAGTGTTGATTTACGACACCGGCAACACCGGCGGGGCCGGCAACATTGCGCTCCCGTTCGGCCCGGTTGGCGGCCTGACCGCCAGCCAGATTACCATCGTCATGAATCAGGGCGGCAACACCAATGGCCCGGGGACCTGGTCGTATTCCGGGACGATTACCCTGAACTCGGGCTTCATCGCCGGCGGGCAGTTTAACGTCGCCGGACAGATTTATGGCAACATTGCGCGCTTCACCACCAACGGGGTGCTGGACACCACCTTTAATCCCGGCACCGGACCGGACGACAAGGTGCTGGCGCTCGCGTGGCAGCTCAACGACCAGATCGTCGCGGGCGGCGTCTTTACGCATGTCAACGGCGCCTCCTACAATCGCATCGTGCGGTTCAATCCCGGTGGAACCATTGACACCGCGAACTTTTTCGTCGGCACCGGCGCGGACGACGTGGTTTATAACATCACCCTGCAGCCGGCCATCGGTGCGATTTATGTCGGCGGGCAGTTCTCGTCGTTCAACGGCACGCACCGCCTCGGCTTCACCCGCCTGTATGCCAACGGCACGGTGGACACGACATTCATGGACACGGCTTACAACCAGTTTGCCGGTTTGAAGAAGATTTATTCCTACGACTTGCCCGGCGTCTATGCCTCGGGCGTGCAGAGCGACGGCAATGTGATGATTGGCGGCTCATTCAACCAGGTGGGCGGCGGCCAGGCGGACCCGAATATTTGCAACACGCTGGACGATGAATTGGGATTGTATGGATTGGAAAGTTTTGCCGATCCGAATTTGTGGGTGGAGCCCAAGACGCGCGATGGCGTCCGCAACCGCAGCAGCATCGCCCGTTTGATTGGCGGTTCGACGCCGGGACCCGGCAACCTCGGCTTGCAGCAGACCAGTTCATCGGCGAACAAGAGCCAGTCGTCGCTTTCGGTGGGGCTGGTGCGGACCAACGGAAATCTGGGTCCGGTATCGGCGAATTTTTCCGTTCTGCCGGGCCTGGCCCAAAGCGGCAGCGACTACGCCTACGTCGGAGCGCCGCCCATGTTCTGGATAGATTGGATCTACCGCGCAAACCCGAATCAGTCACGCATGCACGAGGATGGGCTTTCCGGCAATAGCGGTTTTCTGGTGGATCCTTTCGGTTTGAGCCTGACCACGGCAACCAAGGAGAAGGCCTTGAACAAACTGTCATTGGTGAGCGTGAGCATCATCAAAGACACACAAGTATCGGGCAATCTGAATGCCCAGTTCCAGTTGGCCAACCCGGCGCAGGCCGATCAGTTCTATCTGGGCGGCGAAAATATTCCGCTCGGCGCCGCCTTGGGCGTTTCGTCGGCTCCGTTGACCATCGTGGACGACTCCCAGAAGCCGGGCGTCTTCGGCTTCAGCTCCACCAATTTTATCGCGACCGGCACCAGCGCGCCGATCAGCGTGCTGCGGAGCAATGGCGTCGCGGGCAGCATTACCGTGCGCTACTCCACCATCGGCAGCAACAGCACGGCAGTGGTGGGCGTGGATTATATCGGCCTGACCAATGCCGGGCCTTTGACCTTCAACCAGGGCGTGGTCAGCAACGGATTCAATGTTACGATTCTGAACCACGGAATTATTTACACGAACATGGTGGAAAAGACAGTCGCACTGAGACTGTCGCAGCTTTCAGGCGGGACTTATGGCATATCGAACACCATCCTTCGGCTCATCAATCCCAACTATAAAGGTTATTTGACTTTGACCGCCACCAATTACAGCAGCAAGGAAAACTCCGGCTCCATCGCCTTTGTCGTCAACCGCGTCTCCGGCAGCTTGGGGAGCGTGTCCGTGCAATATGCCACCACCGATGGTCCGTCGGCGACCAACGGCGTGGATTACACCGGCTCCACCGGCACCTTGAGTTGGAACAGCGGCGACGTCTCGCAAAGAACCATCAGCGTCCCGCTCATCCAGACCGGCACGGTTGGCGCCAACCGGCAGTTCGGCGTTTCCCTGTTCAATCTGATGGTGGGGATCAGCAACGCGCCGTCGCTCATGGGAAGCATCAGCAATGCCTCGCTCACCATCATTAACGACAACAGTTCCGGCACCCTGCAGTTCAGCGCGCCCGCTTACACCGTCAATGAAAACGGCGGTTATGCCACGCTCACCGTCGTCCGCACCGGCGGCAGCGCCGGGACGATTTCGGCTCATTACGCCACCAGTGACGGCACGGCGCTGGCGGACGTTGACCATGCCGGCGTCACCAACTATGTCGCCACCAGCGGCTCCGTCACGCTGGCGTCGGGACAAGTCACCACCAATTTCACCGTTCCCATTCTGGATGACGGCGTGGTGGACCCGCCCCCGGCGAATTTTTACTTCAACGTGTCTTTGGTCGGCCCGGGCATATCGGCCAGCGCGGCGGTGCAGATCGTGGACGCGGAAACCTACAACCGGCCGCCCGGTTCGCCGGACACCGGATTCAACGCCGCCGGCATGAACGGCAGCGTCTTCACGCTCGCGCTGCAACCCGGCGGGCAGATTCTCGCCGGCGGCAGTTTCACCGCCGTGGGCGCCGTGGCCGAAGGCAGCTTCGCCCGCCTGAACCCGGACGGCACGCTGGACACCACGTTCCTTTCCGGCCTGGCCGGCGCGAATGGCTCGGTGCAGTCCATCGTGTATCTGACCGATGGCCACATTTTGCTGAGCGGTTCCTTTGGCTCCGTGAACGGCGTCTTCCGCAATTTCATCGCGCGGGTGAATACCGACGGTTCCCTGGACAGCAGTTTCAATCCCGGACCCGGCGCGGACAACGTCGTCAATGCCCTGGCGGAAACCTTTATCGGCGGCAGTCGTGAAATTTACGTCGGCGGCGCGTTCGGCAACATCAGCGGTTCTCCCAGCCCCGGCATCGCGCGCTTGAACAACGACGGATCCTTTGACGGTTTGTTCTCCGTCGGCTCGGGCGCGGATGGCGCGGTTTCCGCCATTGCCGTTTATCCGACCAATTCCTTTTACACCGGCAAGGTCGTGATTGGCGGCGCGTTCACGCACTTCAACGGAATGCCGTTGAACGGCCTGGCGCGGTTGAACGCGGATGGTTCGCTCGACACGAATTTCAACGCCGGTTTCGGCGCCGGAACGGGCGGCGGCGCGGTTCGCGCGCTGGCCGTTCAACTGGATGGCCGCGTGCTCGTGGGCGGCAGCTTCACCCGCTTCAACGGTTTGCCCGTCAATAACATCGTCCGTTTGAACACCGATGGAACCGTGGACACCAATTTTGTCGGCGGCGCGAGCGACTCGGTGGAAGGCATCGCGTTGCAGGCGGACAACCGGATTATTTTGGTCGGCCAGTTCACCCAGGCCAATGGCATCACGCGCAATCACATCACCCGCCTGTTGCCGACCGGCGCGACGGATCCCACGATCAACTTCGGCGACGGCGCCAACGGCGACGTGGACACCGTTGTTGTTCAGCCGGCGGACGGCATGATCGTGATTGGCGGCAATTTCAGCCAGTATGACGATCTGCCGCATGCCGGCATCGCGCGCATTTATGGCGGTTCCGTCACCGGCTCCGGCCAGTTTGAATTCACCTCGGCAAATTACCAGGCGCTGGAAACCGGCGGCTTTGCGCAGATCACCATCCGGCGCATTGGCGGCACCAGTGGCGCCAACGCCGACGGTTCCGGCGATGTTTTCATCAATTTTGCCACCACCACCGGAACCGCGGTGGCCAACGTCAATTACACGCCCGTGAATGAGAACGTTGACTTCCCGGCCGGAGAAGTTTTGCGGACGGTGGTGGTTCCCGTGATGGACGATTTTGTCATCACGTCCAATTTGACGGTGGGGCTGGTTTTGTCCAATCCGACACCGGCCGGCGGCTTGGGCAGCCAGCCTTCGTGTGTGCTGACGATTGTGAACACCGACACCGCCACCACCCTTTCAAACCACACCTTCGGCGTCGCGTTCCTCAATGGCACCAATTACGTCAGCGAAGCCAACAGCCCGGGCATCATCTTTGTCCAGCGCGTCGGCAATGCCGCCAGTGGCTTCCAGGTGAATTACGCCACGACCGACGGCACGGCCCATGCGGGTGTTAATTACAACAACACCGCCGGCACGCTGGTCTTTGCCGGCGGCGAAACCCTCAAGACGATTTCCGTGCCCCTGATCAACAACCAGATGACGACCAATTTGACGTTTGGCATGTCGCTGTCCAGTCCCACCGCCGGCGCGCTGCTGGTGGCGCCGAGCAACACCCTGATTGTGCTGCAGCCGGGCGCGGCGGGATTGAGTTTCACCAGCCCGGCCACGAGCGTCTCCAAGAACGTCGGCACCGCCGTCATCCCCGTCGTCTGCTCCAACCCCGGAATTGAGCCGCTGTCCGTGCAGTATTACACCCTGGATGGCACGGCGGTGAGCGGGCAGGATTATACCGGCGTGAGCGGCACGCTGGTCTTCACCAACGGCATCGGGACCAGCAACATCCGGATTCCGATCCTCAACAACACTTTGATCACGGGCCAACGCACGTTCACGGTGGTTTTGACCAACGCGACGGCGCCTGGGAAGATCACCTCGCCCAGCAATCAAGTGGTGACCATCATCGACAGCAATGCCGGCTTGAGCTTCTCCAGCCCAGTTTACACCGTGAACAGGACCAACGTGTCCGTGACGATCACGGTCATCCGGACGGACAACATCAACCAGGTGTCCACAGTCAACTATGCCACCGCCGACGGCACGGCGGTTGCCGCAACGGATTATATTGCGACGAACGGCACGTGCGTTTTCACCAACGGCGTCACCAGCCAGACGTTCACCGTGACGGTGATTGCGCGCAATACGGTTCAGCCGGACAAAACGGTGCTGCTGCAATTGTCCAATCCGACCGGCGGCTTCTTGGCGCCGCCCAGCGCCGCCACGCTGATCATCCATGACACCAGCGGCAGTCTGGTGGTGCCGGCGGGTTCGGCCTTTGCGCCCAACGGCGATCCCAACCACAACGGGTTGATTGACCCGAACGAAACCGTCACGCTGCCGTTCGCCTTCCGCGCCGCCGGCGGGAACAATGTGACCAACCTGTATGCCACGCTGCTGGCAACGGGCGGCGTCACCAATCCGTCGCCCGCCACTCCCGTCAGCTACGGCCAGTTGAACGTCGGCGGCCCGTCCGCTTCGCGGGCGTTCAGTTTCACGGCCAACGGCACCAACAGCCAGCAAATCACCGCAACCTTCCTGCTGACTAACGTCGTGAATAACGTCGGCGCGAGCCTCGGCACCGCGCTGTTCACCTACACGTTGGGCACTTGGACGACGGTGTTCTCCAACACCAGCCCCATCGTCATCAATGCCGCCGGGCCGGCGTCGCCTTATCCGTCCACCATCACCGTCAGCAACGTGGGTGGCGTGCTCCTGAACACGGTGATTACCCTGACGAACATCAGCCATACCGCGCCGGCAGCCATCAACATCCTGCTCGTGTCGCCCAATCAAAATGACGTGCTCTTCATGTCCCACGCGGGCGGCGGACAGTTCGGCGGCGCGATCAGCGGCGTCACTCTCATTTTTGAAGATGCAACCCACACCAATTCACTGCCGTTCAACGGTCAAATTACCAACGGCGTTTACAACTCCACTCAATACGGCGGGGCGCCGGTATTCCCATGACCGCCATGCGCAACCTCAAACCAACAGCTTTTATGAGGAATAGACTTTTTAAGATGGGCGCGGGACTGGCAACGCTGGCTGCGGTGATTTTTTCAACCGCCGCCGCGCCGCAGCCGGGAATGAAGAATTTGGCCGGCCACGTGCCGGCCGCCGTTTCCCGTTTGCAGGCCAAGGGGCTGCTGGCGGCGACGAACCGATTGTATCTGGCCCTTGGCCTGCCGTTGCGGAACCAGGAGGCGCTGACCAACCTGCTTCAGCAAATCTACGATCCGGCCAGCCCCAATTATCGTCATTACCTGACGCCGGAACAGTTCACCGCGCAATTCGGACCGACGGCGGAGGATTATCAAAAGGTGATCAACTTTGCGCAGGCCGGCGGTTTGACGGTGGTGGGCACGCACCCCAACCGGATGTTGCTGGACGTTGAGGGAAACGCCGCGGATGTGGAGAAAGCATTCGGCGTCACTTTGCGCACCTATCGTCACCCGGCGGAAGATCGCGACTTCTTCGCGCCGGACGCGGAGCCTTCCGTTCCGTCCGCATTGCCGGTCCAGGACATCAGCGGCTTGGACAATTACCGCCGGCCGCATCCGAACTACAAACTCAAACCGGCAAACACGCCGTCGAACGCGACCTCCCCCTTGAAAGCGAATGCGACCCCGGCCGCCGCCACCGGTTCCGGGCCGTCCGGCAATTATGTCGGGGACGATTTTCGTCATGCCTATGTTCCCGGCACCTCTCTCGACGGTTCCGGCCAGACGATTGCGCTCGTGCAATTTGACGGCTATCTGGCCAGCGACATCCGCGAATATGAGAATTTGTTCGGCCGCCCGAATGTGCCGCTGCAAAATATGTTGCTGGACGGATTTAGCGGGGCGCCCACCGGCAACGGCGGCGAAGTTGAAGTGTCACTGGATATTGAGATGGTGATTTCGATGGCGCCGGGTTTGTCCAAGGTGATTGTTTATGAGGGCGACCCTTTTAATTTTCACCCCAACGATGTCCTCAACCGCATTGCCTCGGACAACGCGGCGCGTCAAATCAGTTGTTCCTGGGGTTGGACCGGCGGACCCACCACGACCACCGACCAGATTTTCAGGCAAATGGCGGTTCAAGGCCAGACGTTCTTCACCGCTTCCGGTGACGCGGATGCCTATCCAGCCGGAACTGTTGACAATCCATCTGGTTTTGGCTACCCGTCAGACAGCGCCTATTTGACGTCGGTCGGCGGAACCACCTTGACGATGAACGGCGCCGGCGCTTCCTATGCTTCGGAAACCGTTTGGAATTGGGACATCCGATACGGCTCCGTTTATGATGGCGTCGGCAGCAGCGGGGGCATCAGCACCTTCTATACAATTCCGGCCTGGCAGACCAACATCAATATGACCGTGCCAAAAGGCTCGGCGACCTTCCGCAATTTTCCCGACGTGGCTTTGACGGCGGATGATGTATTGGTCATTGCCGACGGCGGCCTCGAATATACCGGGGTGGGCGGCACCAGTTGCGCCTCGCCGTTGTGGGCGGGTTTTATCGCGCTGGCGAATCAACTGGCCGCGAACAATGGCCACGCGCCGGTCGGCTTTGTCAATCCGGCGCTCTATGCCATCGCCGCGGGGCCAAATTACCCAACCTGTTTTCATGACATCACGACGGACAACAACCGATGGAGTGGCAGCCCGAATTTATTTGACGCAACCAGCGGTTACGACCTTTGCACCGGCTTGGGAACTCCCAGGGGCGCCAATTTGCTCATCGCGCTGGCGGCGTCGGTCAATCCCATCGTCCGCCTTTCTCCGCCGCCGCCGCCGAATGGCTCCACCCTCAACGCCCTCAACGGCGCAAACCCGAACGGCATATGGAACCTTTACGAACTGGATGACGGCGTGTTCGATTCCGGGGTGATTTCCAACGGTTGGATTCTGGCTTTGACCACGGCCAATCCCGTCGGCGCGGCGGCGGATATTCAGCTTTTGATGACGGCCTCCGCCGGGATTGTTCCCGTTGGCAGCAACGGCGTCTACACTCTCACGGTCACCAATTACGGTCCGTCAACCTCGACCAACGTTCTGGTGTCGGACAACCTTCCGCTGGGCGTTACGTTCGTTTCGGCAACTCCCACGCCTCCTGGGTCGGTGATCCGCGGCGGCGCGACGCTTACTTGGAACGTCGGCACGCTCAACACCAACGCCGGCGCGCAACTCACCGTGATCGTGCAGCCGGGTTCCCCCGGCCTTTTCACCAGCTACGCCATCGTCAACGCCAACACGCCTGATCCGAATCCCGATGACGATTTTGCTCAGGCAACCATCAACGCCGGAACCATCCCTCCGCCGCAACTGACCAATTCCATTGTGAACATTAACGGCACGTTCCAACTCACCGTCAACGGCCAGCCGGGGCAGGAATATATTGTTCAGGCATCCACCAATCTCATCAACTGGGTGTCCGTTTATACCAACCCGCCGCCGTTCAATTCTCCCTTCACGTTCACCGACTCGAACGCGTCGAGTTATCAAGACCGGTTTTATCGCGTGGTCACCGGGCCTTGACCGTCCGCGTCAAATTTTCAACCAATGAAGGTTTGCGGTCTGACCGGCGGCGTGGGCATGGGCAAATCCACCGCCGCCCGGTTTCTCCGCGAACGCGGCGCGCAAATCGTGGACACTGACGAGCTGGCCCGGCAACTTGCCCGGCCCGGCCAGCCCGCGCTGGCGGAAATTCAAAGCGCATTCGGCCAAAAAATGATTTCTGCCGAAGGCCAATTGCGCCGCGATGAACTCGCGAAAATTGTCTTCGCCGACCCCGCCGCCCGAAAAAAACTTGAAGCCATACTTCATCCCCGCATCCGCGAACATTGGCTCGCCCAAGTCGAAACCTGGCGCGGGGAAGGCCGCCCGCTCGCCGTCGTCGTCATTCCGCTGCTGTTTGAAACGCGCGCCGAATCGCATTTCGACAAGATCATTTGCGCTGCTTGCTCCGCCGCCGCCCAACGCGAACGTCTGCTGGCCCGGGGCTGGACGCCGGAACAAATCGGGCAGCGCATCGCCGCCCAGATGCCCGTCGAACAGAAAATCGCCCGCGCCGATTTTGTGATCTGGACGGACGGCGCGTTCGAAGTTCACGCGCGGCAGATCGAACGGATTCTGGCTCGCTTCAATTAGAAGCGGGACGCGCCGGTCCCCGGCGCGGCGCGTTGGGCGTTGGAGTTCGCGCTTCAGCGTGATTGCTCGTGCAAGCCAGGGCGGTTCATTCTGACTTTGGCGCGCCAAAGTTCATTGCGAAATCGCGTTGCCTGACGGCCAAAGTGCAGAGAGATGGCGCAGTCCAAGACACTTCGCGCAATACGGCAGTCGCAGGAAATTCTCGCCGGCACTCTTGGTTTGCGGCGGCCCTTCACGGCTTTCCAGAACATACCAAAACCGTGCCGATGGCAACCGGAACGGCGGTTGGGCGGTGGGCTGATTTTAGGCGCGCGGCTATTCAGGTCGCTTCATCGCTCAAGGCAGTTTGCACGTGGATGCGGATGAAGCCCTCGCTCCATGGCAAATTCGGACACCGCCGGCCATCGTATCAGAAAACACGAACCGCCACGCGGTAATACTTCTGCGTTGTCCCGGGCAAGATGTGATTGTCGGAGACGGTCACGTTGCCGCCGGTGCCCGCGATGCCGTCCTGCAGCGTCTGCCAGGTCAGCAGGTCGGTGGAGGTTTCCACGCGGTAGGTCCGGTTCAAGGCGGTGGTGAAGGTGATCTGATAGCCGCCCGGCGAGCCGGAGGGCGACACGTTTAGCACGGTAAACACCGAACTGGCGTTGAGCGGATTCAGCCCGGCCACATAATCCTGCCAGAACAACCGGCCATTGCTGTCCGTAATGGTTTCGGCCGCGACCCAGCTAGCCGGGTTCGCGAACCCGTATTGGATCAGCCACGGCACGGGCGTGCCAAAAGGCAGCACGGGATACACGGTCACAAAGGCGTTGGTGTTTTCCAAACCGAAGGTCTGGTTGCCGGTGTTGGTGTAAATGGTGTTGTCCACTCCAAAAACGCTGAAGACGCTGCTGGCGTTCAGCACGTCGTGGAAATTGAAGGTGAGCAGCGGCCCGAAATCGGCAAACGGGATGCTCGTGTCCAGGCTCTGCGGGTTGGAGCTGGTGAGCAGCGCCCATTGCCCGCCCGCGCCATCGTTGGTCTGCGTCAGGCTCCAGCCAAAAAGTTGTTCCCCGGCGTTGGTGGATTCCAAACTGACGGCGCAGGGCCAGTTGGCCATGTAGTGCAGGCGAATCTGGCGGATGTAACGGGGGACATAGGTCGCGCGGAGGGTGATGGCCGACGGCTGCGCAACGGCGTTGGGCACCAGCCGCAGCGAGCCGGCAGTGACGTTGCCGGCCTGGCTGGCGGGCAGATAGGGGGAAATGATATAGTTCGTCGTATAAAGGAATGTGGTGTTGGTCGTGGCCGGCGTGGTGTTGGTGTTAACGACGATGTTGGTGCCGGAGATGACGGGCGGCGGATTGGTTGGCGAGTAAGCCGTGAATCCCTGATAAGTGATCTGGAAGGACGGCATGAAGGCATTGGTGGAGCGGTTCAGCGTGGCCCAGCGCAAAAAGTATTGGCCGCTGAGGTCCTTGCCCACCTGGGCGAAATCCGCCGCCAACGCCGCCAGGTTGGTCGCCTCGTAGTAACGGCCCTGGGTCTGGGCGGTGATGGACTGGAGCGCAGCGGTGTCAATTTGATCGCCGAAACCCACGCAATAGACCTGGACATTCAAGTTGCTGGCGGTGGTGATGACGTTTTGGAGCGTGTTCGTGCTGGACGTGTCGTCGCCATCGGAACAAAAGATCACTGAATGCACCTCATCCGCATTGTTCGTCCCCAGGGATTTGATCGCCGCGACCACGGCGTCCCAACAGCGCGAGCCGGCGGGAAAATCCTGGACGTAGTTGGTCCAGATGCCGGCAAGGTCATTGTTCAGCAGCGTCTTGTCCGTCGTGAGCGATTGCACTTGTTGCGGGGCTTCGTCGTCGCGATGGAATTCATAGACGCCGAATTGGGAGGTGCCCGGCAGTTGGTTGACGACTTCCTGGGCGGCGCTCACCTCGGTGTCCACCGCGACAGGAATCCCGTTGCTGTCGGTGCCGCCGGTTGCGTTGGCAACGCTTTCGCTGAAGTCCAGCACCAGGTTGGCTTTGAGCACTTTGGCGGCGACGCCCTGGCGAACGCCTTGCAGGATCACCGAAGTTTCGTTGGTGCTGACGGTATTCGTATCGGTATCCGTAACTTCAAACGCGGTGACTGTAAAAAGCCGCGGATCCGCCACCACGGAGTGGCCCACGGTGGGATCGCTGTTGTCCAGCAGCTCGAACTGGAAATTCAGCAGATAGGGCGAGGAATAATTCGTCATCAGGTTGGCGATCGCCAGCCCGGTGACGGGCGCGTTGGAAATGGTCAACTGCAGGTTGGTGGATCCGACGCCCCAGAAATTGCTGGCCGTAATCGTGACCGTATAATTCCCGGCATACAAGACATAGCCGGAGATGATGCCCGTTGCCGGGTCCACGGTCAGCGATGGCGGCAAATTTTCCGCGCCAAAGCTCGTGGGCGACTGCGTGGCGCGGATTTGGTAATTGAAGGCGGCCAGTTCCTCGCCGGAAGCCGTCAGCGCGCTGGAGATGACGGGCACCGAAGAGGCGATGGTCAGCACTAAATTGGTTTGGGCCGAGGCGCATTGGTTGGCCGTCCCGAGCGTCACGCCAAATATGCCGCTTACCAAAGGCGTTCCCTGAATGGCTCCGTTTGCCGTGTTCACGTTCAAACCGTTCGGCAGGCCGGCGGCGCTGAATGACGTTGGACTGAGCAGGCCGGTGATGTTGTAGCTGAAAGGCGTGCCCTGCTTGCCGCTGGCGGTCAACGGACTGGTGATCAGCGGCGGCTGGCCCATCACCATCAAGACCGCCGTTTGACTGGTCACCGAACCGTTGAGATTGGTCACGATGACGGTGTATATGCCCGCATTGCCTCCCGCGACGTTTGGCAAATTCAACACCGGGTTCGTGGCGCCCGGCAGGTTCGTGCCCGCGAACTGCCATTGATAGCTTAACGGCGCGGTGCCATGGGCCGCCGCTTGGAACGATGCGGAATTGCCGCAAAGGACGCTTTGGCCTTGCGGTTGGAGCACAAAGAAGGGCCGGCGCCAGACGGGCGGCAATTCCACGTTGATGCTGGTGACGGTTCCCAAGGCATTGCTCACCGTCACCGAGAAAACGCCTGCCGCGGACGTTGGAAGGTTCGTCAGCACCAGCAGCGCGTTGGTCGCGCCGGCAATGTTCGTGCCGTCCTGCTGCCACTGGTAGCTTAACGGGGCCTGCCCGGCCGCCATTACCCAGAAGGTGGCGTCTCCCGTGACGGGATTGTATTGGCTGACCGGTTGCACCGTGATCGCCGGCGAACCGTTCCCGACCGCCGCCAGATTGTGATACAGTCCCGCGGCAATGCCGGCGACGTTGTGCAATCCGGGGGGAATGTTGGTCTGGTTAAAAGTGTTGTCTCCCCACACCGCCACCGTGCCGTCCTGCTTCAAAGCCAGACTGTGAAAGCCGCCTGCCGCGATCGCCACGACATTGGACAAACCGGCCGGCACGTTGGTTTGGTTCCAAGTATTGTCGCCCCAGACGACGACGGTGCCATTGCCCATCAGCGCCAGACTGTGATATTTGCCGCCGGCCAGCGCCACCACGTTGGTGAGGCCGGCGGGAACGGCGGTTTGACCCAACGAGTTGTCTCCCCATGCCATCACCCGGCCGTCGCCCGTCAGCGCCAGACTGTGATTGTTCCCCGCGGCGATGATGACGATATTGGTCGCGTTGGCGGGTGGCGTTGGCCCGGCGACCCAGGAAATCACGTTGCCGCCTTCCGTCAGCGCCAGTGCGTTGCTCACCGAGGCGGCGATGGCCACCACGTTGGTTGCCTTTGCCGGCACGGTGGTCTGGATTCCCCAGGCGACCACGACGCCGTTGCTTTCCAACGCCAGACTGAACCGATCCCCGGCGGCGATGGCCGCGGCGTTCGTCAAATTGGAAGGAGCCGCAGTTTCTCCGTTGGTGTTGTCCCCCCAGCCGGCCACCGCGCCGGTGGTTCTCAAAGCCAGACTGTGATCGGAGCCGGCGGCCACCGCGACGGCGTTCGTCACATTGATTGGAACATTGATCTGAAAAGCGCCATTGCCGCCCCAGGCGGCCACGTTGGTTGCGGCTTGGCCGGTTTCAGTGGCCACTTGAAAAGTGAGGACGGTGGCAAGGCAAAGGTTGACGAAAGAAAAACCGGACTTCATTGCATCAAAAATTGGCCGCCGCTGTAGAGGGGGCAAAACGGTGTTCATTTGCGCGGAAAACTAGCACACTTGCAGGCGCGGTTCAAGAAACATTCTTGGTTTTTCGCCCTCCGCCTTCCGCCTTGTCTCTCGCCGGTTTCCTCTCCGCCTCGAACGGGGAGAGGAATTTAACCCGAGAACCGAAGTGGAATGGGGAGCGCACGCGCCGCGCGTGCCGTTTTCCGCGCCCTCGCGGAAAACCTCGATCGCACAGAAAAGTTCCGAATGTTTTGGGCGGTCTCCCGCGCAAGGTGCTGGTCGCGAGGCGCGTCCAGCCGCACCCGGGGGCGGGTGCGCTCCCCAATTCCTGTTTTCGGGTTTAAGGTGAGT
>OBLU010002606.1_pt1 | contig 16531 bp, 19 predicted proteins | sample 1518681 | NCBI WGS metagenome assembly OBLU01 (sample SAMEA3539304, study PRJEB22396) | soil metagenome | biome: tundra; feature: field; material: soil | place: USA | collected 2010-05 | depth 0.15 m | reverse complement strand
TATCGCTAAAGCGATGCCCCGATACGAACCACAACTCATTATGAAAATCGAATCCATAACTCTGCGTGAAATCCACATGCCGCTCGTGCATTTTTTTGAAACGAGCTTTGGCCGGGTTTACAGCCGCCGCATCCTGCTGGTGAGTGTCGAGGCCGATGGAGTGCGCGGGTGGGGCGAATGCGTCGCCGGGGAAGATCCGTATTACAGCCCGGAATGGACCGAAACTGCGTGGCCCACGATCAAGCATTACCTGGCGCCGCTACTGCTGCAGAGCGAGTTGGATTCCGGGCGGGATTGTGCGGCGCGGTTCGCCAGAGTCCGCGGGCACCGCATGGCCAAGGCCGCGCTCGAAAACGCGGTGTGGGACGCGGAGGCGCGGCAGAAACAACTGCCGCTCTGGAAGCTGCTGGGAGGAACCCGGCGCGAGATCGCCTGCGGCGTCTCGATCGGCATTCAGGACACGCCCGAGCAACTTCTGCAGAAGATCGAAACAGAGCTGGCGGCGGGATACCGGCGGATCAAGATCAAGGTGAAGCCGGGATGGGATCTGAATGTGCTGGAGAAGATCCGCGCGCGCTGGGCGGATATTGTTCTTAGCGTGGATGCGAATTCCGCCTATACGCTCGACGAGGTTGAGCACCTGCGCAAGTTCGATGCCTTCAACCTGTTGATGATCGAGCAGCCGTTGTGGAACGACGAAATCTATCTTCATGCGCGGCTGCAGAAAGCCATCCAGACGGCGATCTGTCTGGACGAATCGATTCTTAATGCGCGCGACGCCGATTTTGCGCTCGAGACCGGCGCCTGCCGCATCATCAACATTAAGGTGGGGCGCGTGGGCGGGTTCAGCGAGGCGAAGAAGATACACGATGTCACCGTGCGGCACAACGTTCCGGTGTGGTGCGGCGGCATGCTGGAATCGGGCGTGGGACGCGGGCACAATATCGCTTTGTCGACGCTCGAAAATTTCCGCTTGCCCGGAGATGTGTCGGCATCGAAGCGTTATTGGAAGGAAGACATCATCGATCCCGAAGTGGAAGTCCGCGCCGATGGAATGATCGCCATCAGTGACGCGCCGGGAACGGGCTACCAGGTGCGCGAAGAGCTGGTGCGGAAGTTCACCGTGCGCGAAGAAACGTTTCGCGCCGGGAAGTAAAGTGCTTCCCTCAGGGGCTAAAGCCCGCATTTTTCCTGAGCTTGACGGCACGGCTGAAGCCGTGCCCTTCCCAAAACCCGCTCGAATCGGTAATTCTTCAGCGGTCGGAGACGGGGCAAGCCCCGTCTCTACACGAGCCCGTCACCTGTGGGCTAGCTTGCTGGCAGTCGGATTGTCGGCCATGGAGGCTTCTTCCTTCTTCAACAGTTCGAGCGCCTGGGTGAAGGTCAGGTCCGCGGGAACCTGCTTGAAGCCGCTGAAAACTTCCGTCGAGCTTATGTTGAGACTTTTCACCAGCAGGATCTTTCCGGTGAAGTTCAAGGTCATGCTTGAGATTTCCCAGAGATTGCCGCCAACCTCCTGCTGCTGAACCATGAAGCGGCCGCCGCGATCGAGGTGACCGAGAATTCCCCACCCGAAGCTGACTGGCTTGAAGAGCGTGCCGTCAATTCTGGCGAGGCGGTAACGGACGGCGTCTACCAGCACGTAGCCCTGCATGCCGGGCAGGACCTCCTCGACGCGCGTGGGCGGTACGTAGCGGGGATTGGGCCGAAACTTCAATTTGACCAGAGGGTCGCCGGTGCGGCCAATGCCAGTTGAGGCCGGTTCTTCTCCTGCGTATTCGAACAGGAAGGCATCGGGCAGTGCGCGCACGATGCGCATAGTGCGCTCGTCGCTCTCGCGCTCCTGTTCGCGCTTCTTTTTCAGTTCTTCGGGATGGTGGATGAAACGTTCGACGCGCGCCTCTTCCGCCCGGCGCTGCTCGGGAGTCAGAGCCTTGCCGTTGTAGGCGATCACCAAGCCGGCAGTAGCCTCCTTGGTTTCGACATAGAGTCTGGTGGTGGATCCTTGAGGCGTAGTCTTGGTGCCGCGAAACAGGAAGTGAGCGGCGTCGTCCTTGGACGCCTTAATTTCGTTCTGCACTGCTTCGCGCACCAGTTCCAAGGGATCCCGATAGGAAGTGACCGTCGACTGCCCCGCAAAACTGGCCGCGGTGAGCACCAGAATCCAGGCGCTCATGCGGACGATGCTGTGGGCGATACTGTGGATACTCGGAGCCATGGAGTTGCGCGAGATCGAGTTGACGACCGTCATGATGAGACTTGGCACGTATGCCCCGTTTAGATCTTCTTCCCGCTTACATCATGGTAGCAAACCGGAGATTGCATCGGAGTGGAACCGCACTTCCAGCGGCTGCTGTAAGTTCCTGATGGAGAATGATTTCCAGCTACGCGACCAACCGCAATCGGGCGGAATGATTTACAATCGGTTCATTCGCGGCGAATAGAGCGCGAGGAGATGGAGGCGAAAGCATGGATGCTCCGCAGACCGGAGAGGGTGCCCACATCGGAAAGTCGGTCGTAATCAAGGGAGAGCTGTCGGGCTCCGAAGACTTGTACGTGGATGGCAACGTCGAAGGCAAAATTGAGCTGCGCAACCACAGCCTGACGGTCGGGCCAAACGGAAACGTCAAGGCCGACGTCAGCGCCAAGGCGGTGGTGATTCAGGGTAAGTTGGATGGGACCGTGAACGCCTCCGATCGCGTGGAGTTGCGAAAGTCGGCGGTGGTAAATGGCGACGTGACCACGCAGCGCATCGCCATTGAAGAGGGCGCCTTCCTAAAAGGGAAGGTGGATGTTCAGAAAGAGGCCGGAAAGGCGGCTGCGCCCGCGTCTTCATAGGAAAGGGCGGGCTGATGGCGCGACCGGGTGCACGGATCGATGGCATCTGTTTCTGACAACGTAATGAAATTCTTTCGGAGCTCTTCGAACCAGACTGCGGGTGCCGCAGTCCCGCGGAAACTGACCCGCCGGTCGAGCGGCATGGGGGAGATTTCACGGCTGCTGAATTCGCAGGAGGGGCTGTGCGTGCTCGACATGGGCTCGACCTCCGCCAGCAACATCCGCTTTTTCACCGACAAGGGACACAAGAATTACAGCGAAGATTTGTTGCGCTCGTCACTCGACCCTACGCTGCGTATTCAGGACATCGCGGGAAACTCGGTTGTGGACAGCAAGAAGTTTCTGGAGGAGAACCTGGTGTACGCCAACGCTCAGTTCGACGTGGTGCTGTGCTGGAATCTGCCGGATTACCTGGAAGAGAGTCTGGTGAAGCCGACCATCGACCGCTTATGGTCGGTGATGAAGCCGGGCGGATACCTGCTGGCTTTCTTTCACACGCGCGACGCGGGCCCGGACTCGACCTGCTATCGCTATCACGTGACCGACACCGACATGCTGGAGATGCAAGAGGTGAAGTTCGCACCACCCGGCCGTCCCGCGGCCGAAAAGCAATCCCCGCGCCTGCAGCGCGTATTCAACAACCGGCACATTGAAAACCTCTTCCGGGATTTCGCTTCGATCAAGTTTTTCCTGACGCGCGATGCTATCCGGGAAGTGCTGGTCGTGCGCTAGCCGAGTTTGCCGGTGGAGAGCCGTCGCTCCACCGTATGATTCATCGCGGGTTGGATAAACAGGTTGGACACGTCTTCGCGTGAGACAAGCGGGCCTTGTGAGCCTGCTCGTAGGCTTCCATTTTTTCTTTCTGCTGCTTCCGGTTCGCTCGCTCGGAGAGCTTCGGCTTGTTTTCATTGCGGTACAAGAAAGAAGTCCATGCCGCGTGAGCGCGGGTCTCACGATCTCTTAGCTCTTTGTAGACGGCGCATTCTGACTCAGCCATTATCGTGACCCGATGATAGTCGAAATGCTCGGGCAGTGGGCTGTTTTGAAATACCGCAGCTATGGAGGCCGGGCCTAGGAGATCACGTTTGGAGTTTAGAGGAATTGGTGGGATTATTGGACCGTCAAACCGCTGAGGCACCAGCATGACGCGATCTGGAAAGCTAGGTATTGTTAGCACCGTTCTGCTTGGAAGCATCTTCGTCCCACCATTCCCGAATTGGCGGGAGCCAGTTAGTCTTGCCTCTGTTGGAGTATCCGGTGTTCTTGGCCTGCTTGCCGCGCAACAAGGAAGCAAATGGTGGCTTGTCATACCCTGCATCATCGTGGCTGGGTTTGCTATCGGTCTATATTTCGCAGCCCATTCGTTTTGATTCAAAATAGCCTACTACCCAGCCCGCGCGCCCATTCCTGTTTTCGGCGATCTCTTGCTAAGATGTAGAGTCAGGCATCGGTTCCGCGCGACGTTTTCCCGCCAACCCCGCCAGGTCCGGAAGGAAGCAACGGTAACGGGCTCTTTCGTGTGCAGTGGAGCGCCGGTGCCTGACTTTTATTTGCCCGCTGCGCTCTACCCTCGCCATGACCAAACGTCTTTACTACGACAGCTCTGAAACACACGAATTCGATTCGGTGGTCGAGGCGGTTACGCCTCTCTCGTCCGAGCCACCGCGCTCATCTGTGATCCTGCGGGAAACCGCGTTCTATCCCACCAGCGGCGGTCAGGTCCACGACACCGGATGGCTCACGCTCGACGGGGCTGAGCGCCTGCGCGTAACGGAAGTTGCGGAGACGGAAGACGGCAGGATCGTCCACTACCTGGAAGCGCCGCCGAAGTTGCCGTTGGCGGGCGCTGCGGTCCATGGCAGCATCGATCTCGAACGCCGCCGCGATCACATGCAGCAACACACTGGACAACACGTTCTCTCGGCAGCTTTTGTCGAGTTGTACCAGATGCCGACCGTCTCCTTCCACATGGGCGAAGACTATTGCTCGATTGATCTGGCGACGCCGTCGGTAAGTTCCGGGCAGATTGCCGGAGCCGAGAAGCGGGCCAATCAGATTGTGTTTGAGAACCGGCCCGTGCGGATTCGCTATGTTTCGCGCGTGGAAGCGGAGAAGCTCGGCCTGCGTAAACTGCCTCCCGCGGAGCACGACGAGCTGCGTCTCGTCGAGGTCGCGGATTTCGATGTGTCGGCGTGTGGCGGAACTCACGTCAGCGCCAGCGGTCAGATCGGTTCGATCGTTCTTCGGAAAAGCGAAAGGGTGCGGCAGGGAATTCGCGTGGAGTTTGTCTGCGGCGATCGCGCGGTTCGCATGGCGCGGCGTGACTACGGTGCCCTCAGCGAGGCGGCCGCACTCTTCTCGACGCAGCTCTGGGATGTGCCGGATCAGATCCGCAAGAGTGTCGAAGAGAGCAAGCTGTCGCGTAAGCAAAAGGACGATGCGCTCGATCAACTCGCCGAGCTTATGGCTTTGGCAGCTCTACACGATCAACCGGAGACGAAGGGGCGCAAGATCATCGTGCGGGCGTTTTCCGATCGCGACATCAACTTCGCCAAACTGTTTGCGCAGAAAGTAACCCGAGCGGCGACGCCGGCCATCGCGCTGGTGGCGAGCACGGTGGATCCTCCGGCTCTGGTTTTCGCGCAGACTCCCGCACAGGCTTCCGGTGGCGCGCCCGGCTCGACCGCCGACATGGGGGCGTTGCTCAAGCAAGTGTTGTCTTCTGTCGGAGGCCGCGGCGGTGGAAGCCGCGATTTCGCCCAGGGCGGAGTTCCGGCGGGCTGCAATGTCAAAGTTGAGCAGCTTTTGCGCGAGGCAGCGGGTACAATCGGAGCCTGATCCCGGCCGCACGCGCCATCTCCGGGAAGAATTCATTCGATGCTGGAACCGCGGCTGATTCTCGTCAACCTCCTGATCAAGCTGGGCGTGGCTGCAGCCTTGTCGAGCGCCCTGGTGCGCTCCAAAGAATTCAAAAGTCTGATCTTCCGTGAGCAGCGCGAAACCCGGCACAAGATTTATCTGGCGTTGTGGATGGCGATCCCGATCGCACTCGGCGTCTGGATACGTGTCAGCGTTAAAAGCTTCCTCGCAGGCGACCTGTCGCTGGAAACAGCGCTGCTGCTGGGCGTGGTGGGCGGCCGCCTGTCGGGAGGGCTCGGCGGAGCGCTGATGTCGCTGCCTGCGGCAATGCACGGAGAATGGGCCAGCTTGCCGCTGAATGTGCTCGCGGGAATTATTGCCGGGCAGTTGCGCCGGGTTGCGCCCGAACAGGAAGATATCTGGTCGTTCTCGCCGTTCATAGACCTCACCCTCTATCGCATGATTCGCCGAAATCTGCCGCGGCCGCGCGTGTTCGATTGGCAGATTGCTTTTTTCGTGACCATCGTAGGCATGCGTTTTCTGCAGACGGAAATCTGGCGCCACTGGCCGAACTCCATCTTCAGCCTGGAAAGCCCCGGCCTGTGGGTGAATGGCGCCGGCGGAACTCTGGATGGGTATTTGGTGGAGAGCGCGATCTACCTGACCGTGGTCATGGTGGTGGGCACGGAACTGAAAATCTTCAACAGCGTCCGCATCCAGATCAAGCTGGAAGAGCAGGAACGGCTGCTGCTGCAGGCGCGCATGGCGGCGTTGCAGAATCAGATCAATCCACACTTCCTGTTCAACACGCTGAATTCCATTTCGTCGCTGGTGCGCTTCGATCCCGACACGGCGCGTGAAATGATCCTGAAGCTCGCTGCCATTCTTCGCCGCCTGCTGCACAGTGCGGATTCGTTCGTTCCGCTGCGCGAGGAAGTGGAGTTCATCGACAATTATCTGGACATTGAAGTTGTGCGCTTTGGACGGGACAAGCTCAAGGTCGTCAAGAACCTCGATCCGGAGTCGCTTGCCGTCATGGTTCCCAGCATGCTGCTGCAGCCACTGGTCGAAAACTGCATCAAGCACGGACTTTCTCCAAAAGTCGAAGGCGGCAGCATTACGCTGCGCAGCCGGCTGATCAAATCGCGACTGGTGGTCGAAGTGGAAGACGACGGTATCGGCATGGGAGCAGCGCAATTGCTTGAGCAGCCCGATGGTTTTGGCGGTGGCGGCATCGGCATGGCCAACGTTGCCGAGCGTCTGAAGGTGCTCTACGGCGATGCGGCCAAGATGATGATCGAAAACCGGGAAGGCGGCGGCACGCTGATCCGGTTGCGGCTTCCCATTCTGCCTAATCCGGAAGAGCTGATGACGACTATGACGAGCGCCCCAGCACCTTTCGGTAAAAGTCTTCGTAAAGGGGAATGATCTTGCTGGCGCAGAATTTTTCCTGGGCGGCGGCACGCGCCCGTTTCCCCATGGCGCGCAGCGCGGATTCATCATTCAGCAGATCGATGGCGTAACGCGCCATGGTTTCCACGTCGCCGACATCGGCCAGGAATCCGGTCACTCCGTGCTCGATCAGTTCCGGCACTCCTCCGGAGCGAGTGGCAATGGGGACGACCTCACAGGCCATCCCTTCCAGTGCCGCGAGTCCGAACGTTTCCAGTTCGCTGGGCATCAGCAGCACGTCTGAGATAGCCAGTTTTTCCCGGATCTGATCCTGTTTCCCGAGAAACAGTACGTGGTCGTGAATACCTTTTTGCACCGCGAGCCATTCCGCCTGGGAACGATCGGGACCGTCGCCAATCAGTAACAGCTTGGAAGGAATCTTCTTGCGGACACGGTCAAAGATTTCGATCACATCCAGGACGCGTTTCACCGGGCGGAAGTTGGAAAGGTGCACCAGCAGCCGCTCGTCATTCGAGACATACTCGCTGCGTTTTTCCATCCACTCCGGTTTGCGCAGGTAGTCGTCGCAGTTCACGAAGTTCGGGATGACTTCGATGTGGTTCTTGATATCGAAAACATTCAGGGTGCGGTTGCGCAAGTACTGCGAGATCGCCGTCACGCCATCGCTCTGCTCGATGGAAAAACGCGTAATCGGAAGATACGAGCGGTCGAGCCCGACCAGAGTGATGTCGGTGCCGTGCAGAGTCGTGACAAACGGCAGATGCTTCCGCGGCGGAGTTGCCGCCAGCATCTGCTTGGCCAGCATCGCGCTCACCGAGTGCGGGATCGCGTAGTGTACGTGCAGCAGATCGAGTTCGTAAAGCTGCGACACCTCGGCCATGCGCGTCGCCAGCGCCAGATCGTACGGAGGATATTCAAACAGCGGATAGCGCGTGACCTCGACCTCATGATAATGAATGTTAGGTTCCGGCCCGGTCAGACGAATAGGCTGCGAATAGGAGATGAAATGAATCTCATGGCCACGGCGAGCGAGCTCAAGCCCCAGTTCGGTGGCGACAACTCCGCTGCCGCCGTAGGTCGGATAACAGGTGATGCCAATCTTCATGCGCCTCCCACGTTAACATTATTGGATTCGCAAGAATGTCTGGGGATGCAGGGCGCGTGATGAGTCATACGGTGGAGGGACGGGCGCCTCGCGAGCCTGCCCTGAGCGAAGTCGAAGGGTCCAGCCGGGCGGGGACGCCCGGCTCTCCACCAGCAAGCGGTCGCGGACCTAGTCCTTGCTCGGCTTCTTCGGCGTCAGATCGCAGGCTTGCCTGATTCGATCCAGATTCAGCCCGCCGGGAGAAAACTCCGCGATCTGCCGGCCGCTCCGGGTTGGCAGTTCCACCTTGAAAACCTGGGCCCCGATCAGGCCCCGAGTGGTGCCTTTGTCCATGGAGAGAAAGTGGCCGCGCATCCAGTTCCAGCCCTTGAAGTAGTGGGTATCGTCAACGCGGACCTCCACTTCCAACTGGGGCTGTCCCCACCAGCCGGGGCGGTTCGGCGGAGGCAGTTTGACTCCGGGATTGAAATCCGCCAGCTTGAGTTTGCCGTCACTGCAAAACAGAACAACTCGGGGCTTGTACTCCGGGTCTTCGCGAAAATAATTATCTGACAGGATCTCAAAGCGCACCTTCTTCGCGCCTGTCATCTTGTCGTCGGAGTGGAACTCCAGCCATTTCCCGCCGGCGCTGACGCCGTCCGATTCGCCCTGATAAGGAGTCATGGCGCCACTCTGGGCGCAAGCCAATGCCGCCGCGCCAATTACAAAGAACAAAAGAACGGCTCTCGCCGCTAGCCCGGAACCAATTGCTTTAAAAAGCAAGCGCGATACTTTCAAGATCTCCTCCTGATAATTACACCCCTACATACTATTGAACCCGGAAGCTCGCGAAAAGTTGTATGGAATGTTCCCGGAGTTTCGCGCGCAAGATCGATGTGATGACTACGACGCTGGGAAAGGCGCTGGGTGGCGCTTCCTGAGGGTGCGTCAGCGGGCGCCGCGAATTGGTGGAGATGTGCCGCCAGCGAGCGCGTCCTTATCTGTTTTCCAACGCCGTGGCGCCTGTGATCGTGGCGGGTGCGCTCAAGGTACTGGATTTGATCGGCGCCTCCACCGATCGTCGCGACAAGCTGGAGTGGAACGCCAGGTACTGGCGCGGCTTGCTCAAAGAGGCTGGTTTCGATCTGAAGGAAGGGGATACCCCGATCGTGCCAGTCATGCTCTACGACGCCAAACTGGCACAAGACTTTGCCCGCGATCTCTTTGACGAGGGCGTTTACGCCATTGGGTTCTTCTTCCCGGTCGTGCCCAAAGGGCAAGCCCGCATTCGGACGCAACTGTCCGCGGCTCACGAGAAACATCACTTGGACACCGCCCTCACAGCGTTCAAGAAAGTAGGAAAGAAACACGGCGTTTTAGGTTTGGGAAAAAAGGAACTCATGGCGAGAGCCGTTGCGTGATTGGCGGATCGTCTCTCGATGAGAGCAGCCGAGCGCCCTCGCCGAGTCTATTTGGCGGTCAGCTCCGTGACGGATTCAGGAGGAAACGGAGGTTGCATGCTCTGTGCAGAACTTGAGGAACTGGAAGCGGAATTCGATGACATTCTTACTGCGCTTGAGAATCCCGCTCTCACCGAGCAGGAAAGACGCTCCCTGCAGGTCACGTATTCCCGCCTGAGTCGCACAATCAACGATCACCAGAAGCATGGTCAGAATGGTGGCCCCTGCTTCGAAGAATAGAACCCCTCATGCGACTGAGAAGCCCTTCATCACGGGCCAGCATTCCTGAACAATTGGGATCAACATGAGGAATGCCGCAGGAGACAAACGACGCAGATGGCGCCCTAGAGCAACCAACCGCCACCACAACAGCCACCAGAGCGAAGGTGGACTCTGGTAGCAGGTCAGTTATAGTTAACTAAAGTGCTGTGTATAGAATGAATGAATCTCAACTTGCCCGGATGGCGAAACTGGCAGACGCACGGGACTTAAAATCCATTTTTGATGGTTGCAGGGCAGTGCAGGGTGATGCAAGTTATAACAAACGTTGAGAACTGCAAAACGCCTGCATCGTCCTGCACAACCCTGCACCGACACTAAAACCGACATTTTTTCACGCACGCACCAGCAGGGTATTCGATCGCTGGAGTCCGCCAAGGTTTCAGCTTAGAATGCACACCCATGTGTGGCCGATACCGACTCTCCCGTCGCAAGGAAGTGCTCGCCGAACATTTCGGTGCTGACTTTGCCGACCTGGACTGGCAGCCACGATACAACATCGCTCCTACGCAGTCGGTGCCGGTTATACGGCGCGACGACCGAGGGCCAACTCTCCGGGTCTCCCTAATGCGTTGGGGCTTGATCCCGTCGTGGGCAACAGACCCAGCCATCGGTGCTCGGACGATCAACGCGCGATCAGAAACCGCCGCAAGCAAGCCATCATTCCGAGGGCCGCTCCAGAAGAGGCGGTGCCTAATCCCTGCGGACAGTTTCTATGAATGGCAGCGTCAAGCCAAACGGAAGCAGCCCTTCTGCTTTGAGGTCGGGGACGGCGGAATCTTTGCATTCGCTGGCCTGTGGGATCGCTGGCGGGGCCCGGATGGGCAAGCGGTGGAAACGTGCACGATCCTGACTACGACGCCGAATGAATTGCTGGCCGATGTGCACGACCGGATGCCAGTGATCCTCGCTCCCGAGCACCATGGTCGTTGGCTTGATCCATCCATGCAGGATGTGGCGAGCGCTGTGAGCCTACTCAAACCGTTCGACTCGAATCTCATGAAGCGATACCCAGTGAGCACCCGAGTCAACCTGGTTGCCAATGACGACCCCGAATGCTCCTCCCCGGTCGATTTGCCAAGAGCAACCGCCACACTTTTCAACTGATCACGACACAAGGGCACGAAGGCAGCGAGCGATGCGAGGTCGTAACCTGGTTTGTTACGTTTCAGGCGCAATCGCTTGTGCTAGTTTAGCTGCACCGGAGTACCTATGAACGAAGAAATTTGGAAGACGGGTCCGAGCGTAAGAAGTGTCATTGAGCGTAGGGTCGCAGAGGCGCTGACGAGGAATGGTGTGTATGCCACGAGCGCGCTGTCGGACGACGTTAGGTCGCGCGCTACCATTGTTTGGCCTCCCCGCTCTGAACCGGCAGTCCGCGTAACCGACGACACGAACAGGACCCTTACGCTCGACGCTTATATTGAAGAGAAAAAGAGCGACCCGGCATACGCTAGCAGTTTCATCCCGGGCTCAGCGAAACGAATCAGCATGACCGACCAGCAAGCGTTGTTCAGTGCCGACCTAGGAATGGTCGCCCGGGGAGAAATTGAAATTGTCGATGACCGGGAGCGTCCGCTCCGCTGAGCGAAGGGCAAGACCTGTTAGTAGTCCCGGCTTTCATGGCCCAGCGGGGCCCGATTCAACTCATCCTGAGCGGTTCCCGATGCAAGCACACCACCTGAGCTTCTACACTCTGAGCATTGCTCCTTGCTTCAGATGGTCGTTAGTAATTTGCGCTTAAGGTGCAGGCGTTTTGCCCGACGAACTAGCAATTGTGCTTGTAACCCTCTTTAGCTTCCACGCATTCTGCACGCATTGCATTTGGTATCAAAACTGCCCTAGAACGTGCGAGACAGAAGCGCGGTGCCTCGTGTTTACCTCCCCCGCCATTCTCGCTTACGCCGGGAGAAGAATCCATGTGGCGGGTTTTGGTACCTTTGCTCCGATTCGCCCTTGACTGCTGGCTTGGCTTGGGCGCGTTCGCCGTCATTTTGTTTCTAGCGTGCGGGCTGTGGGGCATCGCTACGCTCCGGCACAAGCCCAAGGTGAGGTCATTTCCTCGCTAGCACGCACGTGCTATTCACGATCTTGACGAAGCAGCCTAATCTACCCCTGAGCAGACTTCGGGGAGGACTGTTCACGAGCGTCCCATGACTCTAAACGGAGTTTGGGGCGCTTCCGTTTTAGGTCGGCAACAAAGCTAAAGAAGAAGTCTGGCGTAGTACAATCCTTCCGCGATGAGGTTGCTGAAACAACTGGGACTTTTGATTCTCCTGCTTCTGGCCGCCTCTGGGCTCAATCGGGTAGCCCCGCAAGCCACAAACTGACGATACGTCCGAGAAGAGTGCTGCCTCTCAGCCAGCGTCCAAGACTGACTGCGGGACGGCTGGGTATCGTTTGATGTCTCATTGGTTGACATCGTAGAACGCACATTTGGGAAGCGGCACCTTTTCTACGGGGAACACGGGAAACTGCTGAAGATTCGTTTTCGTGGTTCTCTCTCTATCTCAGAAGTGGAGTTTTACAGGGGATGAATCAATATATCCTTGACAGGATACCTCTAATCGACCAAGGAAAAGCTGCCCATGAGCCAACGCCGTCTTAGGGTTGTCAAATGGTTGAGCACCACTCCGGCGCTTGGAGTCTGCACACTCTGCAGCCGGGAATTTAAAGTTCCGATGAGTGCGCTTAAGAGGACTGCCGATGCGCAGGCGAGCCTTCAAGAGCAGTTCGAAAGGCACAAATGCGAGCCCGAAGATTCCAGCCAAGCCGCTGCGCGGGGAACTGCCGATATTTTCCTTCGACAAGAGCCAGCCGAGGAAGAAGACGAAGAGGAAGACGAAGGCGACGGCAAAGAAGATGACGATGATGACGACACGACCGACGACGGCTACTCGGAGTGACCGTGCCCTGAGTTCAGTGAAACTGGGGTCAACCACACTGTCTCTGGGCTTGTGATGAATGCTCCAAATCGAGGAGAGTGCTATGGCAGACCGGAGTGCGGGACGTAAGGCAGCACCCACTCAGAAGCTGAAAAAGGAACAGAGCGCATCAACTCAGCAAGCGGCGGCACAAGTGGGAACACAACCGAAGATTGGTGATCTCAAGGTTCGGTCGCAATTAGAAAAGGGCATATCGGAGCTTCAGGGGCTACACAAGTTGTTGCTCTCCAGCGATGTAAACCCTGATGTTCTGACGGACTTCCGGGACGCTTTGAATCGAGTCAGGAATACCGCATGGGCCGCCCAGCAGTACATCGTCCGCAAGGAGACCGATCAGGACTCGACCAGTGTGCTCTCGCTCTTAGCCGGAGAACGTATTCGCGCCGCCTACCACCTTTGCCAAGCTCTGGCGGATGATTTGAAAGGAACCGACGTTGAATTTCAACGAGGCAGCCTTGTGCAACTCTACGAGGCCACGAAGACTTTGACAGAGAGACTAAAAGGCGTCATCGACAAACTATGATGCAGCTTGAATCGTTCAAGCTCCGTGATGCAAGTCACATCTGCGAGTGCGTACACGCGGCGGGCAGCCGATGAAAGACCGAGGATTCACCATGCTGGCCCAGCAGTGACGGGTTCTGTTCTATACTGCGCGATATGGCGGAGAAGAAAACCGACCGCAGCGCCTGCCGTTTCACAGTTCAGCAAGCGAGGGACGGGAAGCCTTTCCTTGCCGTACAACTTTACCGCGACACCATTCCGGTGCTGAGGGAAGTATCGTTTGGATTTGACCTGCTTCGAGGCACGCAGGTCGAGGAAGCCAAGAAGCTCGCCGAGATGCTGAACGAGCGGGTCCTTGACATGTTTGTGACGACAGATAAGGCCGTTTAGTGTGCAATGCACCATTGGTGTTTCAGTAATTGTTCGATGCCAAACATACAGTATTTTCAGGGCAGGGTACGCTTGAAGTGACAATTTCGCAGGTGCCCGGGGCTGAACATATCCGATGTCCACAACACGCCTATATGTCGAATGTCCGAACTGCCACAGACACTACCTCATAAAAAAAGGCGCGCTGACCTATGGCAACGGAGCGTACATTGAGAATGTTGCCGGTGCGCCTGAATGGCAGAGGTTGCTTTGTCCCTGTCGGCCGGAAAACCCCCACAAATTCAAATTAAGCGAAACCGTGCGATTGCACGTTTTTTCGAACGATGAAAGCGAGCGTACCCAATTCGTGGAGGTAAAGAAGAAGGTTCCCGATGCGGGTCCTAGCAAAGCTAAGGAAGGCAGTGAGCAGAACAAAACTACGAAAGGTGATTACTCGGAGTGACCGTGCCCTTATTTATTTCAGTGGGTGAAGGATGAAGCGTAAACATTTCGTCAAGGTAGAGGAGCATCGACCGGCCCACGATTCGTATAATTGGGGAAGCAATGAGGGGGAACAGATAACGCCACGGTGGAAAATCAGCCCTCAATGGAAGACATAAAGGCTCTAGCGCGGAGAGAATGGGAGCGACTAAAGGCTGCTCTGGACCTGAAGTGCCACGATTTCATGGTTAAGAAAGATTCGAACCAAATCGAATTTATGGCGCCGGGCAAAAAGATGACTTTCACTTTTGAATCAGACGCCACACGGCTTGGGAACGAACCCTGCTCCTTGGAGGCGAGAACCACCAGAGATGTAACCCAATACCTTTTCCGCCTGAGTGAAGATAAAGCCACGGGGCATTTCTTCGAGCGTCAACGGCTGATGAATCTTCCCAATCACCTCATCCATGGATTACCTAAGACCACAATTGAAAAGATTGGAGCGGACGCTTTTCGATATCTCTCGCGATAGCTGTTCACCTTCAAATTGTGCGACGGTAGTCCGAAGGTGAGTTAACGAAATCGCTGAGCTGCTCGGCGATGAAGTAACACATACAGCCATTGAGGAAGCCTATCAGCAAGCGGCTCCAGATTTCGACCGCAATCATGGGATAGGCGACGACGTTGACAGCAGTCTGTCTCAACTGATCGAGTGCGAGATTCAAGGCATCGCGTGGGACAAGCTCGCGGTGGACGGCACTTTCTAGGGTCGCTTCTACATCCTCCAGCCCGATTCGGCGTCTGTGCTCCCGACGCGGGCGACGGAGGCTGTTCCGTTCTCCGGCGCAGACACCTGACCCGTGATCCGCAGAAATTGCTCGGCAATGGCTTAATCCCAGCCGTTTCCTGTTCGGGAATGACCGCTTTCTGGCGGGCGCGCAATTTCAGGTAGAACTCCCCAAGTTATCTGGTTACCAAAGATTTTGCACGTTCGCCTGCGCGGGTTTCATCATGGAGACAGAGATTGGGAGAGTTATGGACGGAGAAAAGCAGTCAAGGAACGCATGGTCGTTCTGGGAAGACACGGTCACGGGAAGCGTAAAGGCGCGCACGCTGGGAGAAGGCAAGCGGTTTGATGCCATTTTCAAGTTCCACAAGGTGATGACTGGCGACGGTTCGGAAGAGAACGAGTGGAAAGAAGAAGTCCTCGCCGAGATGGAAACTGTCCTCATAGATGCGCCGCCGCTGGGCGATGAAGCCTTGGCTTACGTGGACAAGCACGGGGACGTGGCGAGAATCTACCTCAATTCCATGCTTGAGTTTGAAACCCTCAACCATGTGGTGTTCACCGTGGCGCACGAGTTTGCGCACATCTGGCTGAAGCACCACCGTGGGGAAGGCAGCATAGCGCAGCAGACTGCGCCCGGCACGGAGCACAAGGACAAGCCGCACGAGAAGGAAGCCGACAAACTCGCCGAGAAGTGGGGATTCAAGCGTCCCAAGGGTAAGGGCTGGATCGAGAAGACAATCCTGGCATACGCAGGCCGGCTCAAGTCCAAGCGTGAACAGAAGCGCTTTGCCGCAGCCATGGGACGGAACGCATCTGCAAGTTCACGGCTTTCCATTTCGACGGACTGAGCCTCGGCTGCCGCCCAAATGTGAACCGCTCACCAAATCTGCCATAATTTCCCAATGTGCGGGCGCTATCGACTTTCGCGAAGAAAGCAGGTCGTTGAAGAGTACTTCGATTGCGTTTCCGACGAACCCGACTGGAACCCTCGATACAACATCGCCCCGACCCAGCCGATTCCAGTCATCCGCCAGAACCCGAAGGAACGCGTCCGCGAACTGTCGTTAGTTCGCTGGGGATTGATTCCATCATGGGCAAAAGACTCGTCTGCTGCTGCCCGCATGATCAATGCGAGATCGGAAACAGCGGGTACGAAGCCTGCGTTCCGCGATGCTTTGAAATCTCGCAGGTGCCTGATCCCTGCGGACGGGTTTTACGAGTGGAAGCGGACAGCGAAAGCCAAGACGGGCCCCCTGGTCTCAAGCCCTGCGCCCAGTCAACGAAAAAATCGTGCGCTCGACTTCCTTTCGGGTTATATATTGTGGGGCTGTTGAGAGCTAAAACGGAAATTGCGCTTAAAGATTCTGAATCATCGCAATGACGTGGGAGGATACGTATGAAAGGGAAAAAAATTTATCATCATTTGTACTTCCAGGTATTGACGGCGATCGCCATGGGTGTTCTGCTCGGGCATTTCTACCCCGAAACCGGCGCGGACATGAAACCGCTGGGCGATGGCTTCATCAAGCTGATCAAGATGATCATCGCTCCG
>OBLU010002605.1_pt1 | contig 16535 bp, 13 predicted proteins | sample 1518681 | NCBI WGS metagenome assembly OBLU01 (sample SAMEA3539304, study PRJEB22396) | soil metagenome | biome: tundra; feature: field; material: soil | place: USA | collected 2010-05 | depth 0.15 m | reverse complement strand
TTCGGAGTGACTTCATGTCGACATCATTTGTGCTCAACGGCGCCTCGACCACCTTGGATGCGGACCCGGCCATGCCGTTGCTCTGGGCCATCCGGGAGGTTGCCGGATTACATGGGACCAAGTTCGGCTGCGGCATGGCGCTGTGCGGTGCGTGCACGGTGCATGTGGACGGCGAAGCCGTCCGGTCGTGCGTAATGCCATTGTCGACCGTGGCCGGAAAACAGGTGACCACCATCGAGGGCCTGCAGAGCAAGCCGGCCAAGGCGGTACAAGCGGCGTGGATCCTGCTTCAAGTACCCCAGTGCGGCTATTGCCAAAGCGGTCAAGTCATGTCGGCAACGGCTCTTCTCGAGAAGAACGCGGCGCCGACGGATGCCGACATCGACGGTGCGATGAGTGGCAATATTTGCCGTTGCGCGACGTATTCCCGTATCCGCGCCGCGATTCACGCGGCCGCACAATCCATCAAGGCGTAGCTCATGACCCGACCTTCATTCGCCGCTGTTCGCCCCACCCGACGTGAGGTTCTGAAAGCCGCCGGCTCCGTGACCACGGTGGCGCTCACCATCGGCTTCGAATGGCTGGGCCCGAGCCGTCGCGCGGCGGCCGTTGTCGCCAGCCCTGCTGTCTTTGCACCGAATGCGTTCTTGCGCATCGGCGCGGACGGCAGCGTGACGGTCATCGCCAAGCATGTCGAAATGGGACAAGGCGCCTACACCGGCATTGCTACCGTGCTTGCCGAAGAGCTCGATGCCGACTGGGCTCACGTGCGGGTGGAAAGCGCTCCCGCGAATGTGAAGCTGTATGCCAATTCAGCCTTCGGCATGCAGGGGACCGGCGGCAGCTCGGCGATGGCCAATTCCTGGTCGCAGCTGCGCGAAGCCGGCGCCAAGGGGCGGGCGATGCTGCTTACCGCGGCGGCGAAGGACTGGAAAGTGCCGGTAACGGAGCTCACCACCGAAAAAGGCGTCGTCTACCACGCCGGCAGCAAGCGCCAGGCGGGTTATGGCTCGCTCGCGGGCAAGGCCGCGGCGCTGCCCGTACCGGACAAGGTGACGCTCAAGGACCCGAAAGATTTCAAGCTGATCGGACACCAAGCTCCGCGGGTCGACGTGCCTTCCAAGGTCGACGGCACCGCTCAATTCACGTTGGATGTCGCGTTACCCGGCATGCTCGTGGCCTTGCTCAAACGGCCACCGCTCTTCGGTGCAACCGTCAAATCCTTCGATCCGACAGCCGCCAGCGCCGTGCCGGGCGTGGTCAAAGTGGTGCAGGTGCCGCATGGCGTTGCGGTGGTCGCCAAGAGTTTCTGGGCGGCCAAGCAAGGCCGCGACGCGCTCTCCGTGGAGTGGGACGATAGCCACGCGGAAAAGCGCAGCTCTTCGGAGATGATGGACGAGTACCGACATCTCGCCGAGCAGCCCGCCGCGTCTGCGCGCAAAGTGGGCGACGCCGCGCCGGCGATCAAAAACGCGGCCCATACCGTGTCCGCGAGCTACGAATTTCCGTATCTCGCGCACGCGCCCATGGAACCACTCGATGCGGTGGTCAAGTTGACTGGCAGTAGCTGCGAGATTTGGGCAGGCGATCAATTTCAAACCGTCGACCAGGGCAATGCCGCCAAGACGGCCGGACTGGATCCTCAGCAGGTCAGCATCCATACACTGTACGCGGGCGGCAGCTTCGGCCGGCGCGCCAACGTCGGATCGGACTACATCGTGGAAGCCGTATCGATCGCGAAGGCCTACGGCGCCGACGGCACGCCGATCAAGCTGCAATGGACGCGCGAGGACGATATCCATGGAGGTCTGTATCGACCGATGTACTTCCACAAGCTCGAAGCGGGCCTGAACGAGAAGAGGGAACTCGTCGGGTGGCGGCATGTCATCGTCGGCCAGTCCATCATGGCAGGCGGCCCGTTCGAGGTCATGGTCAAGAACGGCATCGATCCCACGTCGGTCGAGGGCGCTGCGACCATTGCCTACGAGATCCCCAATATCGACGTCGAGCTATCCACCACCAAGAGCGGCGTGCCGGTGCTCTGGTGGCGCGTGGTGGGCAGCTCGCACACCACCTTCGCGGTCGAGGCGTTCATCGATGAAGTCGCGCACGCGGCCGGCAAGGATCCGTTTGCGTTCCGCCGTGATCTGCTCGAGCACGAGCCGCGCATGAAGGCCGTGCTGGAACTCGCGGCCGACAAGGCGGGCTGGAGCAGCGGCCCCTTGCCGAAAGGCAAAGGCCGCGGCATTGCGGTGGGCGAAGCGTTCAAGACGTATGTGGCGCAGGTGGCCGAGGTCACCGTCGATGACGCGGGTCGCGTGACCGTGGATCGAGTGGTGTGCGCGGTCGATTGCGGCATCCCCATCAACCCGGACGTGATCGCTGCGCAGATGGAGGGCGGCATCGGCTTCGGTCTGGGGGCGGTGATGTTCGGCGCCATTACCTTGAAGAATGGTCGCGTTGAACAGGATAACTTCAACAATTATCGCGTTCTGCGCATCAATGAAATGCCGAAGGTCGAGGTGCACATCGTGCCGTCGGCCGAGGCACCCACGGGGGTCGGCGAGCCCGGCGTCGCACCCATCGGTCCGGCGGTCGCCAATGCGATCTTTGCCGCGACCGGCACGCGCGTCCACATGCTGCCGTTCCCGAAGTCCAGCAAGTCCTGAATACGAGGCAATTCGATGAACAAACGTGAGAACGGACGAGCGGGACATCCTATTCTCATGACGCTGGGCGTGTTGGTGGCGGCCGCCGTCGCCTTCGCGGGCTATCTGGTGTTTGCACCCGGTCCCACCGCATTTGCGCAGGGCAAGCGGGTTGCCCTGGCGGACTATCACGACAAGGACCCGACCGGTGTGCCCGACGAACTCAAGTCGGCGAGCCTCGTGGAGCGCGGCGACTATCTGACGCGCGCGGCGGACTGCGTGGTGTGCCACACGGCCCCGGGCGGCGAGCCCTTCGCCGGCGGCCGTGCCTTCGTGTTGCCGTTCGGCACGCTGTATTCCACCAACATCACCCCCGATGTCGAGACGGGCATCGGCGGCTACACCGATGCCGATTTTTTGAATTCGATCCACAAGGGCATCGGCCGCGGCGGCGTCAAGCTGTACCCGGCGATGCCGGACGCGAGCTATACGTACATGTCGGATGCGGATGCGCTGGCGATCATGGCGTATTTGTTTTCGCTCAAGCCGCTACATGCGCCGGCGCCGCAGAATACCCTGGCGTTTCCTTTCAACCAGCGAAGTCTGATGAGCATCTGGTCGGCGATGTTCAACCCCGATACGCGCTACGAGCCCAACGTCGAGCGTGACGCCGTATGGAATCGGGGCGCCTACCTGGCCGAGGCCATGGGTCATTGCGGCGAGTGCCATACGCCCCGCAACCTGGCCTTTGCCTTGAACAATCGGCAGAAATTCGCCGGTGCCGTCCAAGCGGGCTGGCGGGCGTACAACATCACGCCCGATCGCAACAGCGGCATGGGGGCCTGGAGCGATGCGGATGTGCTGCATTATCTGTCGACGGGACATGCGGATGGGCGGGGTACGGCGTCGGGTCCCATGGGCGAAGTGGTCGATGAAAGCCTGAGTCATTTGAAGCCAAGCGATCTGGCGGCGATGGTGACCTATCTGCGCACGGTGGCGAGTGTCGCCACAAGGGACCTGCCGGAGCCGCGAGCCGCTCCGGCGGCCGCCACGTTTGCGGAGGGCGTCGGCTCCCATGCGAGCCTAAGCGGCAGGGCAGTTTACGAAGGCGCGTGCGCCGGGTGCCACGGGTGGACGGGTATCAGTCCCGGAATCGCGTCGGCAAGCCTGACGGGTACGCGCGCCGTCAACGACGCCACCGCGACCAACGTCGCTCAGGTCGTCATCCGCGGTGGTGAACGGCAGGCGGAGGCGGGGCCGTCGAACATGCCGGCCTTCGGCAGTACGTATTCGGACAGCGAGATTGCGAGCGTTGCGAACTACGTGACGGCGCGGTTCGGCGCGAAGGCGGCGGATCTCACGGCCGACCAGGTGGCGAAATTGCGGACACAGGATTAGGCCGGTTTAGCAGTCGGCCGCGGACCGCGGCCTTTCTACAGCTTGTCAAGAACACGTACCGGGATCTCATCAGTCGCGGTAGGTGCGGAAGATCCATGGACGTCCGCCAACAGCCACCCCTTTGACCGGTCCATTTTGAGGGTAACTTTTTCGGAATTCTGAAAAGTACCTTTCAATTCAGCGAGATACGCGCGACGTTCAATTCCCTCCCTGGCCACCATCCAGTCCCGGTCCCGCGCTAAGCTCCGCGCGTCAACTGGATGAAGTCAGGATTGTCGCGCAACGAGGCCAGATCCGGGTCGTTCCTCATCCACCCGTAGTCCTCGTAGCCCTTGGCGATGCCTTGTCGCAGCGCCTCGATGGCGCGCTGCGACTCGCCTACCCGAGCGTACAGGCAGGCACAGTTATAGAGAATCAGCGGATCGTCGGGGCTGATCTCTAGTGCCTTCTCGCCCTCGCGCATGGCCTCATCCTTTCTGTTTATCTCTGCAAGCGCGACCGCATGAAGCATCCTTGCCCGCGAGTCGTCCGGGTTCTGCAGCAGGTATTAGGATAGTCCCATCGCGGTGTAGGCTTCCGGAAGGTTGCCGTCGTACATCAGCGCCTTGAACGAGAGTTCCTGCGCCCGGATGCGATACTTCTCCTCGCGCGCAAAGTACTGATACCTCTGCCCGTAAGCGCTCGAGCAGGCCGCGTACGCGGCCGCATAACGCGGGTCGAGCTCGATCGCCTTCTCGAACAGCTGGATCGCGTATTCGACGCTGCGCTTGGTCATACGGAGCAGATAGTCCTGGCCGCGCAGGTAGAGATCGTAGGCCTGAGCGTTGACGGTATGGCGCTTGGTCAGGGAGACCTTCTCGGAGAAGGAGAGCTTGAGCTTCAGCGCCTCGACAATTTGCTGGGCGACCTGCTCTTGGATATCGAAGATATCGTCGAGCTTGCCCTTGTAGGTGTTTCCCCAGAGCTGCCGGTTCGTTTCCACGTCAACGAGCTGGACCGTTATGCGGACCGAGTCCTGAAAGCGCCGCACGCTGCCGCCCACAATGTAGCGGGCGCCCAGTTCGCTGCCGATGGCGCGCACGTCGTGCTTGCGCTCCTTCAATTGCTTGGTCGCCCAGCGCGACACAAGCTCGATCTCGCCCACCGACGACAGTCGTGCGGTCAGCTCCTCGGTCAGTCCATCGCTGAAGTAATCGGTTTCTTTAACTTACAAAGATCTCGGCCTCTGCCACCAAGGGGTTCCCTCTGGGGTAAGGTTAAATTGGGCTGTTGCTATTCTTTTGGAAGGAAGATTAGCACGAGGCTTAGCCTGCGGGGCAGTGTGGCAAGGCGAAGCTATCGGGCCGGTAAGTCGCGAGCCTATTCAGCCGCAAGGCTGTGAATAGGCGTCGAAAATTGACCAGCATTTGAGCGGGCATCGCGTAATAGATCAGATGCTTGTGAGGCCAACCGGCGTCCAACTGGGGCGCCTGTTTGCATCTTGTACCTCAAAACGAGTAGGCAAGATGTCCTCACGCCCGCGAAACAGTGAACGGAACAGCCTCACCTGGTCGGCTGACGTTCGGGGAATCGGCACCTCGATGGCAACGGGCGGCGCCTCCGCCGTTCCCTCCTGCCAACGAACCGAGCCTCGAAAGGTCTGCGCAGGCCCGCCGAGCTCGCCGTCGTGGATGGCGGCCGCGGCCATGCCGCCAACTCCCGCGATGGCACCGTCGATCAGAAAGCGCCGGCGATCCCAGTGCACCTTAGCATCGGGCTTCTCCTCGGATAACATGACACTCTCCTTCCGTTTTGTTTCCAACGCCTGGCCGACTCACACGCGTCCCCGGCGTGTGAGTGCGCGGTAGGCCTCATGGATCCGGACGGAGCGGTGCGTGGACGAACCGGCGAAGGGAAAGCTGAACGCGTCATTCACCTGGATACCTATTGCCGTTCTCAATCGCCGGTGGGGCGCTAAGGAAGATTGCTTATTGTTGAATTCTCGCCTGTTCGGTACCCCACGTACAGCCATCGTCAACCTGTCGCAGGTAGCCTGGCGGCTCCCGCGCTAGCGCGGCGGCTCACGCTAAGCTCGGTTCATGGTGACTGAATCTGGCGGCACTGGCTCGGGCAGAACTCGACTTATGCGTGGGTAGCTCCGTCAGCGCGCGGATCCGGTGGTGCGTTACCGCACCGACAATAGCTTCGCAATCGTCTAAAAAAGTAAGCCGCAGAATTAGTCGATTGCGCTCAGCGCCAAGGTGCTGCTGGCCGTGCGGGCCCGTTCATTTCGCGGCCCGAGATTGCGACGATGAACGATAAACCGATTGCAGCAGGAGAAACGATTATGGAACTGCGGGAAGATTATCAGACGAAAATGGAAAAACAGTTGAACGAGTGGAAGGCGCAAACCGAACGCTTCAAAGCCGGCGCTGAACAGATCGAGGCGAGCAGCAAGGCCCAGTATGATAAACAGCTCGAGAAACTGCGCGCTGCGCAAGCGGATGCGTGGGACAACTTCTATAAGCTGAAAGACGCTACCGACAGCAATTGGGCGGAATTCAAAACTCACATGGATAAAGCCGGGGGAGAGATAAAGGCCGCCTTCGAAAGGATGACGACGAGTTTCAAACACTAGGGCAGCGCGCCGGCGCGGATTACGACGTTCGAGTGGATTCGCCGCCCGTCCACGAGGACGCAAAACCAAACATTTGTGAAAGGAGTTTGGTAACGGCGGCTGGGAGAATTCAGGTGCCTGGACGGAGGAATCGTACATGAACGATGTGGTCATCACGGCGGCGCTGCGCACGGCGGTGGGTAGATTTAACGGGTCCATTGCGAAGGTACCAGCAGCCGACCTAGGTGCCCAAATCATCAAAGCGCTGCTCGCCCGCTCCGGTGTGCAACCGGATCAGATCTCCGAAGTGATCATGGGCCAGGCGCTCACCGCCGGGGTGGGTCAGAACCCGGCCCGGCAGGCCCTGATCCGCGCCGGCCTGCCGGACAGGGTGCCGGGAATGACGATTGGCAAGGTTTGTGGCAGCGGCCTGAAGGCCACGCATCTGGCCGCACAGGCGATCAAGTGCGGCGATGCGGATATCGTCATTGCCGGCGGCCAGGAGAACATGAGTGCTTCGCCTCATATCCTGCAAGGATCTCGCGATGGCTTTCGCATGGGCGACGCCAAGCTCGTTGACAGCATGATCAACGATGGACTCTGGGACGTTTACAACAACTATCACATGGGGACTACGGCGGAGAACATCGCAAAAAAATATGACATCTCACGCCGCGAACAAGATGAATTTGCGGCCGCATCTCAGCAGAACGCCGAGGCCGCGCAGAAAGCCGGCCGATTCAAAGCGGAGATTGCACCGATTGAGATCGTCTCGCGGAAGGGCACCACTTCATTCGATACCGATGAATACATCCGTGCCGGCACCACGGCCGACGCGCTCAGCGAACTCAAACCCGCCTTCAGCAAGGACGGCACGGTTACCGCTGGCAACGCATCAGGCATCAATGATGGCGCCGCCGCGGTGATGATGATGTCGGCACGCAAAGCCAGCGAGTTGGGCCTGAAGCCCCTCGCCTGGGTTCGCGCTTACTCATCCGCGGGTGTGGACCCGAAGATCATGGGGATGGGTCCGGTGCCCGCCAGCCAGCTGTGCTTGAAGAAAGCGGGCTGGACGCATCAGGAACTAGACCTCATGGAAATCAACGAGGCGTTCGCCGCTCAGGCGATCGGCGTCAACCGTCAAATGGGCTGGGACACCGCGAAAATCAACGTCAATGGCGGGGCCATTGCCATCGGTCATCCGATTGGCGCATCGGGCTGCCGCATCCTGGTCACGCTATTGCATGAGATGATTCGTCGCGACGCAAACAAGGGACTCGCCAGCCTGTGCATCGGCGGCGGCATGGGCGTTGCGATCGCGATCGAACGCCGGAATAAGGGCTCTTGACCCCATGACATCGATCATAACCAGTTCGTGAACACCGATGGCAACTATGAAAAGAATCGCGCTGGTCACGGGCGGCATGGGCGGCCTCGGCGAAGCGATCTGCATCAAATTAGCGAAGCGGGCTGGGCAATACCGTCGTCACAACCTACTCACCGAGCAACACCAAGGTTCAGAAATGGCTTAAGGCGATGAACGAGCAGGGCTATCACTTTCATGCGTATCCCTGCGATGTCACCGATTGGGAGTCCTGTCAGGCCTGCGTCCGCAAGATGACGGAAGATCTCTGCCCGGTGGATGTGCTGGTCAATAACGCCGGCATCACCCGCGACATGACTTTTAAGAAGATGGACAAAATCAACTGGGACGCGGTGATGCATGCAAACCTGGACTCGTGCTTCAACATGACCAAGCAGGTGTGCGACGGCATGATGGATCGCGGCTGGGGTCGGGTCATCAATATCTCATCGGTCAATGGTCAAAAGGGAGCGTTCGGCCAGACTAACTATTCCGCGGCCAAGGCCGGTATGCACGGCTTTACCAAAGCGCTTGCGCTTGAAGTGGTACGCAAGGGCGTCACCGTCAACACCATCTCTCCGGGTTACATAGGCACCAGCATGGTGATGGCGATTCCGAAGGAAGTGCTGGACTCAAAAATCATTCCACAGATACCCATGGGGCGGCTCGGCAAACCCGAAGAAGTGGCCGGACTCGTTGCATATCTGGCAAGTGAAGAGGCTGCGTTTGTGACCGGCGCCAATATTGCCATCAACGGCGGCCAGCACGTGCACTAGGGGCGCCTCCGGAGTATCGGCTCGTCCCAGCGGGATTACACGATGACCAAACACCTGTATCCGGTTCCCGAGGGCTTTGCGGCGACTGCCGCAACGTAACCGTCCGGCGCCTAGGAAGGACGGCTACCTCGGTCTGTACACGGCCAGCTTGCTGTGCGTGCGCTCAGCATCGGACTCGGCAAGCTCCGCCGCTGCGTCACGCTTGGAACGCGCAAGCGCCAGGAACTGAGAAGCAGGCAGGGCGGGGCTATAGTGAAAGCCCTGATATTGATCGCAGCCGAGCGTCTTCAGGAACTCGAGCTGCTCGCTCGATTCGACGCCTTCCGCCACTACTTTCAATCTCAAGTTATGAGCGAGCGAGACAATTGCGCGCACGATGGAGGCATCGTCCGGCCTCGACATGGCCTCACTGATGAACCCCCGATCGATCTTTATTTTGTCGATGGGAAATCGGCGCAAGTAGCTCATGCTCGAATAGCCCGTGCCGAAGTCGTCGATCGACACGAGCACGCCCATTGTGCTCAGTTTTTCAAGAATGGCGATCGACTCCTCGGGATCGCTCATGACCACGCTTTCCGTCAGCTCGACTTCGAGGTAGCGCGCGTCGAGGCCAACGGCATCCAGTGCATCGCGAATAATCGAGACTATATCGCCTTGTCGGAACTGAGAAGCGGATAGATTGACGGCAATCCGCAATGGCGGCAGACCATCGAGCTGCCAAGCGCGCGCCTGCCGACAGGCCTCGCGCACTACCCAGGCGCCGAGCGCGCCAATCAACCCGCATTCTTCGGCAATAGGGATGAACTTAGAAGGCGGAATCACGCCGAGCTCCGGGTGCGTCCAGCGCAGCAATGCCTCGGCGCCGTGCATGACACCGGTCGCGGTGTTGACTTTGGGCTGGTAGTGCAGCTCAAACTGCTTTTGCTCGAGCGCCACATGCATATCGCTTTCCAGCCTGACCTTCTCTTGGGTGGCCGTATTCATACGGGGCACAAAGTATTGAAAATTGTTACGGCCTTGCTGCTTGGCGTAGTACATGGCCGCATCCGCGTGGGCCAGCAGAGTCTCCGTAGTCGAGGCATCGTGCGGATAAACCGCGATGCCGATGCTCGGTGAAGTATGAATTTCGACGCCCGCAATGCGCACCGGCGCTTGCATCACCTCGATGATCCGGCTCGCCACTGCTTGGATCTCATCGCGCTCGGGGCTTTGGGTGATGATCAGTACGAACTCATCTCCCCCCAGGCGAGCAACGGTATCGATCTCGCGCACAACGCTCTTGAGACGTTGTGCTACCTCCCGGAGGAGTTCATCACCGACTCGATGTCCAAAGGAATCGTTCACCACTTTGAAGCGGTCGAGATCCAACACAATTACCGCAAAGGTCTGGCCCTGACGGTCGGCAAGCGCGATGCATTGGCCGATGCGATCGTCCATTAAAACCCGGTTTGGCAGGCCCGTGAGGGCATCATGCGTCGCCAAATGGCGCAATTGCTTGTTGGCCGTCTCGAGACCCTGCGTGCGTGCGGTGACCACCTGCTCGAGAGTCTCGACCTGGTTGCGCACGATGCGCTCGTTCTGCCACTTGCGAGTCAGCGCGTTCGCGCTTTGCATGATCTCGATGGCCTCGAATGGTTTTTTCACCACCAACAGTTTGTCGGAGTTATTCAGGCGAGCCACGACGTCGGTCCAGTTATAGTCGGAATGAGCCGAACATATGACGATTTGAACGTCCGGGTCGATGGCCCACAGATGCTCGATCGTCTCAAGACCGTCCCAACCGGGCGGCATGCGCATGTCGACGAAGGCCATTGCGTAGGGCCGGCCCTCGTCCAATGCTTGCTGCACTCGTGCGACTCCCTCCTGGCCCTGAAATGCGGAATCGACTTCAAAGCCCAGATTCATGCTCGGGGGCGAACTTTCGCCCAGGAGCGCGAGTTCAGCCGCCGCCAGCGTACCCGCGTCGCCCGGGCCGCCGCCGATGAGTTTGCGAAAATCGCCGTGGATGTCCGGGTTGTCGTCGATGACGAGGATGCGTTGATTGACCGGCGTCGTGTTTTTAGCCACTAAATAGCCCCCGGAGGTTTGAGCGGTAAATCGAGCGTGAACGTCGCTCCGTGACCGAGCCCGGCACTGTCGACGCGCAAGGCTCCTCCCAGATATTTGGCCGCCAAGGCTCCGCTGTGCAATCCAAAGCCGTGACCGTCTTTCTTGGTGGTGAAGCCGTGACTGAAGATTCGCGTCATGTGTTCCGGCTGTATGCCGATCCCATTGTCGGTGACCGCGATCCGCACACCGTCCTCTTGATTCGCAATGCCAATCACCACTTGCCTGTCCGTCTTTGCCGATGCGTCGCAGGCATACTTTGCGTTGCGCAGGAGATTGATCAGAATTTGCAAAACTTTGTGCTTTTCAACGACAATTTCCGGCACATCCTCGAATTCGCACTTCAAGTTCACGCCATGGCGGGTAAACGCGCCGGTATTCATGCGCAATGCGTCGTCGACAAGGCTTGCGACGGTGAGCTTCTCGGGCACGCCAACCAGCTTTGAGTAGCTTTGTTGCATGACCACGATTTCCTTGATGTGATCGACGTTCTTGCGCAATGAGTCGAGTTCCTCCAGGGTGCCGCGTTGATCGAGTGTTAGCTGTTCGGACAATTGAGCGAGGTACACCGGGAGGTGCTTGCCACGTTCGTCAGTCGAGATGAACGCTCCCAAATCGGTCACGTGCTGTTGCAGCAGCCCCGCGACCTTGCCGAGCCCAGCCGCCTTGGAATTCCCGACCTTATCCGCTACCAGAGTCGCGGAAATATTCACGCTGTTCAATACATTGCCGATGTTGTGCAGCACATTGGTGGCAATTTCCGCCATTCCCGCGTGCCTCGAGGAATCGCGCAATTTCTGCTGCAGAATGCGCTCACGTTCGTCCGCCTCGACGCGTTCGGTGATATCGAGGTCGATACCGACCAAGCTGGGACTGGCGTCGATCGAATCCGTCACCACCGCCGCGAGCGAGGCGACGTGACACACCGAGCCGTCCGGACGCACGATGCGATATTGAGACCGCAGCTGGCGGTGCTCGCGCATCGCGCTGGTGATAGCGGTTTGCGCGGACTGGCGATCATCGGGGTGGATCAATTCGAGCCAAGAAGCGATGGTCGGTCGAAATTCCTGCGGCGACTGCGCGTACAGCTCGTACATGCTGTCGCTCCACCATAAATCCGCACCATCGCCTTTGAGTTCGTAGACGCCGGCGCGGGCCGCGCGGGTCGCGACGCCGAACCGAACGGAGAGAGTCTCGAGCTCGGCGTTGCGCTGCCGTTCTGCCGAAAAGTCGGCCTCCATGTGCGCCTTCAGTCGCCGGCGCGTCGCCAAAACGAACAGTACCGTGAGCGCCGTGGTGATGATCAGTGCCCCGGCGACCGCGTATTGTTGGCGGGCCCCGGAAGCGACAGCCTCGCTCACCACCAACTCGTCCCGCCCCTGATATTCATCGTCGATTGCTTTGGTGAGCAAATCGCCATGAATGATGCGCTCTCGCAGAGGCGTCAAGGTGTCGAGCGTTGCGCCTTTTGGGATGATGGATTCGAGGCCCCCCACCACGGCGGCCGCGTCGGCGACACTGGCCCTGCCGTCTATGATTGCAAGCCCGGCGAGCTCCCCTGCGCTCGAATGCAATGCCTCGATCGATCGAGTGCCCAAGGAGCCCGTATCGACGACGTCCGCCGCACCGTTCAGGAAGATCTTGTAGTACGCGCGGGCCTCTGCCGCCAAGATTCTGAGCGGGCGAGATTGATCTAAGCTGGCGGCTCGGCGCGCGTCGACAGTCATTTGCACGATCAATACCACGGCGATCGGCAGCGCGACAGCCAGACACTGCAGGGCAATGAGTTTATCTGTGGTGCGTTTCATGGTCGGGAGCTCGAATGCTTGCGGATCATTGCCCAACTCGCCCCTTAATTATGTTAACCAGTACTCCATTCAGAAAGGTTTTCTGAGGGCTGGTGTATTTGAAAGGCATAGGGGCATATGGGAATGTGAAAGCGTCCAAAAAAAACCCAATATTGGTATCCCAGGGCGATGTACAACAGCCCGTACTCCACGCGTTGGTTCGTGATTACCTTTGGGCGCCGACGTAACCTTTCCCCTCTCGAGATCACTCGCTCCCTGCCGGTTGAGGGCACTCGCAGCTCATGAGTGTCCCACCGTGTTTCCCGGGTCCGATGGACAGACGCCCCCCAATAATAGCGGCACGGACTTGCATGATCTTAAGTCCCATGCCGGTTGATGTCGCGGGCGATGACGCGAGGCCAACACCGTCGTCCAGAACGTCCAGCCGGACGGTCGCCGGCTGAATGTCCAGTTTGACTTGAATTGATTTGGCTCGTCCGTGGCGCCGGGAATTCGTGATCGCTTCCTGGGAAATTCGGTAGAGGTTTTCTATCGATTCCGGCGCTAGTCGCAGGGGCGCCGTCTGGATTACCTCGCACCGTGCATTGAGATCAAACGACCTCCGCTGCAGCGCCACCATCTCCTGCAGGACCTCTATGAGCCCGGCGTCGGCGAAGGTTACCGGCGAGAGGCCATGCGCGATGGCGCGGCAGTTGGTTACTGCCTGCCGTGCGAGGTTCGCAAGATCTGCCAATTCGGCTGCTTCCGGACGCCCTGCCTTCTTCAAGGATGCCGCGATCGCCGTGGCGAGCATTGACATGCCGGCGAGTTCCTGACCGAGGCCGTCGTGCACGTCTCGCCCAAGTTTATGCTGTTCGTTGCTGGTGGCTTCCAGCAACGCGCGTTCCAGACGCCGCTGATCGGTCATGTCGCGAGACGAACAATACACGTAACGCTCTCCCTCGACGTCGAATCGTTCCGTGTGAATTTCAACGGGAAAGCTGGCTCCATCTTTGCGTCGATGAAGCGTATTGAACCTCTTGAGCTCACCGCTCTTCAAAGCGGAAAATGTCGCGGGTATTTCATCGTCCGCCAATTGCGCATCCCATTGGGTCGGATACATGCCGATCACTTCATCGCGTTCGTAGCCGAGCATCTTGCAGAACGATTCGCTGACATCGACAATGTGGCCGGACCAATCCAGGATATGGACGCCATCGCTGGCGGTTCGAAGGAACAGCCGATTGCGTGTCGCTTCGGCCACGAGTTTGATCTCAAGTCTTTTGCGTTCGGTGATGTCGCTCGTAATAGCCAACAACACCGTCTCGGCGAGACCATCGTCCCACATGGGTGCCGCAAAGGTGTGAATCCAGCGGCGGGTTCCATGTAAACCGACCACCTCGAAATCCAGCTCATCTCGCTCGCCATTGATGACGCGCCGGTGCAAAGCGGTAAATGATGCCTGATATTCAGGGCATATAAAATTCAAGAGTCCATGTGCGTTCGCTTCTTCGACAGACTTCGCTTCCAGCATGGCGAGGCCCGCAGAGTTCATCTCGAGCAACGCACCTTGTTGACTCACGATCTTCACGCAGTCCGGTTCCGTGTCGATGATCGTCCGCAAGCGCAATTCGCTTGCGCGCAGCCTCTCTGCCGTGAGCTTGCGCTCCGTGATGTCGCGGCTCACGTTGGCAATCCACAGCGGGCGGCCGTCGATGTCGTCGATGCGGAAGGCCGTGACCAGCATCGGGATTGCCGCTCCGTCGTTGATGCGGCGAAAATCCAATTCGCCAGACCAGCGACCGCTCGTAATCACCGTCGGTATGACTTCGCGGGCGAGCCGTTCATGCTCCCTCGGGTGTATAAAGTCGGATACCGAGTACCGACTCGCGCTTTCCTCGGGCCCTATACCCAGCAGCTCGCGTCCGACATCGTTGATAAAATCTCCTCGGCCATCGAGCGTGGCGATGCCGATAAACTCCTGACTGTGACGTACCAAGGCCGCCAGCTGTGCGTTGCGGCGTTCGGCGGAGACGCGTTGCTGTTCGAGCACCCGGTTCCGTTCGATTTCGTCGCGCAGCAACCGCGTCTCGCGTCGATAGCGGCGGTTGCCGAATGTGAGAGCAACGAGTAGTGCGCGGTTCTCCTCTGCGGCGACGGAAATCATGAGCGTCATGACTACGGCGAGCGCCAGGAAGAACTGTAGAGACAGCACGCCGCTAAACGGCGTCGCGGGACTTGCGAACGGTCCGGCGCCGAGGTTCGTCAGGACGGCTGCCAATGCGACCACGACAGTTGCCCCGAGCATTGCCCAGCGCGGTGGACCGTGCAAGGCGAGGAGTACCAGTATCGGAAAGATGGCAAATGAGAGGTTCGAGCCAAATACCGATATGGCGGGCACCGCACCGAAGATCCACACGGTCAAGGCGACGAGCAGAATGGCTAATACCGCGAGCTGCCGCCACCACCGCATAGCGCGCGCGCGTTCCGTTCGGCGCCAGCGCGTGATCCACAGGTACGATAGCGGCGTGAACGTTACGATGCCGAGGAACGTGCCGGACCACCACATCCACCATTCGCCAAACGGGCTTGCCGCGGGATGCTTTGATAGATACATCGCTACGGCTAGCGTCGTGCTAAGGGTGCATGAGACAGCGGCGGCGAAATAGAACCCCACGGCTTGACCCTGGGAAGACTTGCCACGAATCCAGCGCTGTGTCATGGCGGCGCCGACTGCGCCGTCAAGCGCATGAGTGACCGCGTACCAGATGGCCGAGTCGAGATGGAACGCCCCGGGCGTCAGCCAATTGGTGAGGACATCGGCCGCAGCTGCCATCAAAATGATCCACGGCCAATCGCGCTTCCGTAAAAGGAGCAGTGTGGAGAACAGCAGGCCGTCCGAGGGCCAGACGGTTGTCACCGCAGTTGGGTTGAACTGCAGTGTGTAACCCGCGGTCAGAAGGGCGGTATACGCGGCCACGAACCCGACCGCCGCTCTCCACGACAGTGAGGTCGGTAGGTTATCCCGGGTGACTATTGGCAGGGTGCGCGAATCCGCGTAGCGAAAAGAAGGCCATTGCGCGCCGTCTGCATTCATGAGAAATCGACTCCAAGGTCAACACGCCTGCCCGCATGTTAATGAAATTATAGGCAAAGGCGATTAGTCAGATGTCAAACAGCATATCGCTACCGGTAATAGAAATGCTAGACCCGTCGACCTGACAACCTGTTTAGTCTGCTCCGGCGGTTTAGTCCGCCATTGATTGATTATTTGTTGCGCTAACTTTAGAGCTTCGTCTGGTACTGAAGACCAATGGTCGGCGGCTGGTTGGACGTAAAGCGGGTTAAGGTCGGCTGCTGCCACCCAAAGATCGTATTGTCGATCGTCAGTCCGGCACGCTTACTCGTCACGTTGGTACCGAACAGATAGACCGTCCATGCGCTCTTGGAAACACCCGCCCGAGCATCGCGCAATGCATAGGGCGACAACGTTTCGTGATAGTACGAGACGTCATGCATCGGTCCCACATAGGCCCCGTTGATTCGCGCGATCCCGCGGTAGTCGTCGACAATCATCCTTTCATAGTCTAAGGACAGGCTGCCGGTGTTGCGGAACATCGTTGATTTTCGTGCCCGTTGCGATGTGGAGGCCCGGAGTCTGCGCCGGGGCATTGATGTACGCCTGCCTGTAGGCGCCGGAAAGATTGGCAGTCAATGCGTCGGTCAGTTTGGCCGACACCTCGAGTGCCGGCCCCCGTACGACTTCGCCTTACCGCGATCGGCTGTGAATAAACCCTGGCGGTTCAGTGGGCGCCCCATCCAATCTCCTCCCTGGACACGAGTAACATATTGATTATGATA
>OBLU010002604.1_pt1 | contig 16536 bp, 15 predicted proteins | sample 1518681 | NCBI WGS metagenome assembly OBLU01 (sample SAMEA3539304, study PRJEB22396) | soil metagenome | biome: tundra; feature: field; material: soil | place: USA | collected 2010-05 | depth 0.15 m | reverse complement strand
GCCTGGCGCTGAAATGGTGGCTTTGCGTCATGTTCCCCCGCCTCCGACCGCGACCACGATCTCCAGCCGGTCGCCGTTGGCGAGCGCCGTCTGCGCGAACCGGCTGCGCGGCACAATCTCGCCGTTGCGCTCCACCGCCACGCGCTTGCCCGCGAGCTGCAGGCGTTGCAGCAGGGCGGCGACGTCGGTGTTGGATTCAAAGCGCTGTGCGGCGCCGTTAACTTGGACTTCGATCACTTTTCGAACCTCTGTGAGCGGGCGGATTCAATGGCGGCCGGACTACACTGCAAGCCGTGCCGTCTTTCCGGGCAGTTCGCTCCAGGCCTGCGAACCGCACCTGAGATAAGAGTGATTTTACGACAGTTCCAGCTACAGGTCATCATCGGACCGCAGGACTGTCGGAAGTACTTGGCCTGCTCTGGCTTTTGAAACGCGACTACCTTATCCTTGTTCATGGTGGCGTGCCTCCTTGCAGGTTGCTGAAGATTCAAGCTCGACACTCGAATTTCAGCAGAGGTACGCCGCCTTATCAACCCATGCCCGTACACCAGATTCGGTTATAACTCTCGGAACATGAAGAGGAAGAACCATAGAGTTCTCGAACAGATGCCAGAGAGATAGAGGGGGAATCATGGAGACATTAGCGACCAGATCAGGTTGGGAAATCGTGGAGGCGGAGTGGCCCGATTTCAAGGGCCCCGCTTTCAAGAACAGGCCGAAGAATGTGGTTGAGTTGCTGCAAGATACGGTCACGAAGTATCCGGACCGCGTGGGCTTCATCGGCGGGAACTGGCGTCTGACCTACAGCGAATTCGATCTGATCGTAAACAGGATCGCGTCGGGACTCGAACAGCATGGGATAAAACGGGGAGACCATGTAGCCGCGCTGCTCGGCATACAGGTGGAGATGGCGCTCAGTTTCTTTGCAATGATGAAACTGGGGGCGATCCTCGTGCCCCTCAACACCCGGTTCAAGGGGGAGGAGCTTGCGTACGAGCTAAACGATTCCGAGAGCAAGCTCTTGATCGTCGATGAGCAGTATTGGCCCTACATCGATTCGGCAAGGGGCAATCTGGCCACGGTTGAAAAAGTATTCTTCAGCGGAGCAGATACGCCCGCCGGGACGCTGCCTTTTGCCCAGTTAAGGGATCACCAGGACACCGCTTTCACCCGAGCAGACGCTGCGGAATCGGATGATGTGGCCATCCTCTACACCTCGGGAACCACCGGCAAGCCGAAAGGCGCGATCCTGCATCAGCGGGGTTTCGTGCTGACCGCCATGCTGATGAGCGATTTCGTGCAATACGAGCCGCAGGACAAAATGATTTGTTGTGTTCCCCTGTTCCATGTCACCGGCCTGGCGATGGTCATGCTGTCGCCGATCTTCAGCGGGGTCGGGGCGGTCTATCTCAAGGAATTCAAGACCGGGGAGTTCCTCGATATCATGGCCCGGCAAAAGATAACTCACTATACGGGGGTCATCAATGTCATCTGGCTGATGATCAATCATCCCGACTTTGGCAAATATGACTTTTCCTCGTTCAGGGTAGCCTTGCTCGGGGGATCCCCCGCCAGCGAAGAAATGGTGAGGGGCATCAGGAGTAAATTGCCGCATCTCAAAATAAGCGTGGGTTACGGGCTGACCGAGAGCCACGGCATTGTCTCCGCCACGCCTTATGAGGATGCCCTGCGCAAGATCAATGCCGCGGGGAAGCTTATTGCCCTGGGGGATGCCAAGATAGTCGATGATGACGAGAATGAGCTGCCCCGAGGAAGCACGGGCGAGATCCTGTTAAAGGGCGCAAAGGTGTTCAAGGGATACTGGAAGAAACCGGAGGCGAGCAGGGAGACGTTAGTAGACGGCTGGCTGCACACCGGCGACATAGGCAAGATCGATAACGAAGGCTTCCTCTACATCCTCGACCGCAAGAAAGACATGATCAACCGCGGCGGAGAAAAGATCTTCTCCCTCGAAGTGGAAAATCTCATCTTCAAGTATCCGAAAGTGATGGAAGTCGCCGTAGTCGGCGTGCCCGATCGCGTCTTCGGTGAAGCCGTGAAAGCGGTCATTGCCCTGAAGCAGGGCGAGACCGTCACGGAAGAGGAGATCAGGAAATTCTGCGCGGAACACCTCGCGGATTACAAGGTCCCGAAATTCGTTGAATTTGTCGCCAGCCTTCCCAGAAACCCCGCGGGCAAAGTGGTCAAAGCGGAATTGCGGTACCCTAGTTGAAGCGCGTGCCCCGAACTGAGGCAAGCATCGATGGCTTCACGGCACGGGGCGCGGAGAAAATTAATGCATGTGTGATGAAGTCGGCAGTACGAACAATCCGTAGCATAACGGAAACAACCTTAAGGAGGTCATATCATGGTCAAAAGTTACCGTAACACGCCCTTGTTAGCGGCTTGGGCGGCGGCACTGGTTTCCTGCATCATTGCTACGCCGGCCTTCGCAGCCGAAGCTGTCGTCAACCTGAAGTACAGCAATTTCCTGCCGCCTCTGCACGCGCAGAGCGTGTTGATCGACCAGTGGGGTCAAGAACTGGAAAAACGAACCAATGGCAGGGTAAAGGTACGCCAGTTCGCGGGAAATACTCTGACTACGGCCAATCAAACCTATGACGGTGTTGTGAAAGGCATCACCGATATCGGTCTCTCCATACTTTCTTACACCCCGGGAAGGATGCCTCTTTCGGAGGTCCTTACACTTCCCCTTGGCGTAAAAAGCGGCTACCAGGCGTCGCACCTGGCGAATGCTTTCTACAAGAAATTCAAACCTAAAGAACTGGATGACGTGAAGATCTTCTTTCTCATGGGGCCGGGCCCGTTCATCTGGCATTCGAAGAACCTGGTCGCCAAGATGGAAGATCTCAAGGGCGTCAGGTTCAAGAGCGATGCCAATACGTCGAAGATCGTCGCCGCGGCCGGTGCCACCCCCACCACCATGCCCATGTCGGAGACTTACGATGCCATGAAGCGGGGCCTCGCCGAGGGCGTCTACAATCCCGTCGAAACCCTGAAGGGGTGGAAGTTTTCCGACGTGTCGGGATTCACCTGGGAAAACTACGCCAGCGCCAGCACCAACAGTTTCTTTGTTGCCATGAACAAGGAGAAATGGAACTCGCTGCCGAAGGACATCCAGCAGATCATGGAGAAGCTGAACGAAGAATGGTTTGAAAAGCACGCGCGAGCGTGGAGCGAGGTCGATGATGAGTCCCGTGAGTGGTCGATAAAGAAAGGCCACAAATTCACCAAGGCAAGCGCCGAGGACGAAGCGAAGATGAGGGAAAGAATGAAACCCGTCCTGGACGCGTATGTGAGCGACATGAAAACAAAAGGCCTGCCGGGCGAAGATGCCCTCAAGTTCTGCCTCGATTTCGTGAAGAACGCTCCTGCCAAGTAGGCGATAGATACTGATTTCGGGGCGGGTTCCGGCCCGCCCCGAAATCCCCATATTCTGTAAGGGAGAACAGAAATGGACGCCTGGAACGTCTTTGTCCGAAGGATGTGCAGACTGCTGCTTCTGATCGCAGGGCTCACCCTCGCGTTCATGCTGATCTTCACGCTGGTTGGCGTAATCATGCGGGCCTTCGGCAAACCGATCGTGGGAGACTACGAGGTCATCTCCTTCCTCGGCGCAGTAGTGGTCGGTTTCTCCGTCCCCTACACCTCGCTCCTCAAGGGGCACGTGACCGTCGATTTCCTGCTGGAGATAGTCCCCAAGAATACCCGCGATACCCTCCGGCTTGCCACCCGGGTCTTGAGCATCGCCCTGTTCCTCTGGATGGGCTGGAACTTCGTGGTCATGAGCCTCGACCTTATCCAGTCCAAGGAGGTCACCCCCGTGTTCAAGGTTCCGTTCTACCCCATCGCCCTTGGACTCGCCTTCACCTGCCTCGTCCAGTGCCTCACCCTGGTGTCACAGATCCGAGACATTGTCGGCGGCCGGCATGAATGAGGTGACTGCCGGAATAGTGGGTATATGTGTATTGATGGCGATGTTCCTCACGGGTATCGAACTGGCCTATGCCATGACCGTGGTGGGCTTTATCGGCATCGGCTATCTCGGCACCTGGAGCGCAGCCTCCAACCAGGTGGTGAAAGACTTCTTCGATACCTTCACCTCTTATGGATTGACCGTCATCCCCCTGTTTGTCCTGATGGGGCAGGTGGCCTCCCACTCGGGCATAGCCAAGAAGCTCTACGACTCGGCGCAGAAGTTCGTCGGCCATATCCCCGGCGGTCTCGCCATGACCACGGTGGTAGGGGCCACGCTGTTCAAGGCCATGTGCGGCTCCACCCTGGCCACCTGCGCCACTTTCGCCGGGATCGCAATCCCCGAGATGGAGCGGCTGGGCTACAGCAAGAAGCTCTCCACGGGCGTCGTCGCCTCTGTCGGCAGCCTGGGAATTCTCCTCCCCCCCAGCATCCCCCTTATCATTTTCGGGATCATCACGGAGCAGTCCATCGGCGAGCTCTTCCTCGCCGGCATCATCCCGGGGCTCCTCATAGCCCTGTTCTTTATCTTCGTCATCTACGGCTGGGTAAAGATCAACCCTGCCATTGCCCCCATGGCCCCGAGATCGACCTGGAAAGCGAGAATCAAGTCGTCTTCCGAGTTCATCTGGGTCGGGGTTATTTTCGTCGTCGTCATCGGCGGGCTGATGCAGGGGTGGTTCTCACCCACCGAGTCGGGGAGCATCGGAACGGCTGCGGTGCTGATACTGGCTTATGCCAAGAGGCAATTCCCGTTCAAGAACCTCATTCTCTCCTTCGACGAATCTCTGCGCACCGCCTGCATGGTGATCTTTCTTATCGGTGGTTCCGCCGTCTTCGGCCATTTCCTCGCCGTCTCCTCCATCCCCTTCATTGCCGCCGACTGGGTCGCCGGGCTGCCCCTGGACAAGAACCTCATCATGATCATCATCATCTTCATCTACCTCATCGGCGGCTCCTTTATCGATGATCTGGCCTTCATGATCCTGGCCACGCCGATCTTCTATCCCGCCGTCATCAAGCTCGGGTTCGATCCGATCTGGTTCGGCATCATGATCGGCATTACCCTCATGATCGGCGTCCTTATCCCGCCCGTGGCCATTGCAGTCTTCGTGGTGAAGAACATAACGGGAGTACCCTTCAACGTGATCTATGCCGGCGTCTATCCCTTCCTCATCGCCCTCGTCGCCTGTGCCGCCCTTCTCTTCTTGTTCCCTGAGATCGCCACATTCCTTCCGCATATGATGAAGTAGGGGTTGAGCGACACCCTTTCCGGAATTGCGTCAGACCGCAGCTGCGCGCCTGCTTCGCAGCGCGAGCATCAGCACAGCGGCCAGAGAGAACATGGCGCCGGCGTAGAACGTCACGCCCGGGCCGAGTTGGTCCCAAAGCAGACCCGCGAGCACGCTGGCGACGAGCATCGCGATGCCGCTCGCCAGATTGAAAAAGCCGAATGCCGTGCCGCGCAAATGCGCCGGCGCGGTATCGGCGACCATCGTGGCCAAGAGGCCTTGGGTCATGCCCAGATGCAAGCCCCATAAGGCCACGCCCAAAGCGACCGCGGCCAGCCCCTGCGCCTGGGCCAGGACCAGGTCGGCGATGATCAGCGTGACCAGCCCGCCGCTGAGCAGGGCCATATGGCTCATGCGGTCTGCAAGTTTCCCCACGGGGTAAGCGGTGAGCGCGTAGACGAGATTCATCACCACCAGCACCAGCGGCGCGTAGCTATCGGCCAATCCCTGCTGCTGGGCGCGCAAGATCAGAAACGCCTCGCTGAACCGGGCCAGGGTGAACACGCCGCCCGTCGCGACCACGAACCAGTAGGCGCCGCTCAATTCGGCCAGCGTCTTCCACTGAATCGGAGCGGCCGGCTTGCGCCGGGCTGCGCCCGTGCCGGGCTCCTCCACGCCGAATACCAGCAGCAAAACGGCGATCAAGGCCGGGATCACCGCGTACCAGAATACGGTCCTGAAGTCCCCCGCCCAGAGCAGCATCAGCGCTACGCCGAGCAGGGGGCCGACGAAAGCGCCGACCGTGTCGAGCGATTGGCGCAGGCCGTAGGCCGCGCCGCGTATCTCCGGGGGCGCCAGATCAGCGACCAGCGCGTCACGCGGAGCGCCGCGTATGCCCTTGCCGATGCGATCCATGAAGCGCGCCGCGAGCACCCAGTTCACCGACAGCGCGAGCGCGAACAGGGGTTTGGATAAAGCGCCTAGGCCGTAACCGATCACGGCCAGGGCTTTTCGTTTCCCGAGGTAGTCACTGAGCACTCCCGAGAAAACCTTGACGATCAAGGCGGTCGATTCGGCGATGCCTTCGACTACGCCCACGGCAAATGCGCTCGCACCGAGGCTCGAAACCATGAATACCGGCAGCAGGCCGTGTATCAGTTCGGACGAAACGTCCATGAACAGGCTCACGAAACCGAGCATCCAGATGCTGCGCGGAATGGCGAGGGAAGGTTTCAAGCGTTTCAAGCCGGAGTTTGACATTTATGGCTCATCAGAAACCGAGTGGGTGATTCTAGAGGGAAATGTGGCTGGAAGCCTTATGCATATTGGCTTGCGGTGGTTCGCCTTGAATCTTTCAACCCCACAGTCGTTGAAGCGTGGGGCAAATGTGCCATACTTCGCGGGTCTTGGCACAGCGAGACGAGTGAGGGCGGACCTAAAAACAACAAGTTATACTTCAAAAATCCAACTGTTAATCCGCAGGTCCCAGTTTCCCAGAAGGCACCGAGAGAAACCATACAAGCCAAGCCAAATCCATAGCGCGGCCTGCGACACAACAGAAGAGACACACTCCGCTCCAACGCATGCGAGGTTACGCCAAAATCATGCAAGCAAATGCCACCGAACAGCCCGGACAGAAAATTCATGCAGCATCCATTTTTGGGGCTTTCCTCAAGCTTGGATGCACATCGTTCGGAGGGCCGATAGCTCACATCGGCTACTTTCGCAGCGAATTCGTCGAGAAACGCAAGTGGCTGGACGATAGCGCATACACGGACCTGGTAGCGCTGTGTAATTTTTTGCCAGGGCCGGCAAGCAGCCAGATTGGAATCGCCCTGGGCACGCTCAAGGCAGGATTACCCGGCGGCTTCGCAGCGTGGCTGGGATTCACCATGCCGTCCGCTTTGGCATTGATGCTCTTCGCCTACGGTTTCACCGCCTTCGGGCTTTCGGCGGACGCCGGCTGGATTCACGGCCTGAAAATCGTGGCGGTCGCCGTGGTCGCACAAGCGGTCTGGGGCATGGGGAAGACGCTGTGTCCTGACCGTCTGAGAGCGACGCTCGCCATCGCGGCTACTCTTATCGTGTTCGCATGGCCTTCCGAGCGGGGTCAGATACTTGCAATCGTCCTCGGCGCACTGGTTGGCTTGCGTTACCTGCCGCCAGTGACGCTGCACCGCCCTGAAAATACGCGCTTTATGGTGTCGAAAGCAGCGGCCGTCACAGCTTTGGTACTTTTCTTTGGACTGTTGATCGCACTCCCCGCGTTGGCGCGCCTGACTGGAAGCCAGGCACTCGCAACGTTTGATGGTTTCTATCGCACCGGATCATTGGTATTCGGCGGCGGGCATGTCGTATTGCCACTGCTCCGAAATGAGGTCGTGCTCCCGGGTTGGGTCAGCGACAGCGTGTTCCTGGCCGGTTACGGCGCCGCCCAAGCGGTTCCCGGGCCGCTGTTCACTTTCGCCGCGTATCTGGGCAGCGTCCTGTCGGTGGCTCCTAACGGCTTCCTCGGCGGACTACTCTGCCTCATCGCAATTTTTCTTCCTGCGTTCCTTCTGATCATCGGCGCGCTTCCGTTTTGGGATGCATTGCGACAGAAGACGCATGTGCAATCGGCATTACGCGGCGTCAGCGCGGCGGTAGTTGGATTGTTGTTGGCCGCGCTCTACGATCCGGTGTGGACTAGTTCCATCAAGTCGACCAGCGACATGGCTTTGGCTCTGGTCTCGTTCGGGCTGTTGATGTTCTGGAAGTGGTCGCCGCTTTATGTGGTAGCGCTTGCGGCAATCGGCGGCGCCGTGAACGCCCTGTTTTGATCTGTCCGACACAAACCTCCAAAATCAGCCGCCGCGCCCCGAGACGAGAATCGGCTTGAGATCCCGGGCAAAGAACTCCGTCAGCCCGGCCCGGTTCAAATGATCGGTGTCGAAATAGAAGCGCGGTTCGCCGAGCCTCTGCGACAGATCATGAAAACGTACGTCGCGCGCAGCGAGCAGCCGCGAGATCGCGTCATCAAACGCGGCCTCGTCGGGAAGCTGGCTGCGATACTGGGGCGGCAGCGGCATCTTGACGACCACCACGCCTGCGCCTTCCTGCCGCGCCAATGCGATGAGTGATGAGAACTCCTCCAGATACCGCTCCAGAACTGCCGGCGAGGTCTTGTCCGGATACAGGTAGTCGATGCGTTTTTTTACCGCGCTGGCCGAGGGCCGGTAGACCCGATCGAATTGCGTCTCGCCCTCCCACAGGTCGCGATCGAAGCGTTCCCGGTTGTTGATCTTGGAGAAACCGGTGACATAGTCGAGGACGGCACGCGCGTCCACGCCTTCATCCCAAGCGTAATCCCAGAGACGCCGGGCAATCGCCGTCTCGAACGGCGTGCACCTGAGCAGCTTGGCATCGGCGAAGCGCTCCTCGTTCCAGGTGCGCGAGTAGAACGCGAATGCATCCACGACGTAGAGAACATTTCTTGTGCGATGCGTGCGCAGGAAGTGCTCGAGCACGAAACGGTTGTAGAGCGGCCCCGTCCCGGGCGCGGCCAGGTTCAGGATCCGCAGTCCCGTCTCGCGCTGCATCTGCGCATTGAAGTCGGCGAAATCCAGAGGCATCGCATGCGAAGCGCCGAGAATCACCCAGTCGACCGTACTGTCCTGTGCAATGGCGATCTTGAAGAATGGATTGCTGTGGCCGGTGCGGTACATGAGTTGCTCGGCCGCGTAATAGACGCCGGCGTAGATCGCGAGGCCGATCGCGATGAAGAGGAGTGCGGATTTGCCGAGGCGTTTCATGCGTCAGAACTGCATGTAGATGAACTCGCGCGCCTGCCACCGGCCGAGGATCAGCAGGGCAAGGATGGCGAGATACCAGAGGCCCCAACGCACCACCACCGGCGCGGCAGCCAGTCTCTGGAAAATCGACCGGCGCTCATCGACGATCTCGACGCCGATCAGGAACGCGATCAGGGCGAAGGCCGTGTAATGCTCCGCGGTGAACGGAAATCTCGACAGCAAGGACGGGAACTCGATGAGGTTCAAGGCGATTTTTTTGAGGATCAACCATGCATCGCCGAGCGAACGCGCGCGGAAGAACACCCAGGTGATCGCGATCAGGTGAAAGGTCAGCAGCACGCGCAGCGCGAGCAGCGGCACGCTTTGGCTGATGCGCGGCAGCCGTTCACCGACGCGGCTCCAGAATGGGCGTGTCGCCACGCCGGCCCATTGATAGGCACCGTTCAACGCGCCCCACACGAGGAAGGTCCAGCCCACGCCGTAACCGAGCCCCGCATGCCACAGGCCGCTGGCGATAAAAACGAGCATCAGGTTCAGGTACTGGCGCACCGGCCCGGCGCGGCTGCCGCCGAGCGGGATGTACAAGTAGTCGCGGAACCACCGGCCAAGCGAAATGTGCCAACGTTCGCCCCAAAACTCGGCCGTGCTCTTGGCGAGATAGGGCCGGCGGAAATTCTCCATCAGTTGCAGCCCGAACAGCAGAGAGACGCCGATCGCGATGTCGGTGTAGCCGGAGAAGTCGCAATAGATCTGGAAAGCGAAGAAATAGACGCTCATCAAAAGGTCGATCGGCGAAGCGAAGGCGACGATGCCGAAGATCTTGTCGACCATGGGACCAAGATTGTCGGCGATCACGACCTTCTTGATCAGGCCCCAACCGATCAGTTGCAATCCGAGCACCAGCCGCTCGGGATCCGCGCGCAGGCTGGCCGCCACCTGCGGCAGAAAGGTCGTGGCGCGTTCGATGGGACCGGCAAGGATCTTGGGGAACCAGGCGAGGTAGAGCGCGACCTGGCCGGCGCTCTGCTGTCCCGGGAGGCGCCGGGCAAAAGCGTCGATGAGGTAGCTCACCGCCGAAAAGGCGTAGAAGGAATAGCCTACCGGCGTCGTGATGGCGAGCCGCGGCAGCGAGATGGCGGTGTCAGTGCCAAATGCCTCGCCGGCAAGCCGCTCCAGCTCGCCGGCGATGAAGTCGTAGAACTTGAAGGCGAAGAGCGAGCCGATTACCACGACAAGGCCTGCGGCCAGCAGCAGTCGCCGTGAAAGCTCGCGCGGCGTGCGCTCCAGCGCCACGCCGCAGCCCCAGACGAAGAGCGTCACCGCCCCCAGGTATAGGAGGTTGAAGGGTCGAAACGCCCCGTAAAAGGCGTAGCTTGCGAGCAGGAGCCAGATCCAGCGCTTGCCCGCGGGCAGCGCCGAAAACAGAATCAGCGCGAGCGGCAGGAAGACGAAGAATTCGAGCGAGGTGAACAGCATCTGTCACACCTCCGGCATCGATTGTAAACCGCTAGTAAGTCGCGCCGCCGGCGCGCAACTCCTCAGGCACCTGCTCGATCGAAATCGCGGCGTTGATGACGAGATAGCTGGCCAGCGCCTCGCGCTGCGCTTCCGTCAGCTTGATCTGGATGTGGCTGGGCTTGTGCATGGTGCCCAGCCAGAAATTCTTGGCCTTGTCCTGCGTGATGACGACAGTGATGATGTGGCAACTCTGGCAATATTCGAGCGCGAAGTCACGCCCGTCGAGCGGCAGGAGCTTTTCCCAATTTGCCTTCGACGGATCCGCGGGAATGCTGGCGGCCGGCAGCGGCATGTTGTGCGACAGGTAGTCGGCGAGCGTTAGCAGTTCCTTGTCGCTCAGACTTTTCAGCCCAATGATCGCCTTGCTGTGGCCCTGCAGGTAGCTCAGCCATTCCTCGGGAGTGTGTTTTGCGCTCAGCAACGCCTTCACCTCATTGGCCGGCGGACGGCTCGCAAAGGTCTTGGCCAGAAGCGTTCTACCCCCCAGGGGAATGAAATCGAACACGTCGGCTGCCTGTGCCGGCAGGGGTGTGAGAAGCAGTGCGGCGAGCAACAGCAAGACAGCGCGCACAAAATGACGAAGCGGACGAAGAATGTTCATGGCAGTCTCTAAAATGGCTATGGTTTCGATCAAAAGCGCAAGTCCTGCGGCACGTCGTCGATCTTCATCGGCATATTGAGATTCGAGTAACGCGCGAACTCCTCCCTCTCCTGCGGGCTCATCTTTAATTCGCGATGGAACGGCGACAGGAATATGTTGCGCCAACCCTGCACTTCGCGATCCTGCATCAAATAGCCTGCGAACAGCGAGTGGCAGTTTTGGCATCCGCTCCACGCGAGCTCGCGCCCATCCGGCGGCAGCGCGGAAGCAAGGTTGTCGCGCTTCGAGGCGTCATCGGACAGCGGCATGTTGACCGCAAGATAAGCGGCCAACGTGGCGAGTTCGCGTTCGGTCAACGCCTTTTTGCGCGCAGCGACGAAATCTCGCCATTGCGGCTCGGTGCGGCGCGCCTGGACGATCGTGCGCAGTTCCTTCTGATCGGGGGAAGCGCCGAGCACATCTAACAGCAGCGCCCTGCCGCCCTTCGGCATGAAAGCGTTGTCTTCCCCCGCGGCCTGAACGTAAGCGACGACGGCAATGGCGAGAACGGCCAGGATCAGCCGGGCCGCGCTTGCCGTTTTGGTCATGGCCCGCTCTTGGCGGCAGCCCTGTCGCGGAAAGAGAACACGGGTACGCGCAATTCGGCGCGCGCCTCTTCCGCCGGGAAACCTTCGCCGCGGAGCAAGTCGAGCCCGACGACCGTAGCGTCGTCATAAAACTGCTCGGCGCATGCCCCGCAGACGAGCGCGGGAATGTTCTCCACCACCACGAGCCGGTCGTCCTGCCAGAACGCGGAGCGCACGTGGCTCATATGCACGTTGACGCTGCCACAGCTCGTGCAAGCTACCGACGACTGCTGCTGAAGTGAATCCATCAGCCCACCAGCTTCTTCGCCGCGGCGACGATGTGACCGGCGTTGGGCCGCATCCAGAGGAACATCTCGGGCGCAGCCGGCGGCGGCGCGTCGGGGAAAGCCACGCGCTTGAAGCGCGCGCCATCTACATTCTCCGCACAGCGTGCGATCACTTCGGCGCCCGGGCAGAGCGTGTAATACGACTGGTCGACGGTCAGCAACCGCTTGGTCTTCTGCACCGACTTGACCAGCGTCTCGGTATCCATCTGCTTGAGAACGCGCAGATCGATGGTGTCGACCTTCATGCCTTGCTTCTGCAATTCTTCGGTCGCCTTGAGCACCTCGGGCATGCCGCCTCCGGAACCAACAATGGTGATGTCGCCGCCGGTCGTGCGCAGCGCGGCCTTGTCGAGCGGCGTCTCGTACTGCTCGTTGGGCACGTCCTCCATCGTTTCGCGCAGGCCGTCCGCCCACAAGTAGACGACGGGATTTGGATCGCGGATCGCCGCGGCCATCATGCCCTTGGCATCCGTAGGATTGGCCGGTATGACGGTCTTCAGGCCGGGGATGTGCATGTAATAGCTGTCGATCTCGTAATCCGAGTGCTGGCCGGCGAAGCCGGGGGTCTGTCCGGTCATCTCCAGGATGAACACGATAGGCATTGACGCCTTGCCGCCGGTCATGGAACGCAGCTTACCGGCATGGTTCTGCAGCATCTGGAACACCATGCCGTTGCCCTGGTAAGGAATGTAGGTCACGGCCTTCGATCCGGCAAGACCGGCTCCCAGGACGCATCCCGCCATCCACATTTCGTCGATGCCGGTGTTCACCACGCGCTTGCGTCCGAACTCCTTCTCGAGATTTATCACCGGCATGCCGGGAGTCGATGCAACCGGCGGCGTAAGCTCGAAGATCCAGATCATGTTCTTGTCTTGGCGCATCTCGTACTGCACCGCCTCGAGGACTGCGTACATGAAGCTTTTCTTTGCCATGGTCTTCTCCTCAGCCAAATTGCCGGGCGAGTACTACGCCCTCGACGAATACGTTCTTGAGACCGTCCTCGGGCTTGCAGAACGGCTGCTGGTCCGCCCAGGCGGAGGCGTCGATCGCTTCCTGCCTCGCGGCGGCTTCGATCTCATCCGCCCTCGCGCGCGTCAGCACGCCCCAGTTGACGAGGGTGTTGCGGCAGATGTCCACCGGATCGCGCTGCATCCAAGCGCGCACCTCGCGCTCCGGGCGGAACGAAGTGATCGCCAGGGGATCGTAACCGAATGCGCCGAGCTGGCCGGCCTTCGCGCCGGGCGCGCCCCAGTGATTGTAGTAGCGGTAGGTCTTCGCCTCGATCAGGGTCGGCCCGTCGCCCGCGCGCGCGCGATCCACCGCGTTCTTGGCGGCGTTGTAGACCTGGAACACGTTCTGTCCGTCCACGACCACGCCGGGGATGCGGTAGGTTCGGGCCGCGTCGGCGATGTCCTTCATCGGGCAGGAGTACGAATAGTGTGCGTACTGGTGATACAGATTGTTCTCCAGCACGTAAATGAACGGCAGTTGCAGTATCGCCGCGTTGTTGAGGGCGCCATGGAAAGCCGGCGTGGCGTAGGTGCCATCGCCGCCAAAATTTACCGACACCTGCTTGCTGCCCCTGGCGCGGAAGGCGAAGGCCGAGCCTGTCGCGATCACCGGGCCGGGTCCGATCATGCCGTCGGCGCCGATGAAACCGCAGGACGGGTCGGAGATGTGCATCTCGCCCCCGTAACCGCCGTTCAAGCCGGTGGCGCGGAAATCGTACTCGGCGGCCATTTTTTTCATGTCCACACCCTTGGCGATGGCGTGGCCGCTCGGGCGGTGCGTGCTGTACACCACATCGAGCTGGTCGAACGGGCCCTTGTTGTTCAGTGCCGCGCAAACTCCGGTGGCGACCGCCTCCTGACCCGGATAAAAGTGGTTGTAGCCCCGGAATTTGGGGTCGGTGATCATCTTGTCGACCATGGTCCGCTCGTACCAGCGGATACGGACTATGGTATTGAACATCTCGGTCAGCTTGTCGTTGGGGAGATCCTTCGCCCAATAGCCGATTTCTCCGTCTGCCCAAGCGGCGTTGCTGATCAGCGAGACCGCCGCACCTGCGCCAGCCACGCCTTTTAGAAACGTGCGCCGACTCGGCGATGCAATACCATCGCTTTTCGGCGTTTCCAGCGAAACCTCGTTGTGTTCAAGTTCAGACATGGTAGCTTCCTCCATTCATCTGCATTCGGATTACGCAGAATGAATGTTGAGCCAATGAATTAAGCGGTCATTGATTTTTATCATAAGAACTGTTGCTTCGCGCTATCGCTATCCAAGCTCCGTTTTTTGTAACACGTCTGACACAAATCATGATGGGCTTTCGTACCGCCGCCCGCGCCGTAATGCTGAAGAACTTCCGGAAATGCTTTAGAATCCGCCCCATGAGCGGGAGTAGCTCAGTTGGCAGAGCGCCGGCTTCCCAAGCCTGAGGTCGCGAGTTCGAGACTCGTCTCCCGCTCCATTCCCATCAAATCGATCACCATTTTTTTCAACCGTTGCCTAGTCAGCCGCTTTCGTTCAGGCACACCTCGAGCAAAAACCCTTAGCCGGCAGGGCTCTTTAACCCTTTTTTTGCCCTGTCCAATACCCTCGGAAAATCGAGAGCAAACGACTTTAGTCCATCATTTGCACCCCCCGCCTAACGCATTGAGGGTTAGCGAGCTTTAGTGCTCCAGCCGTGGTATCCGGCATTGCAATCGGCCGAGCGCAGGCGCAATATCCTCTCGGCGCAACGCCCGGCCGCGCTGCATCAGCGCCAATCCGTCGCCCGCGGCCAGACGCGCAGGAAAAATCAGCAGGATTGAATTTCTATCTTTTCTTTTGGAATCGTGCCAGCGCGTACCCAAGGAGGCTGTGTGAGTGCCTACGACGACGTTCTTTACGAAGTGATCGACCGCATCGCGGTGATTCGGCTCAACCGGCCGGATTCGCTGAACGCATTTACGGCAGTCATGGGGCGCGACCTGAAGAACGCCGTCGCCTCTGCCGTGGCTGATGAAGCGGTGCGCGTAATCGTATTGACCGGCGCAGGCCGTGGTTTCTGCGCCGGCGCCGACATGAAACTGCTGCAGCAGATTGCGCCCGCAAAACCAGGCGCGCAGAACCGGGCGCCGGAACCGCTGGACGTGGAGCCCGACTTCGCGAGCGATCTCGGACCGGACGTCTCCGGCCATTACGGCGGACGCTTCGGCTACATGCTGAGGGCGAAGAAGCCCATAATCGCGGCAATGAACGGACCCGCCGCCGGACTGGGCCTCGTGCTTGCGCTATATGCGGACGTGCGTTTCGCCGCCAGCGAAGCGAAGTTCACCACCTCGTTCGCGCAGCGCGGTCTCATCGCCGAGCACGGCGTCAGCTGGCTGCTGCCGCGGCTGGTCGGGCCCGCCCACGCGTTGGACCTCCTGCTTTCGGCCCGCAAGTTCGGCGCCGCCGAAGCCGAGCGCATCGGCCTGGTCAACAAGGTATTCGCGCAGGGGGTGTTCATGGACGAGGTCATGGCCTACGCACGCATGCTGGCCGACACGGTGTCGCCGCGCTCCACCGCCGTGATCAAGGCGCAGATCTGGAAATCGCCGTTTCAGGACTTCGCCGCAGCGCTCGCCGTGGCCGACAGCGAGATGCAAGCGAGCTTCAACAGCGCCGATTTCAGGGAAGGGGTTGCCCACTACATCGAGAAGCGCGCGCCGCAGTTCACGGGGCGATGATCGATGACCCCAGCGGCAGCGCCAATCCTGCGCCTGCGACAGATCTGCCTTGTTGCGACCGAACTCGCGCGCGAGACCGCGCTCGTGCAAGCAATCTTCGGGCTGCAAGAGTGTTATCGCGACGCCAACGTCGCGCGCTACGGATTGCAGAACGTGCTGTTTCCGGTCGGTACGGATTTCATCGAAATCGTTTCACCCACGCGCCCCGGCACAGCCGCCGGCCGCTTTCTCGAGCGCCATGGCGGACGCTACGGCTACATGGTCATCATGGATTGCGACGACCCCGAGCGGCGCCAGAAGCACTGCGAACATCTGGGCGTCAGAACCGCCAACCTAATCCGGCGCGACGGGTATCTAGGCGTGCAACTGCATCCAAAGGACACAGGCGGCGCAATGCTCGAATTCAACCGCACGGTCGGTGGCGAGGACCCGATGGGCGCCTACGCGCCGGCCGGTAGCCACTGGCAGCAGGCGATCCGCCGGGACGCCACGCAGGGTCTGATCTCGGCCGAAATAGACTGTCCGGACGCGACGGGATTTGCGGCGCGCTGGAGTGAAATTCTGCAAAAACCGGTGCAAGGACTCACCGCCGGCGAGTTGCGCATCGAACTGGACTCCGGTGCGATCAACTTCCTGCCATCCAGCGTGCCCGAGCCGGTGCTCGCCGGGATCGAACTGCGGGTTGTCGAGCGTGCCCGGGTGCTGGCCGCTGCACAGGCGCGGGGATGCGCGGTCACGAACGGTACGGTCGAAGTTTGCGGCGTGCGTTTCCGTC
>OBLU010002602.1_pt1 | contig 16542 bp, 12 predicted proteins | sample 1518681 | NCBI WGS metagenome assembly OBLU01 (sample SAMEA3539304, study PRJEB22396) | soil metagenome | biome: tundra; feature: field; material: soil | place: USA | collected 2010-05 | depth 0.15 m | reverse complement strand
AAAGCATGCTCATTCAATCCACAAATGTGGCTGGCCCGTGAATTGGCCGCCACTCGCCGACAGCACAAATCGAGGATGAGCAGCGGATGTTTGCTTTCGCTTAATTGGCTTGTTCCGATTCACGGTCTGGGATCGAAACAGTTTTGGGGGGAACGGCGATACGCTTTGTTTTTTTCAGCGCCTCTTGAATTTGTCACCCTTGGGGAAATGAAACCCGCTTTGAACCGCGAAAACGGCCTTGAATTGAGGTGAAGTTGTTTTGCCAAACCGTTCCGCCAAAGAGAGAATGATTTTGAGAAATTTAAAAACACCGTGATTCTATTGCTTAGAACAAGGTGGAGGTAGGTGATGGATTCGAACCATCGAAGGCATAGCCAGCAGATTTACAGTCTGCTTTATATCTCGTTATTACAGACTGTTTTAAGTTTGTGTATGATTTTTGTTTGACACTCCCGGCTTTTATGCGTAAATTAGCGCACACAGCGGAACCAAAGAGAAAGAACACAAAATGAAAACGAAACCAGATCGCTACTTGTTGAAACGCGGCAGCAACTACTACTGCTCATGGCGGCATGACGGCAAACTTCTCACGCGGGCATTGCGTGATGCCAATGGACAACCGATCACCACCATCGAAGCCGCACGCTCGGCCAGAGACGAATTCATGCGCCCGTTCACCGCCGCAACGGAGACGAAAGTTCTGGAGGAAATCAGCGCGAAGTTGCAGGGCCGCAAGGCTGAACTGGCTAAGTGGGAGGATGAAAAGCATCCGCCGTCGGCCATCGGGCAAGCGTGGAGCGATTTTCTTGCCTCGCCCAATCGCCCGGACAGCGGCAAGTCCACCCTGCGGCAATATGAGTTTCAATGGCAGGCATTCGCCGACTGGATGGAGGAAAAGCACGCCGCCTTGCCGACGGTGCGCGCCGTGACCAAGGAAATCGCCGAGGAATACGCCAGCAGCTTAAACCACGGCAGATTCAGCCCGTCCACTTACAACAAGCACTTGAATTTGCTCACGCTCGTTTTTCGCGTCGTGAAACACAAGGCCAAGCTCACCGGCAATCCGTGGGAAGAAATCCAGCGCAAGCGGTTGGTCACAAACAGCCGCCGCGAACTGACGATTGATGAACTGCGAAAAGTTTGCCAGACCGCCACCGGCGAATTGCAGACATTGCTGGCGCTCGGCATCTACACCGGCTTGCGGTTGGGCGATTGCAGCACGTTGCGCTGGGGCGAAGTGGATTTGCAACGCTGCATCATTCGGCGCATCCCCAACAAGACCGCGCGCCGCAATCCCAAGCCCGTTATTGTGCCCATCCATTCGACCCTGCGCGAAATGCTGGCAAAAACTCCGGTAGATCAGCGTGGCGAATATGTTTTGCCGGAAACGGCGGCGCTATACAATCACCGGACTGACATGGTAACGGACATGGTTCAAAAACACTTCAAAACGTGCGGCATCACCCTGCACAAGCCCGGCACTGGCACCGACGGCATCCGCGCGGTGATCGAAGTCGGATTTCACAGTCTGCGGCACTCGTTTGTTTCCCTCTGCCGCGAAAGCAATGCGCCGCTGTCGGTCGTGGAATCCATCGTGGGACACAGCAGCCCGGCCATGACGAGGCATTACACACACGTTGGCGAATTGGCCGCAGGTCGCGCCGTGGCCTTGTTGCCGTCCGTCATGAGTGATGGCACGCCAGAGCCGACAAAACGCGAGCAAGGCGAAGTTCTGCGAGACCTGCAAACCATTCTTAGAGGCATGAACGCAGCAAACTGGAAAACCAAGCGCTCCAAATTGCTGACGATCCTGTCAAGGGATGCTGAAAGAAAAGCGATTGCGCCATGAAGCGACCAAAAAAGACTAAAGTCAACCGTTTGAAGTTTTTCGATTATGACTTCAGAGGCGTGCCGGACTCCGAACTTGAAGGATGTGAACTTTATGAGTATGCACGGGAATCGCGCATGGTTAGGGACAAAGTTGAAGAAATAAAACACATTGGGGCGGAAATGATTGTGCATCGGCCACTTCTTGCGACTCCTCACTCGGCACGAAAGCGGAACTTTCTAATCTGTCTTTCATCATGTTCGTTCTTTCCTTACACTCCCTGGCAAGAACTTTCCGGTGGAGATAAACAACGGATCTTCGAATACATTGAGTCTGTTCCACGCATAGAGCGAAATTCGGCAACGAATCCGTCCTTGTTGTTCAGTTCGCTGCCGGTCGAATTCGATGGAGCCACTCTAAAGGTTTGGAAAGAATCAGTCCTATACGGCTTATCAGATAAAAACACGTTTGAGTGTGGCTTTTACGCCATAGACGTTAAGCATGATCGGAATGATTTAGTGGAACGATTCAAGGACCATCTCGATTATTTGGAGGCCAAATATCAGATTAAAAAAACCAATGCGGAACTGGGTGAAATAAAACGGGAACGTCGAGGAAGACACACTCCGCGTGATCCTCTTAGAAGGTTAGGGGCCATGCGATTGTTTTACTATTTCCCGGATATTAACGACGCAAGATGCAAAATGGTTCGGATTGTGCCAGGTCAAATCAAAAGCAGTCCCACTGAATATGCCGATCAAAATGGCTACAGCCGGGCGAACGACCTTGCGCTTCGTCATTTTCAATCATTGCTCGGCTGGATTGATTCCGGGCGCCCCATACACTTCAAGTGGGCGAAGCGAAGAAAGAACACGGTTTAGACCATCTTGCAAAAATAAAAGTTATTTTTGCACCTTCTACATGTTTCAGGGATGTGATTTGTTAGAGCCAGCAAGAGGCGCAACGTGCGCCTATGCGAAAACAATATGCTGGATGCTACTATCAAGCTCATCAAATTCGGGTTGCAATCAGACCCGACGGCAACCCTAGCCGACCGCAACCGGGTCATGGCCGCTGTGCGCGGCGATCCCATCCCTCGAACGCAGCCAGACACCGCGTCCCGTCTGGTCCGCCGTGCCGAAGTCGCCCGCCAAATGTCTCGCAGTTTACGATTTGTTGACTTACTCGCGGCCAGCGGCGTTTTGAAAAAGCGTAAGTTGCCGGGTCGAGTGCGCGCGTCGGGATTTCTCGCCAGCGATGTTGCTGCGCTGATTGAAGGCGGTGTGGTGAACCAATGAAACCCGCCCTTCGATTTTCCAAAGCATCCGGCTCGACTCGCCGCCGCGTCGAAAAAATTATCCGGCTTGGCGACCGCGCCACCCGGCGCGCAGTAGCGTCATGGCGTCGCCGTCAGTATCAGGAAGGGAGCAGTTATGCCGAATGAAATCTCGATTGGCCGCGCAACCAACAGCACGGAATTTAACCCGCTCGTTTCCTATTTCCCGGACGCTTATGAAAATTTGCCCATTGATATTTCCGCCGCGCAATTCATCGCAGGAATAAAAGGTCATGCTCACAAGAAATTAGTCGAAACTATTCGCAAGCGATTCAAGACCGCGATTGACCGGGGCGTCCCTTACGAAAAAGCAAAGCGTGCCGTTGATTCTCACAAAAAGAAACTCGCATCTGTGTCTTTGGCCGGTGTGCTGCCAATGCGCGGCAAAGATTTTATGCCACAGTTCACCGGCTTATTTCAAGGCGACTTGGATTTGCTTGGCGACAGGCTGCCCGAAATCCGCGCCACACTCCGCGACGATTCCCACATCTATGCTTTGTTTGTATCTGCTACCGGCGAAGGATTGAAACCGATTTACCGCGGGCCGATTTGCAAAAGCGCGGACGAATACAAACTGGCATTCGCCGCTGTATCGGCTCGCGTTCAAGATTTGACCGGCGTGAAAATTGATAAGCTGGAAGATTTCACAAGGCTATGTTTTGCAAGTTACGATCCCGACGCTTATCTAAATCCGTTCGCAATCGAATTGCCGGTGGATTTCAGCAAACCAGCGGAAGAAACAAATCCGCCGCCGCCATCAGTTTCAAAATCAGACTGCAAAATAATTCCCTTTGCAGTCGAACCCCGCCGCGCCATTGCAGAGCGCATTTTGGGCGACGTGGAATGGCAAAATGATGCGCTAGGCGATTGCCATTGCCCCGGTGAGGCACACCACACCACAGGCGAAAAGGCGCACGAATGTCAGATACACCTCGACGGCGCACCGACTATACATTGCGTTCACAAGTCTTGCGAATCCGCCGTTGCGGAAACGAATCACCGGCTGCGTAGCGAAATCGGAAAGATCGAGAGGCCAACCGCGCCGCCAGCCGTCGCCGCAGTGATTCCCGCATTTAACGACCCGCGACCGAAAATTGAACTGCCCGGCGACAACCGTTTATTGTCAGACTTCGCCCGCGACTTGGGGAAGGCCATCCGTCGCGCGGACATTTTCCAGAGATGCGGTATGGTGTTTGTAGTGAATGATCGCGGTGATGGCCTGACACCAATGACCGCCGATGCACTGCGCTCATGGCTGGAGCAATACGCGGTCTGTTACAAGCGGCGATCCGCGAACGGGGAAACGATTCAATTTCGCCGCACCATGACCACCACCGACGCCAACGGCGTGCTTAATTCGCCGCAATTCATTTCGGAGTTGCGCGAAATCTGTCGGTTCAATCCCGTTCCCATGCCCGTGCGCCGGTTAAATGGACGAATGGAGTTGCTAACGCCGGGCTATGATGAACCGTCAAAAACTTTCACTGCGAACAACGCGCCGACCGTTGATAATGTTATGCCGCTGGACCTGGCAAAGGGCGTTATTGATGAGATACTCGCCGAATTTAAGTTCGCCGACGATCAGCGGTCTGAATCTGTCGAAATTGCCGCCATGTTGACGGTGTATGCGCTAGGCATCCTGCCACCGAAATCGCTCCGGCCGTGTTTCGTCTATCTGGCAAACGCCGAAGGGGCGGGCAAATCGCTTTTGGTGAAACTCGCTTCCGTCCCGGTTCTGGGCTATGTCCCGAATGGCGTGCTGCCGAAGGACGAGGATGAAATGAGGAAGGTGCTATTGTCCGCCGTCATTGAGGCCAAGCCCGTGCTTTGTTTCGACAACTTCAAAGGACATTTACAGTCCGAAAGTCTCGAAGGATTTCTCACGTCGCAAGATTGGAGCGGACGCATCCTGGGCGGACAGGCAACTTTTCGCGGCGACAACAACGTCATCGTGTTCGTGACCGGGAACGGTTGCACCGTGTCACCCGATATGCGCCGCCGTTCTTTGTTCTGTGAATTGTTCCTTGAGGTTGAACGCGCCGAAGATCGCCAGTTCAAAAAATACCTTGAGGCGTCAGTAATTCTCGAAAGCCGCACAAGCATTTTGTCCGCGCTCTGGGCAATGGTCAGGGAGTGGCATAAGGCCGGGGAGCCAAAGCCGAGCCGTTCCCATTCAAGTTTTCCAGAGTGGGCAAACACTATCGCGGCCATTGTCGAACACGCCGGTTATGGTTGTCCGCTCGAAACTCCGAAGATTGAGGCCTCAGCCGACGCGGACGGCGACGATATGCGCGAACTCGTCAAAGCCATCGTCGGCAAGGCACAGCTAAATTCCATCACGTTTGATGCACTGGTCGAGCTTGCCGTGGCCGCCGGACTGTTTGAACGGCTCACCAGCGCCATGAACACCGACAATGGCAAGGCGAGCAGCCGGGCAACGCTGGGAAGGATTTTGCGCTCGTATGACAGGCGACTTGTGGCCGGATGCCGTTTTTCTTTAATCGGAAAAGGCCACCAACGCCGCTACCAAGCCGAAAAAGTAAATCCATGAAGCATGGTCAGCATGGTCAGCATGGTCTGGCAGTCCAGCCAAAGAAGAAGACATTTTCCCATAGGACGGAAACACCGTGCCCACCGTGTCCACCATGTCTCTGTTTATGGTTCAAACGCTTTATGTTCGCCGCCGTCGCCACCCTCGAAAGGATTCTGCCACGATGACGAAATACACCCATCATCCGCCCCGGCCAGCGCAAGCTGGAGTTCGACGGGGATTTTCACGGTGCCGTGCCGGTAATGAGCCGCCAAACCGCATGACACTTATCCTTGATTTTCCAGGCGCTCTCCTCAATCTCTTTGAGCGTCTTCAACTCGGCCTCTGCACGGCTTTTGTCGGGTGATTTGAGAATCGTGTCGCCGAACACGCTCATGGCGCTTTCAAACTCCGACTGCGTGAAGGTCTTCTTGTTGAAGTTGCGGGAAAAGAAGGCGTCTGTGAGAGAGGTGCGGAGCAATCGCGCAGATTGCAGCAGCAGCGAGAACGGCTGCGACCACTGCTCATCCGTCGCCGTCTCGGTGAGGGCCGGCGGGGCCAGCCGGTTGTAATTCACGCGCGGCGTGATTCGAGCGCCGAGGGCGGCTGTCAACCGCGCCTCCACGTTCGCAAGCACTTCCGCAAGCTTTTCCGGCGGCACTGCATCGCCTCTATGGAGTTCCCGATATATCCCGTCCAGGTCATGCTTGAGCTTGTCTTTCCGATTCTTGATATACTCCTTGACGCTGGCGCTGGCTTCCGCCCCTTCGGGAGCGTCCCGCTTGCCGGTCAGAACCTCATTGAGCCGCGCCATGCCCTGTTTATTTCGCGCCTCCAGTTCGCGCTTCAGAAGCGGTTTTGCCATGTCGGGAATCCAGCGGTTGCCTTTGCTGAGTTGGTAGCCCAACAACTCCAGAATGTCTGCCACGTTCCGGCATTTCTCCACTTCGACGGCAACACCCGCGTCCAGCACGGCGAGACTAAAAGACTGCTTTTGTGTGACCGCTCCCACGGCACGCTCGGCTTTTTCACCCAACAGCGTGGCCTTGACGGGAATGGCCAGCGGTTTGATGCGCGTGGTTTCGTCCACTGTCGCCAGACAGCCCGCAGCATAAACTTTTTGAAGCTCCTGTGCCAAAGGGTCCAGTTTCATTATGCCTTTGTCCCACGGCTCGACAGGCGAACCATCCGGCTTAGTGACCTCGCCCGTTTTGGGATCAACGGCAGGGCGTTTATCCCCTTCCCCATCCGCACCCCGGCAGGATTTTTCAAACTCCGCCCACACCACATCAGCGGCAAGATCGCCTTGCGCCGGAACCAGCGCCGGGATGCGAACCGTTTCTTGCGTCAGTGGCGCGGCACACCCGAACAAGTATTGAAACCAACGTCGCCACTGATCGCAGAGCGCGGCGTCGGGTTGGAACACGGCATTGAAACTCACGAGCGTTGGCGCGTCGTGGCCGGCGTCCCCCACCGAGCCGATGCAGAACCATGTTTTGTCGGCCTGCTCATCCTGTGCCAGCAGTTGTGTCGGCGGCAGCACCACCTTTTCGCATTCAGCGCCCACTGCCCGCTTTGTCGGCAGCAACCGGACTTCAAGTGTGCGTTGCTCGTCGGTGACGGTGGCTTGCAGCTTTTTCAGTTCATTCAAATGATCTTCCTGCGTCGGCCCGGCGGGATAGACCAGCACAACGATTCGCACCTGGCGCGGTTTGTGTAGCTTCGCGCCGCCGAAGCTTTCGTGAAGCCCCTTCACCGCTTCATCAACGCCGGTTACGCCCAACTTGGCGGCGTCGGCAATGATGTCAGGAGCGGTCTCGGCTGTCGGCCCCGCAGATGGTGCCTGCCCCATCAGCTTTTGCAGCCATTTGATTGTTCCATCCGAAACGCCCACCAGCACGCCCGCAATCAAGTCCGCCCCGGCCAGCAGAGGCTCGAAGGGTGGATTTGACTCGTAGCGGACTTGCCCGGCCAGCCAGCGCGGTTCAGGCCAGACGAAAGGCGGTTCGGCAGGCAGCGGCGCGCATGATGCTTCGCCAACAGACATCATAGGGGCTTGTCCGTTCTCAGTGTTCGATTCGCCTGCCATTGCGTTTATTTTCGTTTTGTTATGCGAAGTTCACATAAATAAAGCGCCCGTTTCCTCTAAAAGTCAAGTATGCGGATTCCGCATATTTGATGAAAAAGACCGGCCAGTTGGCGCAGAGAAATTTGATCGGCGAGCGTATCCGTAAAGCGCGGCTGGCGTGCAAGCCGCCCGTCACGCAGGATGATTTGGCTGGTCGGCTGGCGGCGCGGGGCATCACGATTGACCAGACGGCGGTTTCTCGGATCGAAAACCAGACGCGCTACCTGATGGACTACGAAGTTGCTGGCATTGCAAAAGCCCTCAAAGTTTCGGTTGCCTGCCTGTTCGGTGAGGCGAATAAATGATCAGGACGGTTTCCCACTGTTCTCGGCGTCATGTGGGCACCCGCGCCCGTCCGTCCCTGCTCCAAAACCGACCGGCGTCCGGTGCTGTCACAGGTCGCGCAAGTGATGCTGGCGAAATACGGGTCGCTGCTGAAAAGCAAGAGCGGCGCGGTGCGGCTGGTGAGGGCGTGAATAGCCCCTAGTTCAACTTTTCGGAGCGGACTGGTTCGTCTCCGTGGCCTCCGCTTTCGGCTCCACGGATTTTGGGGCGGATTTGTAAAACGACTGGCTTGGCAGCGCAACCATGCCCCAAGGGCCGCGAGCCGTCAGATTGCAAAACATTTCGCGGGCCGCGCCATACAGCACGCTGGGCGCATTAGTTTCGACCAGCATGGGAACTTTTTCAACCGGGTATGCCGGGTCCACGGCAAAAAATCCGGCGAATGTAACGCTCCCCTTTTGCGGGATGGAATCAGGCGTCACCGGCCAGAAGCTCACTTTAAGCTGCACTTTGAACCGGCGCACGTCTTCATTGTGACGACCGATGCCAACCACCGATTCGAGGGTTAGCTCTGGCATTGCATTTAACTGGAGCGCATCGTTTGCCTCGTAGTGCAACTCCGTCAAGTAATACCGCTCAAGCTGCAAGGGCGAGTTTTTCATTTTCGGCGGTCAAACTATTCGTTTCCAGGTCTTCATTGGGACACCATAAATCCCTTTGGGCTGAAACCTCTTGCACAATAAATCGGTTGTTATTTGGCTCGTTTGTCGGCTGCATGGCACTGGCAACAAAGCCCGCCAAATGGACATACGATACCGAAACCCAGCCAGTCGCGGACAAAGTTGCCATCCACTGCTTGCGCGTTTCAATCGGGTTCAACTCTTTTGCGCACTTCATGCGAATGAGTTGATCGTAGCCTTTTTCCTGCACCAGCCCGGATTCCCAGCGCTTGACGCTCGCTGCACCAACGCCAAGAAATGCCGCAAATTCAGCCTGATTCTGGCCTCTCTTGTTGCGGATAAATTTAATCAACGCACTGGTCAGCAAGCCGTGTTTTTCACGGTAGGCGGCGGCGGTGCGTTTGCGCAACTCGTCCGTCTGGCCGCGCCCCAAAGTCTGCCAGCCGCAGGCCGTGCATACCGAGACGGGCGTGTTCACGTCCAGCAGTTCGCCCCGAAAATTCTGCCGGATTACCGCCGTTTGGGTGGCAAATTCTTCGCCGTTGCACTTAAAACAAATCATAATCAATCACTCGTTGAATGGACGATCCGGGTGAATCCGCGCGTGCAAATAATTCGGCTTCCCGTCCCGTCCAAATTTGATGCAAAACTTGAGATACACGCGACCGTTCAAGCAATCACTATTCCAATGATACGCCCATAATTCCAATCCGTCCAAGCTCGGTTCCTCGGCTGTCATGGGTGGACAGGTGCCGGCATAGCACATCACCGGGTTCTCCGCCTTGATCTCTTGAAGCAATATGGGAAGTTTTCCCCATAAATCATCTTCGTCGTAAATTGAGCACTCGTCAAAATCGTCTGACAGATGGTGAACCGGACCAATCTGACACTTCCCAGCGGCAATCGCCGCCAAAGCCTGTTCGACTTTGGCATGGATTTCTGGGTTTGACGGTCTTGAAGGACTCATGGAGTTTCGCGTTCACGTCTGGTATCATATGATACCGTTATCGGCTTGGCAACGACTTTCTTAAATTATTTTAGCTTTTTAGCTCTGCTTATTATTGCCAGGTTTTGTCCGATTTGCACTTCAAATGTGGAAAAATCGTCATCACCGCTGCGCCAGGGTGTTTGGCGGATTGTGAACCGACTTCACTTAGCGGCGGTGGATTTTACCAGGGCGATTTGCGCGGGGGGGCGAGGGCGTAGTGGCGGAAAACGTGCGCGTCTATTTCCGATTCCAAGGCCGCCACTTGGGACTCATCGCCGGTGGGCTTGGTCCTCACCTTTTCCATCATCGGTTTGCAGGATGCGACCGAAATGGATGTTTATTCCTCAACTTCCATGTCCAACCCAAGCTGCCGGGCTGCTTCCTTCATGGCTTTGATGGATGGCTCGTCCAGCTTGACCTTCTGCTCGTCATCGAACACCAGTTCAAAATCAACGCCGAGTTTCAATTTCTTTGGATTCAGGCGAACGCCCGGATTCACAAAGCAGCGAAATACGTCAGACCAAGATTCCGCTGGCACTGAACCGCTGATGGCGATGCGCTTTGCGGTTTTGCCAGTTGCGACGGAACCTAGACTGGTTTGTGTCGGTTGCCCGGTCTTGCCGGTCGGCGTCGTTGTTGGCGGGGTGCCAATGGCCGGCGTCGCCGATTCTGTCGTGAACGCCGGGATAATCCACAAGCCGTCCTCGTTCGGGTCGAGCATTACTTCATCGCCGCACGATTTCTTTTGCAGCTTGCTCGCGTCCAAACCGCGACCGATGCCAATGAGTCTGTCCCGGCACGCTTGCGATAGTCCCGTTAGCACTGCGTCTTTCGATGCAATCATTGGCTTGTCCGTGTAGCGCAGAAAACATTCGATGGCGTCGCGCACTCGCATACTGCCTTCCGTCACCAGCACGCCGACTTTTTGCAGTGTCACGGTTCCGACTTTTTTCAAAACCCATTCTTCTTCCTCGACGATGTGCTTCCACGCTTCGCGCAAATGCTCCATGAGATTTGGTCGCGTAACGGGCAAGGTGGTGACTTCGATGCTCTGGCCTTCCACCTTTGCCATTTGCGTATAAGCGGCGCAAAGCGACTCGACCACGGCCTTTTTTGCCGCATCGAGTTTGTCTTTGAGTTCACCCTTCTGCTCTTCATCCAACTGGCTGGAGTAATCCCGCTTGATGGTTTCGAGCACGGCAACTTCCCGGAAAGCGTTTCGCAAACGAGTCAAACCGCGTGGTGACGGCATAAGGAAAAGCAGCGTGTTTTTGTAAATGCGCTCCTTGCTCCCGCACTTCTGGCTGACTTCCAGCAGGCGTTTCTCGGCGGGCGAGGCAATCAACGACGGGCCTTTGCCGTTTTCCGTATATGAACACGTCGGCGGCATGATGAGTAGCGCGAGCGACTTTTGCTCCGGCAGGTTGGCTTCGGGATTCACGAAAACGCGCCACGTCGCCGGAGCAGTGCTGATGCCGCTGACTTGTTCCTGCAAGCCGTCAACGATCTCCTCGTCGAAATCGTTTGCGCCGAACTGCTGCCGGTATTGAACGACGAGCTTGGCGAGCGTCGGCTTCGTGCCGAACCAATAGCGTTTGCCGAGACTCCCAGCAGCGACGGGATGCAGATAAAAACTTCGCTCCTCAAACGTCAGCAATGCGCCGTCCGTGTAGCTCCAATTCAATCCCGGCCTGCTGACGGCGAGCTTCAAATCTTTGGTCGTGTAACCCGACTTCTCGCCTTGCCCGCCAAACGAGCCGAGCAGAATGGCTGACGCGATTCCCTGTGTAATTCTTTCGGTCGGATAATCGCCGCCTTTTTCGTCGTCCAACAAAACAGCGTTTGCCTTTTCTCCAATCACGTCCTGGGCGACCACCGATTCGTAAGGCGCTCCCCAAAGCCGGGTGAGCGACGCGCTCATCGCGTCAATCGTCCACGAAACATGACACGGCTGAATCAGCGGTTGCGTTTGCGTGGCGTTCTTGCGCCGCTTCCATAAATCGCCCACCACGCTGGCGAGCAGACGCAACACTCCGCGCGTGCGCTGAAAATCTCCGTGACTGCCCCAACGCAAATAAAGCGCATCAATCAAAGTCGGATGAAACGGATACGCTGCGATGATCCGGTCGCGGTAAGCCGCCTTGGTTGTTTCCGCCGGCACTTCGTTGCGATGCTGCTCGTAAAGTTTGGAATACGCCTCCTCCGCCAGTTTGTGTTCCGCCGGGTCGCCGAGTTCTTCAAACAAACGGCGGCGAACCACCTGATAGATTTCTTCGTCGGCCACGGGCTTGATGTCCGCGCCCATTCGTCCGAAGCGTTTTTCCAACCGAACAAGAATGTCCTGGCCCTTTTCGGAACTGGAAACTTCCAACGCGCTTGCCGGAAGTGTGGCGACGATTGCGACACCGGGCACCTGCTGCGCGGCTTCGGTGAGTTGCTGCACGAACGAAATCGTCTGGTCAGCGAGCGTGCCTGTGCCGACTTCCTCGCCCGCAGCCACGACACAATAATCCGCAATTTCATCCAGCAGTATCAGACAGGGCGACGCCTGTTTGAGAATCTCGACAAAAATTCCCTGCGGCGCAGTGCGCGCTTCGTCGTTCGGCTGAATCTTTTTGTAAAGTTCCTTCCCGCCAAGTTGCAACGCCAGTTCGCCCCACAATGTCCGCGTGCGAACACCTTCGGGCGTTTGTCGGCCTTGCGTTGCATCGCACGTTTGATTTGTGAAGACGGCAACGCCTTTCACTTTCGAGGGAAACGAATCGCCCATGACTTCACGAACAGCCGCGCAATCCGCCGACTTGCGGATTTTGTCCGCGTGCTTGGCGATATGCCAAAGCGCAACGAGCGTGTGTGTCTTGCCGCCGCCGAATGAAGTTTGCAGGCTGAAAATCCTGTCCCCGGCTTCGGCTTCACCGGAGAGCGATGCGCCGACGCGCTTCATCACGTTTTTCAAACCGCCGGTGATGTAGGTCTTGGAAAAGAAAGCCTCCGGGTCGAGATAAATTTCCGGCGCGGTTTTTTGCGCGACGGCCCAAATGTTCGCAGCGAAGACCGCTTCGCTCAACCGGCCTTTGCAAATGTCTTCGTGCGGCGTGGCCACCTCGAACCACGGTTTCAATGTCTCAATCATAACGTCATTTTTCTTCGCAATTCACACACTCCAGCGCGGCGAGCATCCACCAGTGAACGCGCCACGCTCAAAAGTTTTAAGCGCGCTTATTTATTTTTAAGGCCACGCTCATTTTGACTCATTTTTATCTTGAGACGGAAGCTCGTAATAAGCGCCGCGCCGTTGGCCTTTGAGCACGAGCAATTCCTTTCCTTCGATGCGGCGCAGGAGATGTCGTGCCTGCCACACTGTCAGTCCGCATAGATCGGCAACATCCCTTCGGGCAATCCGTCCGTGCGCCTTGACAAATTCCATCACCATCGCTTCCTGCCGGATCGGGTCGAATCCGTGGGCGCGAACGTAGCCGGCGGGCTGGCCGAGCTTGCGATACAAGCTCGCGCTCAAGTGATACACGCGCCCGCGCTTCTCGCCTTTCGGCTCAATCAATCCGCGTTCCACCAGTCGTTCCAACACGCCGCGAGCGTAAGCCTCGCCACGCTGGGTCATTGCACCAACCGCCACGGCGTCAATCCGCCGGTCTTGTTGCAATTGATTCACCGCCAGCAATTCATCCAGCGTCAACGGTTCGCCGCTCCGGTCGTGCACATAGACGAATGCGGCGAACTCCAGGCTCGCCGCGCCGCCGCGCAAAATCAGCCGCACGCCTTCACGGTCGCTCTGTGAATAATCCGGCAGAGGCCGTCCGTAGCGAAGCTGGCCGAGATAAATCTTGTCAATGCCGCGTCCGGTCGTTTCCACCAGGCCGATGCGCCGCGCCGCCTCCGTCAGACGCGGGTTGCGCGGCTTCGGCTCATGCACCAGCAAATTGTCCAGCGTAATGCCTTCCAGAAACCCGCCGGGGTTGGTGATGAACAGATGATCCGGGTGCCACTGCACATGGGCCGCGCCGCGCCGCGTGTAATCCCGATGCAGCACGGCGTTGTTCACCGCCTCGCGGAATGCCTGTGGCGCGTAATTCGGCACCGGCAACCGAATCATCCCCACCTGAACTTCCTGTTCCTGATTCCGCGCCGCGAAGCGTTGTTCCACTGCTTCCAGCGTCTTGAGCAACGGCCCGTGGAAAAAATCATTCACCACCACGTCGCCCCACGCGTCGAGCGCCTGAAACGCGATTTCATTTGTCGGCACAAATCGGCGAATCGCTTCCTCGCGTCCGAGCAACAGCAGTCCCGCCACATTCGGCACCAGCTTGCCGCCCTTGCTCTCCGCCAGCCGCATCGCCTTGGCCAACTCCCGCGCTTCAAGTGACAGCAATTTCGCGTCGCCTTGCAAGCGTCCGATGGCCTGCGCATCCGTTCAAATTCCAGCGGGTCGCCGGCCGCGTCGGTCGCAATCATGATCTTGCAGCGATTCCGAAAATCACGCTGCGTTTCCTTGCGGGCGTCAACGTCCATGCCGCCGTGAATCGTGCAAACGGAATAGCCTTTGTTCGTGATCCGTTCTTTGAGGTTGTCGAGGGTGTCGCGGTGTTCCGTGAAGATGACGAGCTTTTCTTTTTCCTGACGAATCACGCCTGACGTGTCCAGCACGGCAAGCAGTTCGCCAAATTTCGCTTCGTTGTGATGCTTCAAATCCTCTGCCTTCTGAACCAGGTCGCTGACTTCGTCCCGCTCCTTTTCCACTTCTTCGGGGTCGGATGTCAGGACTTGGCCGGAAATTCTTTTTTCAATCGCCTCGCGGTCGGCGTCGTCCATGTCCTCGTATTCGGAAATGTCCTGCGGCAAGTCGGTATCGTTCCCGCCAAGCAGCCGTTTCTTTTCCGCGAGCGTCTTGGAAGTGTCGCGCAAAATCCGCAACACGTTTTCGAGCGACGCGAGACGGTTTTTCAACGTCTTGGTGATTGCGTAAATGCTGCTCGCCAAGCGGCGCTGCATCACCATCAGCGTCAATTCGACGTTGCGATTCCGTTTTTCTTTTGCCTGCTTGCGCCGGGAGCGGACGTATTTGGTGACGGCGTTGTAAAGTTCCAGTTCTTTTGGCGTCAGTTCGTAGCCAGCGGTGTGCGTATGACGTGGCTTGAATAATGGCTGGCTTTCCCAATCCACCATTTCCTCTTTGAGTCGGCGGAGAAAGAAGTGATTGAGCGCTTTGGAAATGTTTTGCTCGTCCTCGAAGGATTCCGGTGTGGTCGTGTAGCGGGCAACTTCTTCGCGGATACGGTCGGTCACGTGTTCGTCCTTCTGGAAAAGGTCTTCGTCGAGCAACATGAGCAAGCGGCGAAAAGTATCTTTGCGGCCACGATGCGGAGTTGCCGTGAGAAATAACAAGTGGTCGGTGCGGTCTTTGAGCGCTTCGACTGCCGCGTAACGCAAGCCCCGGTCAACCTTCGTGCCGTATTCGTAAGCGGAAAGTTTGTGCGCCTCGTCCACGACGATTAAATCCCACTGCGTTTCTTTGGCTGCGTTCAGGCATTGCTCGTTACGCGAGACGAAATCAATGGAAGTGACAAAGAGGCTTTCGCCCTGACGCGAAAATTGGTTCGGCTTGGCGTCAAACGAAGCGCGGTTCACGCGGTCAAAGTCCAAACTGAATTTTTCCAACATTTCATCCTGCCATTGGCGGGTGAGTCCGCCGGGAGTGATGATGAGGACTTTGTTAATCGTGCCGCGAAACAGCAGTTCCTTGATGAGCAGGCCCGTCATTATGGTTTTGCCCGCACCCGTATCGTCGGCAAGCAAAAAGCGGATGCGCGGCAACGGCAACAGATAGCGATAGACCGCTTCGACCTGGTGCGGAAGAACATCAACGACACTGGAATTGACGGCAAAAAGCGGATCGAACTGGTGCGCGATGCGGATTCTTTCCCCTTCTGCGCCGAGCAAAAATGTTTGGGGGTCGCCGTCGAAAGAATGGCGGTCGCTGCGAACTTTTGAAACGGATGCGATTTCAGCAGCAGACAACGGGCGTCGCACTTCGCGCCGGGATTGAAGCGTGACGCCCTCGATGAGCGTCTTCGATCCAAATGGCACGACTCGCCGAATCTCGACCAATTCGTTCGGTTCCAGATCGGAGACAATATCTCCGGTGTTCAATGTTCGTTCCTGCTCGTCCATGTCAGACCGTTGATTGGTTGCTCCCGACTCTAGCGCTTTGGCCATGCGGATTCGTTCGTGATGAATGCCAAGTCGTGGATATAAAACGCGCAGTGAGTTTGCTCTGCAAAAAAGGCAACGTCAATCTGTCTTCAAAGTCTTTCGCGCCGGTTCACGCGGCGAAGGCGATGGCGGGATTGCAACTGGGCCGCATCTGCAATTTTTTTCAGCCTTCACCCATCGCCCCACCATTGCCGCTCGAACATATCCCGGTCAATTTGCACTGGCTCAATGCAGCGCGGGTCGTCGGTCTTGGGACTGTTCACCAGATCGCTGATCGTATAATTTTTCAGCGGGTCGTCGGGCGCTCGCTCTAGCGCCAGATTGTCGCCTTGCTGCCCATTTTTCGGGGTTTCTTCTGCTAAACCAAAACTCCTTTAGCAAATCAAAATCCCTTTGAAAACGGGGATTTCCCGGTCAGGTCATTTGCTTAATCATGGCTTTTTATTGCTTAACCGCTGGCTCATTTAGCAAAACCCATTTTGGGAACCGGCGGTTGCCGGCGTTCCGAATCAATTTTTGCCGGTGGCTCAAATCGTAAA
>OBLU010002601.1_pt1 | contig 16543 bp, 14 predicted proteins | sample 1518681 | NCBI WGS metagenome assembly OBLU01 (sample SAMEA3539304, study PRJEB22396) | soil metagenome | biome: tundra; feature: field; material: soil | place: USA | collected 2010-05 | depth 0.15 m | reverse complement strand
TCTCCGTTATCTTAACGGAAGAGCGCTTTCTCCACTTCCAGCCGAGGCGGCACAAAACCAATAGAACCTGCTGAAGCCCAACCCCGTCGGAGATCTGTGGGGCGTGCCCTCCACAACAAGGCGCGAAGTAGATCGGTCTTACTCATGAATGCTCTTCACCAAACGGTCGCCGCCCGTCATCAGACGCAACCAGTGAAGCCCAAGCGCCACTCGTACAACCCACCAACCCACTCGGGAGCTAAGTTCTATTCATTCAAAACGGTTGCGTATCTAAGCGACTGTGCGCCGGAGGGTGCGCAGGAGCGCGACTGATGCAGGCTATTCAGCGGTTAGACTTGCCCAGACCTCGCCTCGTGACACATCGGTCACATCTGACAAGCCAACGTGACGCTAGCATCGCCCCAGATCAGGGAATGGATCTACGATCAACTGATCTACGATTTGAAGACTCTGGCCAAACGAGGATAAGCGTCGGCGAGTTGGGGAAACTGGGAGAATATCCGAACCACGCGCCGTCGAAGCGCAAAACGGTTGTTCAAACCGAGAGCACGCCAAGCTTCCGTTTTCTTCCACTGCACGCTCTCGAGGGCGTGCTCCACCTCAGCCAACTCCGCGCGGGCAACAGCCTCATCCAATGTCGCCCTCTCCGGCATCTGAGGTTGCTTCGCAGGGAATTCGCGCCTGCCGACTTCTTTGGGAAGGTCGACCGCTTCTATGGTCTTGTGCTTTCGGAGAACCGCTCTCAGAAGTGCTGATTCCAGGGCGTTCCTGAGCTCGCGCACATTCCCCGGCCATCTGTAAGTGGTGAGCACATCTAGTGCCCCTCCCGAAACACCTACAACCCCCCTCGCCGCTGCACCGAACTTTTTGAGAAAATGTTCCAAGAGAAACGGAATGTCGTCCCTGTGCTCACGGAGGGGTGGCAACGGGATTTCGAAGACCTTCAACCGGTAGTAGAGGTCTTCTCGGAACCGACCCTCGGTCACAAGCGAACCGAGGTCGGCATTACTTGCCGCGAGCACCTGGACATCGATATCAAGTTCGATCTTCCCGCCAAGCCTGCTGATGGTCCGCTCTTCCAGGAAACGGAGCAGCTTGACCTGACTCATTGGATCCAATTCGCCCACCTCATCCAAGAGCAAAACGCCTCGATTAGCTCGTTCTATAAACCCGACATGGGCTGCACGTGCGTCCGTGAATGAGCCCTTCTCGAATCCGAATAGCTCGGACTCGATCATTGTGGAAGGCAGAGACGCTACCACGACGCTGACGAATGGTTTGTCCGCTCTAGGACCGCTCGCATGAATCGCTCGTGCCACTAGTTCCTTGCCCGTTCCGGTCTCGCCACTGATCAGAACCGTAACCCGACCATCTCCAGCCGCCGACGAAACTAACTCCCGGACCTCGAGCATGAGGTTGTTACGACCAATCAACACTCTAGGCTCGATGATTGCGAGTTCATGCTCAAGTTGCGTCACGCGGCTAGCTAGCCGCGAGTGCTCTAAAGCACGCTCAACCCTGGCGCGGAACTCCCGAAGATCACTGCCCTTCTGAATGAAGTCGGCTGCGCCCAGCCTCATGCATTCTACGGCTGTTGCCACGTCACCGTACGCGGTCATCATCAACACAGGCATCTCCGGATGTTCGCGGCGCAGTTCCCGCAGCAACTCAAGACCCTCCAAGTTCGAGACGTCGTCGTCGCGCAGTCGCAGATCCAAGAGTGCAGCGTCCGGCAGTGGCGACAACTGGGCTTTGGCCTCGTCGCTGGAGCCCGCAATCCTGATGCAAAACTCGCGCGACAACGCGCGATCGAGAGCATCGCGGAACGTTTCGCTGTCGTCCACGACCAGCAGAGTGGGTTTTGTCATCCCTGTCGACCTACTCCTCCTCCGTCGTCTTCACGATCCCGTGTACAATCGCGAGGCAGGTAATGCAAAGGCACAATGCCACGCCGAGCAATCCGATAACTGCGGCCCAGTCGAAAATAGCCACGGACCCAGATGCGCCTGCGGGACCTGTCGACGGGTTTATCATCCGTGGAAGAAATTGTTCAGTGCCGATAGCGACGAAGGCGCACATGGCCGCTGAAACTGCCACCAGTCCTCCCACGCACCACTTCAGGGCGCTACTGAGGACATCCGGACATCGCCTTATCGGGGCATCTGTCGCCGCGGTCGTTCCTTTTGTTCCAACCTGAACTGGTGAAGAAGCCAAGACTTACCTCCTTGAGACGATCATATAGAGATGCGACACCAACACACCAAGACTCGAATAGCAGACGCCACTTTGAAAGGCCAGAATGAACTCCCATGCCTCAGACCATAGGCCATGGTCTTTTGTAATCTGCCAGCTCTGAGGCAGTTGCTGGGCGAACATGAAGTAGGTAGACGCCTCGACACAGTCGATCACGTCTTTTGGGCGCGGAGTGATCGGAATGACGTAATACACAATGCTGAAGAAGACGATCCAAGCAAAGACTGCGAACAGAAAGCGCGGCAATGAGCGGAGCACGAAAGCGGTATAGGCGAGGATTGGCCAGAACACGATCAGCCAAGGTCGAGTAAGCGTGAAGAACCGAAAATGAAGACCTCTCGCTTCCGCGAGACACTCTCGCTCCTCCTCAAGCTGGTTGAGGTCACGAAAACAGCTTGCCAGCATTTCGACGATGAAAAGTCGTGCATTTACCGCACTCCGAGCGAACCGTGACGGATGAAACCAACTTGCGGTTGCTTCAACCTCACTGCGAATCTCGGCAAATCGGTCCGCAAGCGCGAGATTGTACTCCACTCCCATGAACAGGCTCTCCGCAACAACCTCCGCATGATGCTGGAGTGCAATGGCCTCAAGGGATACAGTGGGTGTCCGCCCACCCAACAACTCTTTGGATTCAATGGCAAGCACCGCGGCACAAACTGCGTCCTGGACCCTCTGACAGTTCTGCAGAATACTCGTAGCCCTGCTCAGAAGGCGCGTGGCGACCAAGAGAATACGCCCAGGCGAACCATGGTGGAGATTCTCATCTGAGGCCGAATGACGAGTATCCGGCGGCCAATGGAACGTCCGTGGGAACGCCGGCTGCGATTTCCTGCGGTCCCACAGATCAGCCGAGCGAAGGAGAGCATAGAGGCCTGCAACGGGCTTGTAGACGAGAGCGGTGCGGCCTGGCCGTGCTCGTCGGTAGCCCTTGTCTTGCTTCCAAATCGAGCGATGCACTCCACCGCGATGATGCCCGACTGTGACGAGGACCCTATATCCTACGTTTTTCAATGCCGAGCATTGCTCGTCTAGGAAGGGCAGATAGGAGAGGTGTCGCCAGCCTTCTTCGAAGGCGGAATTGACCGCCAGGAAGTCTCCTGGCCTGTCGGCGAAGTTAAGGTATAGGTCCTGGAACACAAGGTCGATCGCTTGGTCTTCCGAACTCAGCCAAGCTCGACAGCCTTCCCAAGTCGTGATCGTCTGAACACGATAACCGAGCCTAAATGCTGCCAGCGCGTTGAACCAGGCAAAATTCACTTCCTCGTCAATAGAAACGGCGAGGCTCTTACGATCGGGCCACTCCTCCTTGTCCCATGAATCCGGATTTGCAGACATCTTCTGCCAGACCGCGTTGCGCAGGTGCCGCCTTAACCCGGTTGGATCGAACAGTGGAACAAACCCCTTGTCATGCAGCTTTGTCAATCGGAGAAGCGGGTCGGAAGCCGAACTAAGTAAATGGGCCTCGCGAAACCACTTCTCGCTTTCCCCATCCCCCGGAGTGTCTGCATCGGGCGTATTGAAAACCCAGTGGATTTCCGGGTAGGCGAGGACGAGCAAGCCTGCCAGGGCGGTCGCGGGTTGCTGATGCTCTTCCAAGGGCTGAACGCCAAGCAATCCATCGCAATCTTCATCCCACAAATCAATGATGGCCAGGGCGCCGTTCAAAGACGCATCCTGAGAGTTGGCCGCCTGTTGAGAATCGATCCAGTCACAGAGTTTGGTGAAGGAATCAGCCACCCAAGCCGGACTCTGTGACAACTCTGGCTTAGATGGGAAACGGCACGCGACGGTTCGATACCCATACCGACTCTCAAGTGCGCGCTGGAATGAGCCCAGAAGGTGCTCGTCCTGCAGAATCAAAAGGGCGAGAGACATGTCAAGATCCTTCGGTGTTCAGAGCTCGAAGTGCCTGCTCGAATTCGTAATACCAACGTCGAAGCTTTTCCAAGCTGCAATTCGACAGAGCTTCCCGTACCTTCTCGATTTCCCCACCCCCGAGGGCCAGAATGAGCCCTCTCAGGCTGTTCGCCTCCTCACTGTCAGCAAGTTGCGTCACTCTGCTCCATGAAGAAGATGAAGTGAGCGTTCTCGATTCGACAAACACAGCAACTGGGACGTTTCCACCCTTACGTAGCCAAAGCGAGTCGCCGCGGCCGAAAACAATGGCCTCAATCTCCGCCCACCGTGCCTCACCCTTTCCGACGTAGACGCTCCGGAGTGTATCGTCGGAGATGCAGCCCTCAGACCAACTCTGCAAGTCTTGAAAGATCGCGAAAACGCGATTGCCAAGGTCATGGATCGAATGGCGAATAACTACAGGCGAGAGACACCTGACAGGATCTCCTGGTTTCTTGGTGTTTGCCGTTGAGACCGCAGCAAGATCGGCCTTGTTCTTGTTGTCGAGAGCTAATCGAAGGCTTTTGATAACATCACCTAGCACGTTCGAAAAGCCCTCGGGCGAGCGACCACAACTGAAATCTGCAAGGAGTTTCACGGCCTCTCCGAAGCGTTTGAGGCTTTCCGTGCCGGTCCCCCGGCCATAAGGCACTGCACGAGCATCCCAGAAATCCCAAAGCCATGGAGCAGGGCTTGGCCGGCGATCATTTAGAATTAAAGGGGCATCCTCAGAAGCGTGCGTGCAATGGAAGAGAACTGCAGTACCATCATCACCCCAATGTTCTCGTACACTAGCTAGCGCGGCGACGATATCAAACGTCTTCACGTCCCCTCTCAAGACAACCAGGGCGCACTCCGGAGAATCGACACCTTTTACGAAATTCCCGCGCGCGTCAAATATCCGGACGTCCATGTCGAGTACGCAGAATCCCCGTAGGATCGCCTTTTCCTCCAGCAACGGAAATCTCGTCACTATCGCCAGAACAAGCCGTTCAGGTAACCCGTCAGTAGGTTACATATGATAATCAAAACACGTTCATTAAAACATTACACAGCGGCCCTTTTGCCATTTCCCGGATTAGGTAGTTCTCTAGAACGGAGAACTCCACAAATGGGAACCCCATAACAGTCGGATCTCTCGGCTTGCCTCGCCCTGATGTCACTACTACTCTGGTCGCAAAAATTCCGAGATCCCTCAGGAGGGTTTCAGTGTCCACGTGCCACTGCTTCTGCAACTTCTCAATCTGCCCCCAATGGATGATCGCGGCATCGTACGACCGATGGCTCTGCGATAGGTCTAGTGAAGTCAGGCCCCTCCGTCCCATATCCACAACGGACAATCCAATGATCCGCCCCGCACTGTCCAGAGTGAGCCCTGGATAAGACGCTTTGTCAGTTCCTTGGTCCACCGGAACGATCTTGCAGCTTGCCGGCAGAAGGCTGATCACATCCCCGTCCTTGCGGAAGAACGGAGTAATTGCGACACCTGCGCGTGTCAGATCCGTAAGACTCAGGCCGTCTTCGCGAATGCCCAGCCTGCACTCCCGATCCGCGGGCCCTTGTTTGAGTGCAAGAGCCGCGCCAAGCAATCGCTCGTCGACGACAAGCAGGCGCATCAGGCAAGCCTCAACGATCTGCAGAAGGGACATAACGCCGCAGAACTCACCTGGGATGTTCGCCAAGCGCTCGAACATTGTGTAGTTGTTTGGGCCTTCCCCAGTGTCACTATAGCGGCCGGTGTGCTGGTAAAACCGAATCCGCTTCCAGTCCTCCGTTTTCAATTCAGATGATACTGAACGGTGGTTGTCGAATAGTAACCAGCTTCCTCCTTGAGGCTCAAGGTGTCTGAACCAGTCGGCAAAACCATGACCGACCCTAGGGCGCCAGGCATGCCAGGAGACCTCGGATGGCCCTAGGTCAGCCTTCTTCGGGAAGTAGAGCAAGTACGCCTCAAGGAGATTTCCCAAACCGAAGCGTGCAACGTCGCTCTGAAGTCTTTCCAGCCCCGCCAATTCGTTTGGGTCGGGGCGCTTCAACGCGACAACCAATCGAAACGGCGCCTCGCAGCCCTGCTCGCGCGCGAACGCAGTGAGCCATGTCGCGTAGGCCGATACGATCCATTGCTCTGCCCCGGACGGTTCGGCCGGCAGCGGCAGGAATTTCGTGGCGCAGACCCTGTCGGAAAGACCGCGGGCACGAAGCTCCGCTTTCAGCCACTCTGGATCCGATGCACCCACCAAAATCCTGGCTGGCAGTTTGAGTCCGTGCCTCTTGATCCAATCGCATAGGGCCCCAACTTCTTGTCTTGCCCCAACGGGACATTCAGGTAATCGGTGAAATAGCAATCCGGGCGAGAGGTCACGGACCCTGGAAATCGACACGCCGTCGCGATCGAGTTGGCCGCAACAATTCTCCAGCAACTCAATTCCAAAACGATTCAGCCAAGGCGCAGTTTCCTCGCTCAACGGCTGTGCAGCCGATATCGCCACGAGCACGGCGCGCCGTAGGCCGAAGGAGTATCCCAGTGACGTGCTATTACCACCCACGTCGGGATCTCCGACCAGCGAGACCTTGAGCGCCTTCTCACCCGTTGGGCGCTTCGATCCCTCGCAAGCAAGGAAGCTTGCGCAGACTTTCATCTCCTGGATCCCCCAATTCTGCTTGGTGAGTTTCCCGGTCGCTGGATCGATCAGCAACTGGTCGATCCGTTCGGCGATGTCCCTTTCGCGCGAAACCTCCTCTATCATCGGTCCGGCATGATCATCCGGCCGACCGCCAACACGCTTCACGACAGCCGTGCCATCGGTGAGATTGTCCCAATATCGAGCCTCGAAAAATCCTCGATCACCATCGCTTTCTCTGACTGAGATATGAATGACCAAAGATGACCTTTTCGCATTGTGCTTGGCCGCGTTACGGATTGCGTTCTCAAGCAAACCGTAAAACGCATGCATGCCCACAGTCCCGCCAGGAATCGCTACCAAGAAGTCGCGTGTGTCGTCGCCTTCGGACGCCAGGAATGCCTGGACCGGCGGGTCCTTGTCAGACTGCCCCGGCTCAGCGGAGAGCCTGTAGGTTGCCCACTCCGAATCACTGTCAAATGGGCCATGTACTTCGAACGTGATATCCTCAGCGTAGTAATTGTCATCCTTGACGAGGCGGTCTAGCAGCAAATACTGTCTAAAGAAGCCTCGCAGTAGCCCACGCATGAAGAACACAGGCTCGCGCCAGGCTGGCCATTCCGTCGCGACGCGCGCAACGAAGTCCATCCGCTGCTGAAGGTAGGAGACTAATCGCGAGGTCTCTTCTGCGTTCTTGGCGATCAGGTGCTGGTCCAAGCCCACTAGGACGTGGCTACCAATGTTATGCGACATGTTGCGCGACATGATCGCAGCAGTCGCAGCGTCACGGGCGAGCTCGGCGATGGAGTTCTCGGCGATCTGACTGATCGTCATCGCTAGAACTAGGATGCCGTTCTGAATTCGCTCGTAAAAAGACTGGAGGGCAAGTTCACCGACGCCGGACTTAAACGCGAAGACAACCGACCCTGTCTTACGAGAGAAACTCGGCAAGGGGATGTAGACATAGCTGGTCCACGTCGGGAGCAGCGCCAGCCACGCCAGGTAGCGAGCGAGTCCGCGTGAATCGATTGCCGACAGAACGCCACCCGAAGCGACCTGAGTCGCTCTTCCCAATTCGTCGCAGACGTTCTCGAAGCCGTGCACCTTCTCAAAAGCAGACCCGAGTTCCTCCACAGCCATTTCCACTGATTCTTCGTTAGCGAGCTTACGATAACCCTGGTCCTGGTGACTGATATCAAGCTGAAAAAACAGCTGATCAGCAGGATTCCTGACAGCAAGTTCTCCCAGTTGGCGCGTTATGGAGATTGGAGTGCGCCCACTTGAAGCGGCAACTCCCTCGACGAAAAGGCGAGAAAGCGAAAATACCTTCGTGCGATAGTAGCCTCGGTCCGCCACCCGTTGGACAACTCTAAACCCGGCATCCTCTTGGCTGCCTGATTCACCGCAATAGACCGCTGAGTAGTCGTATTTGCCAGTGAGAGGATTGAATAGGACCAAGTCAAACCAGAGAAGACCCTCTTGGCCTAGCGCCTCTTTCAAGACGTAGTCCCAGAATCGCTGATGCTTCCAAGCATCGAACTCGAGCCGTGAGCATACGCCAAGGTGTTCAAGAACATCGCGCACCGAATGGATCTCGGCGAACTCAACGGCCGCGCTGACTTCCTTTAGATAGACAGAGTATGTCTTGTCGACTTCTGGCACACCTCACCTCCTCCGCTCCCACGGACCGCAGGTCGGCTAGCGCTGTTCAGGATCAGCCAGTCCCAGCAAACGCTTGAGACAGGCGTCACGGGTCTCACGAGCGATCGCGTCGATATGCCAACGTTGCTCCAGTACATCCAAACCGGCCTGGGTGACGCCGCCCTTCGTGGCGATGTTCGAGACGATGTCGGACGGGCTTCTCTTTTCCAGAACCACACCATGATATAACGCGGACACGATAGCATGGTAGACTTGTCGGTCCTTTGGCTCCAAATCGGCCGCCTTCACGAAAGCGTCGATGACCCGCAGGACAAGAGCCGGGGCGTTGCCAGCCAGAAATATGTACTTTGGAAGTTGAATTTCCGGCACGGCCCAAACTTCGCCGATGGACTTTTCAAAGAGTTTTCGCAGGCGGCTTCCTGTTGCGTGGGCCATTTTGGGGTGCGTGGTCCACAGAGACGGTCCTGGGTTGTATGCATCCGTCGCCATCAGCAATGAGCTTGGGTGAAAGTGGGCTACCTGTGGCGAAGCTATCCAACGAGCTAGGCTTGACGTGCGGACTCCCGCGGCGATGCTCACGAGGGAACGTCGCCGATCGGCGAAGAGTACTGCAACTTGCTTCGACGCGTCTTTAGCCTGTTGAGGGCGTACGCACAACAACACGACGCGGCTGTTCTCGACGAGGTCCCGGTTGTCCAGCAGCACCCGTACGTGCGTTCGTCGTCTGAACGAGCGTGCCTTTATTGGATCATGGTGAGAGGCGAGGATCTCGTCTGGACTGATCCCGCCGTAGCGGATCAGCCTCACGCAGATTTCGGCTGCCATCTGGCCAGCCCCGATCAGACCAATTCGGGCCATTTGGGGACATCCAGCATGAGACCGTCGGTGTGTTGGCGATGCCGGATCACCTTGTTGCTTCCATCCTCGCAGGCTAGAACCTCGCAGGCTCTGGTTTGACCACTAAAGGAACTTGACATAGAGAAACCGTAAGCTCCTGCGTCGAGTATGCCGAGGAGATCGCCTCGCTTGAGCCGTGGCAATGATACCCCTCGTTCCCTAGACGGCTGTCCGGCGAAAAAGTCACCCGAAGCCATCGTGCACCCTGAAACGAAGGTCTCCACAGGCCGAGTTTGTTGCGACTCTGCAGAAAACAATGGAACCACGCGATGCGGCTGTTGGTAGATATAGGCTCTAGGGAAGTGGCTTAGGCCGGCGTCCACAATTACAAACTGCCGTCCATCTTCCTCGTGCTGATCAACGACACTGGTGACAAGGACCGCACTCGGTCCGATGATCGTGCGGCCTGGTTCAATAAGAACTGTTTCTCGTTGTGGTGTCAAAGGGGCGAACACTTCTTCCATGCAGCGGACCAGTTGTCTGGGGTCCGAGAGTTGGCCGGTGGCGTAGTTGATTCCAAAGCCTCCGCCAACATCTAGAAAAGCCAGCTCCAGCGGCTGTGAGGACAAAGCCTCACGTACAACGTCGGCAAAACGCCTGTAGAACCCGCGCAAGAGAGCAATCCCAGACAAATTCGTGCCCGGATACATGTGGAAACCGACGCTGCGGACACCGCAGTCATGCAGCCGTTTGAGAGCCTGCTTCAGGCTCGGGCCGACCGGAACTCCGAAACGTGCCCAGGGACCGTGATACAAGTTGTAGACTGCGTCCGATAGGCCCGCGTCGGTCCAGGCGTCCTTTGACAAATCAACGTCCTCCGACTCGGCGCCCGGGCCTGACGCCAACTTGATGCGAACTCCGATCTGCAAACCAGGGCCTAGAGATTCGACCAGTTCGTGAATACCGCTGGACTGGCAGGAGTCAAGGAAGGTTTCGATCTGTCCCTCTGTATTGAGAATCAGGTAGACCTTCGTAATCTCCTGGCGAGTTCGAAGGGCCTCTAAGGAGGTCCGCAGTGTTGCGGGGGTCATGCCAGCGTCGGAGTATACGACACCGCAGTTTGGTGGTAATTCGCGTAGTCTCGTCACCACCTGGACATGACCAACGCTCGCGCAAAGCACTCCTGGTGTCGCGCCGAAATCGGCCAGCGCTCGTAGTATCTCGGCCACTAGATGCGGATTGTCGTTTGCCAGCATCGCGTAATGACAGTGGAGCGTAGCGAACTCCGCCGCCTTCATCGCCGAAACGAATCGCCCGACCTGATTCCGAATGCGGGAACCGAAGTAGACATACGTGGGCGTCGTCTTGTTGTCAGCGATGGACCGGCAGCGGTTCGATTCCTCGATCGTCAACGGCTGCGACTCTTGCTGTGGCAGGGGCACCGACACTAGTGGGAACCTCCCTCTACATTTCTTATCGGCTCGGTCACTGAGATTTTCAGGAATTTTCCATCGTGGACTTTCATAAGCGCGATCGGCTTCACAACATCGCCTTGCTCAGTGAAGGTCAGTTGCCCACCCGCACCTGGATAGCCCTTGACGCTCCTAATCTGCTTCGCTACGAGTTCAGGGTTGTCTCCTTGCTGCTGGATCGTCCGCGCAATCAACATCACTGCATCGTACCCATTCCCTTCGAATTCGGATGGTGCTTTGCCGTACAGCGCCCGGAATCGAGAGGCGAACTTCTTTGCGGTATCATTAGCTTCGGCGTCATACCACGGAGATGCATAGATGGCCCCCTCGGCCGCGGCGCCGGCGATCTCAACGGTTTCGGGGATGCCGTAGTCGGCGTCGCCGAGAATCTGACCACGGAAGCCCCCTTCGCGCAGTTGCTTGGTGGCGAGCGCCATATCCTTGTGGTAACCCGCTAAATAGAACGCTCCGATCGACGCGAACTGCTGACGATACTTTGCGACCAAGGCGCGGAAGTCTCGTGTGTCGAGGGGATAGGTCTCTTTGAAGACGATGGCCTTACCCGCGGCCGTGAATGTCTTGGAGAATTCGTCTTGCAGCCCCAGTCCATAATCGTTGTTGACATAGAAGATGGCGACTCTGTTAATCGCCAGGTCACCCGCCGTGTATTGGGCCAGCACCTTCCCTTCGAGCACATCGGAGGGCCAGTTTCTCAGAAACAGCGGACTAGCCCCTGAAAGCTTGGGCGACGACGCCGCTGGAGAGAACAGCAGTGCCCGCGTACGTTCTGTTGACGGCAGGATCGACAATGTAACAGAACTAGACACTGCTCCAACGATGTACCGTATTCCGTCGATGTTTGTTAGTTTGCCCGCAGCCGCCACTCCCTTTTGTGATGAACCTTCATCATCCTCGATTACGAGCTTCACGGTCGTCCCTGATTGTCTCAGGTCCTCAACAGCAATCTCCATCCCACGCTTGACACGCTGGCCATATTCGCTGATGTTCCCGGTGAGCGGCAAAATAGCCCCGATCTTCAATTCGCCCTTGCTCTTGCTGATATTGCAGCCAGCTAGAAACGCAAGGCCAGCGAGCACCAGGCCCAATGTCGTACTTACAACAATTCGAAGTTTCATATTCTCTTACCCTCGTGATAGATACTGTCGTGTTCTGTTCCCGCTTCCGATTTCGGCTCCCCGCCACTTCCGGCCAAGAAGAGCGCCTCCAGGAGAGTGCTGTCAAGCCACTCCTTTGGGTTGGCGGTTTCCAAGCAGATCAATCCATTCCTCAGCGCATAGGCACGATCGGCGATATGCAAGGCGTCACGCACATTCTGCTCAACCAGGAGGGCGCAAGCCCCATACGTCGCGCAGACTTGGCGCAGAGTCTGAAAAAGATGGTCCGCCAAGGCAGGCGCCAAACCCGCAGACGGTTCGTCGAGAAGTAGGATTTGTGGCCGGCGGCATAAGACAAGTGCAAACGCCAGTAGCTGCTTTGTCCCCCCGGAAAGAAGACCCGCGCGTCGATTCTTCTCGTTCGCCAGATGCGGGAAGGTCTCGAAAACCTGAGCCGTTGTTTCGGATCTTCCATCAGACGGCTGCAAGGACGCTGCGATTTGGAGGTTTTCGTAAACGGTCAAGTTGGGGAAAACCCGCCCCCCTTGCATGAAGTAACCCAGGCCAAATCGCGACCTCCGGTCGACGGACCATGAACTCACATCGGTCCCCTTCAGCACGATCTCACCTCGCCAGGGCTTCAAGCTCCCAGCAAGCGTCTTTAGAATGGTGGACTTACCCGCACCGTTGGGTCCAATGAATGCTACGATCTGCCCAGAGGCAACGTTCAACGAGACGCCCCGTAGAACTTCCTTACGGCCATATCCGGCGTGGACTTCATTCAAGCATACCGGGATGGTGTTCGTAGTAGTGACCATTGCCTTACAACCCCATGTACGACGCTCGAACATCTCTATCGCCGAGGACTTCAGACGGCAGCCCAAAAAGCTCAACTTCGCCCTTGTCGAGAAAGCACACCCAGTCCGCGATTCGTAAGACGACATTCATATTGTGTTCGATCACAGCCACAATCTTTCCCTGGGTTGCCAAATCGCGGAGCAACCTCAAGACGCGCTCGGTCATCGTTGGATTCAAACCGGCCGTCGGTTCATCTAGGAGGAGGACCTGCGACTGTGCTGCGATCAGTCTGCCGATTGCCAGGAGTTTTTGTTGTCCATAAGACAGTGATTCGGCTAGCCTGTCTTCCATACCCTCCAACTCCAGCAACTGCAACAGCTCAGCAGCTCTCTTCTTGTGTCTGTTTTCACTGAGACGCCGCCAGGGATCAGATAGGGAGGATCTGAAAGGCCCGTCTCCGTCGTTATCAGGGAAGGAAACCAGCAGATTATCAATAACTGTCATCCGCGCGAAGAGCCTCACGTCCTGAAAGAGACGCCCAACGCCGAGTTTGCTTATCTGCCATGGGTGAAGTCCGACGAGGCTCCTATTATCAAGTAGTATCTCCCCGGAATCTGGTCGAAGCGCGCCGCAGATCAGATGAAAGACAGTTGTCTTACCCGCGCCGTTGGGCCCCACCAGCACGGTTATGGAATGATCGCGAAATTTAAGGTAGTCGACGGAGACGGCTTGCACTCCGCCAAAAGCCTTCCGCACTTTTCGCAGCTCGAGTCTGTTCATTCGAATCGGAACTCTCCTGCCACACCCTGCGGCCGAAATCTTAAGATTAAGATGATTGCGAGCCCGTTCAGAATCTGCCGCAGATTAGCGGCGACTGAATCTGAAACGGCGAGCAAACGTAGAGCTTCGGGCAGAAGCAGAACTAGCGCACACCCCAACACGGGTCCCCGGAAATTGCCGGCACCACCAACAATGAGCATTGATAGGACCGAGATGGATTCAGCCAGCGTGAAGCTCGTGGGGTCAATGTACTGATTGATACCCGCAAAAAGAACGCCGGCCATCGCCGCGAACATGGCAGAAACCGCAAACGCTGTCACCTTGATTCTCGGAGTATCTCGGCCGAGGGCGGCGGCGGCAACTTCATCTTCACGGATCGATTTCAGCACGCGGCCGAATGGCGAGCGTCCCATCCAATAAAGTACACCCAGCAAGATGGAAACCCATGTGGCAGCGTAAATGAAGTAAGAGCCTGGATCGTTAAAGGCGCGGCCGAGAATCTGCGGTCTCGGTATTTCGCTGATGCCATACGGGCCCCGAGTAAGAGAGACCCAGTTCTGCAGGGCGTTGAAAACAATCATCTGAAAGCTGAGTGAAGCGAGGATAAAGTAATCCCCTGTAAGCCTTAGGGACGGAATCGCAATTATTAGGCTCAGCAGCGCCGCAATTACGGGCGCGATCACTGCGGCCAGCCAGTATGGTAGCCCGGCATCAATCATGAGGAGAGTGCTGACGTACGCTCCGATCCCGAGGAAAGCCGCTTGGGAGAGAGCAACGAGCCCCACGTACCCCACCATCACGTTCAAGGAGGCGGCGAGAAGCACGTAGACACTGAGCGAGGTCAGGATGTAAAGCAGATATGTCATGGTGCTTCCTCGACCCTTCGCCGAACTCCGACAATCCCTTCCGGTCGGAAGAACAGAAACAGGATAAGCAGGGTAAACGTGATTCCCTCCTGCCATTGCGAGGATAGTGCCCATACCGCAAGAGCCTGCAAGAAGCCCAGGAGGAGCGCCCCAATGGCCGCGCCCTCCAGCGATGCAAGCCCGCCGATGATGACTACTACCGCGCCGTTTAGGATGGCTGACATCCCGATGTTCGGGTCAATTCCGAGTTCTAGGCCTGACAGCACGGCTGCGTAAGCCGCTAACGCGGAGCCGACGGCAAAACACGTGGTCCGAACAAGCACCGTGTTCAGCCCCATGGACTGGAGTAATTCCGGATCATCTTGTAAAGCACGAATCATCCGTCCCCAGCGGGTGGAGCGGAGTATTGCGGTCGAGACACCGATTGTCAGGAGTGCGGAGATAATGGTGATGATCTGAGTTACGGTCAGAATAACCGGACCGATAGGTATGGTTTGCTGCTGGCCCGGATCCAGCACCTTGCTCTCGTTTCCGTGGAACATACTCAGCGCGTTGACAACGATGCTGTACACGCCTATGGAGCTGAGCAATTGGACGAGCGCTAGGGACTTCCTCCCACGAAGTGGACGGTAGACGAACACGTCGATGGACGTCCCGAGCAACACAGCGGCAAGGATGGCGGCACCAAGAGCAAGGGAAGGATGAGTGTGTGCCCGCTGATTGACGTCAAAGAAAACATACGCGCCAAGGGTATATACGGCGCCGTGTGCGAAATGGAAGGTTTTCGAGGTGCTGTAAATCAAAGCGAAGGAGGTGCCGACGAGCAAATATGCGCATCCGGCCGCCAGGCCGTTCGCCAAGACCTGGGGGTCCATGGCCTAGCGCCCCCCTCGTTTTAGAGAGGCCGTCAATGCCTTCAACGCGCTGATTTGAATGGGCTTCTTGAGGAAGTCTGTTGCGCCGAGCTCTGCCGCGAGCCTTATGGCGTCGGCATCCGAGTACGCCGTCATCATAACGACTGGAGTGTTGGGGGACACGCTTCTAATCCACTCCAGAAGCGCGAGCCCATCCCGGTTGCTTCTGTCAGACTCCGAGAGTCTCACGTCGACAAGCGCCAGGTCGATCTCGTTGCTGAATCGTGCCTTGGCCTCTTCCAGACTCGCCGCGAGGATGACTTCGTAGTCTCCTGACAGAGCTCGCCCCAGAGCTTCAAGGTAGTCCTGAATGTCGTCGACGATTAGAACCTTCATCCCCTCGCAGGATAGCAAGTTGAAGGCCAGTCGGCTCGGGCGAGGGGAGAGTGGCGTTTACGGGACTTCTGGCGGGTTCCTGGCGAGGCTGCCAGCTTGCATGGGAGTTCAATGTGACGGATCGGTCACGTTCCGCGCACCCAGTTCACATCGTTGCTCCTCCTCCGCACCCCGACCGGCGTGGCAACGGGGCCCTTTGGGATATCGACGACCTAGACTAGACTGGCGTTCTGGCTCAGACTGGTCGGCCGACGCTGCCCTTGCTCGGTACCAGCAAATGAATTGCAATTCGCGGGCCAGTCCCAAAACCGAATCGTGGTCCCGGCTGGAGTTGTCGCTGTGAACGTTCCGGCAGAACGTTGGGTCTCGGCAATCAACTCGGCCAGGCGGCGGCCATGTCCGCCGGCGACACATCCGAGGAGCAGACCGCCTGCAGCGGCCGCCGGGAGTGGGTGATCAGCGAGGTTTGAGACTGGCCCGTGGAACGAGGAGGCGACTCCGCGTTCTCCCCCCCGGTGAGGTCATGACCGTGTCGCGTTGGAAACCTCCTCCTGAATTGCGTGGGTTCTTGTCCCAGGTCGCGACGGTGAAGTCCTCGGAGTACTTCGCCATGTTCTCGAAGGGGCCGCCGACCGTTTGGTAGGCGCCACACTCGAACGATTGGAAGTGGGAGTCCAGGTAGGCCCACTGATTGTTCGCCGCTACATAGGAAAAGGACGCGCCGCCAGAGCCATCGCGCAGCACCAGGGTGCTGGCCGTCGCGCTGGCCGCTCCCGACGTACGCGCGTTATCGAGGGTGCCACTGACAATATCCGTGGCGGCGTGGGTGTGGGAGGCGTTTGCCTTGGCCGCGCTGCTGCCATTCACCAGCACGCAATCCGTGGCGGTTCCGGCCGCGCCGTCCAGTTGGCCGGAGGAGTTGATGACCGCCGCCTTCGAGACGGCCCATGCGCCGCCCTTCACCGGGCGGTTCGTCAGATCGGTCGCCAG
>OBLU010002599.1_pt1 | contig 16544 bp, 11 predicted proteins | sample 1518681 | NCBI WGS metagenome assembly OBLU01 (sample SAMEA3539304, study PRJEB22396) | soil metagenome | biome: tundra; feature: field; material: soil | place: USA | collected 2010-05 | depth 0.15 m | reverse complement strand
GGCATCCTGGAGTTCTTCGCGTGGCGAACTGGGCAGCGCGAACTCCAGGACTTCGTCGATGGTTTTCACGTAGTGGGTGGATAGTCCCGTCAACTGCTCCGGCGTCAGGTCTTCTTCGACATTGGTTTTGTTTTCCGCGGGCAGGATCACATCGTGCACTCCGGCGCGTTTCGCGGCCAGCACTTTTTCCTTGATGCCGCCCACCGGCAGCACGTTCCCGCTCAGCGTGATCTCGCCGGTCATCGCGGTCAGCGGACGAACCTGCTTTCCAGTCAGCAACGATACTAGCGCGGTCACGATGGTGACGCCCGCCGACGGGCCGTCTTTCGGGATCGCTCCCGCAGGCACGTGAATGTGGATGTCATGGTTGGAGAAAAATTCCTCGTCGATGCCCAACTGCTTGGCGTTCGAACGCACCCAGCTTAAGCCAGCCTGCATGGACTCGCGCATCACGTCCTGAATCTGGCCGGTGATGGTCAGCCCGCCTTTGCCCTTCATTTGATTAGCTTCGACAAAGAGCACGTCGCCGCCCGACGGCGTCCACGCCAGGCCAACTACCACGCCTGCGCGCTTGGTGCGCTCGGCAATTTCGCCTTCGCTGCGGACCTTGATGCCGCCTAGAAATTCCTGCACGATCTCCTTGGTGACGACTAGCTTGTCGGTCTTGCCCTCCGCCAGGCGGCGCGCCTGTTTGCGGCAGATAGTGCCGATGGTGCGTTCGAGGTTGCGGACGCCCGCCTCGCGCGTGTAGTGACGGATGATGTAGCTGACCGCTTCTTCCGGGAATTCGATCTGCTCCGGCGTGATTCCGTTTTCTTCGATCTGCCGCGGAATCAGGTACTGGAACGAAATGTGGACTTTCTCTTCCTCGGTGTAACCTTGCAGTTCGATGATCTCCATGCGGTCGCGCAAGGGCTCGGCGATCGGATCGAGCATGTTCGCGGTGGTGATGAACAGGACTTTCGAGAGATCGAAGCTCACGTCCAGATAGTTGTCGCGGAAGGTCGCATTCTGCTCGGGATCGAGCGCTTCGAGCAGCGCCGACGCCGGATCGCCACGAAAGTCGCGTCCCACTTTGTCGATTTCGTCGAGCATGAAGACGGGGTCTTTCGTCTCGGCGCGCCTGATGCCCTGAATGATCTGCCCCGGCAAAGCTCCGATGTAGGTACGGCGGTGGCCGCGAATCTCGGCTTCGTCGTGCACTCCTCCAAGCGACAGACGCACGAACTTGCGGCCCAGCGCGCGCGCGATCGATTTACCGAGCGACGTCTTGCCCACGCCCGGAGGGCCTACGAAACAGAGGATCGGACCCTTCATGCTGGGCTTCAATCGGCGCACCGACAGATAGTCGAGGATGCGGTCTTTCACTTTCTGCAAGTCATAGTGGTCGGCGTCGAGAATCTCTTTCGCCTTCAGGATTTCAATTTCTCCACCCGATGTCTTCGCCCAGGGCAGCACCGCCAGCCACTCAATGTAGTTCCGTGTCACCGAATAATCCGCCGCCATCGGCGACATGCGCGCCAGCCGCCCCAATTCCTTCAGCGCTTCTTTCTTCACTTCGTCGGGCATGCCGGCGGATTCGATTTTCTGCTTCAGCTCTTCGGTGTCGCGCTGGCCTTCATCCTGTTCGCCCAGTTCCTTCTGGATCGCCTTCATCTGCTCGCGAAGATAGTATTCGCGCTGCGTCTGCTGCACACGATCCTGCACCTCGGACTGGATCTTGTTGCGCAGTTGCTGGACTTCGAGTTCCTTGGCCAGGTGCTGATTGATTTTTTCGAGACGGATGCGCACGTCGGTCGTCTCCAGCGTCTCCTGCTTGTCGGAGGTGGAGAGCGAGGGGAGCGACGAGGCGATGAAGTCCACCAGGCGTCCCGGTTCTTCAATGTTCATGGCTACTGTTGAAAGTTCGTCAGAGAGCGTGGGCGAACCGGCCACGATCTGCTGGAACAAGGTGAGCACATTGCGCTGCAACGCTTCAATCTCGGAATCCTTGGGTGGAATGATCTCCGGAATCGTGGTGACGCGCGCCCGCATGAAGGGGGACAATTGCGCGAAATCCGCCAGTTTTACCCGCTCCAGTCCTTCCGCAAACACGAACAGGCTCTGGTTGGGCATTTTGACGACTTTGTGCACCACCGCCAGCGTCCCGACGGAGTACAGATCGGTAGGCTGAGGCGCGTCGACGCGCGCCTCGCGCTGCGCTACCACGACGATGGTTTTGTCCTCGCCCAGCGAGTTGATGAGTTGCACCGAACTTTCCCGCCCCACTGTCAGCGGCAGGACTGCGTGCGGGAACAACACCGTATCGCGCACGGGAAGAATCGGTAGCGACCGCTCGGTAGTTTCAAACGAGGTGTCACCGGCACTGGAATTAGCAATAAGATCGCTCATGATTTGTCCTTGAGTGACTTCCACTCAACATTGGATGAACGGGACCGCCGTTAAGATGCAAACTGGCAGGCTAGGTTGTTGAATTCTAGACCTTTTTTGGCTTTTTGCAATACACAAGAAGGCACTTTGGGCCACTTCGGTAACGGGACATCCGGATGAGATTCTCCTCTCGGCGCACCCCACGCGCGCGCCGCGCCAAATCAGCTATTTCCATGCGTTTCGCGCTGCCAACTAGAATACGTGCTTGGCGCGATCCCCTTTGAATACCATTTCGTGCAGTACCAGTTCGTTAGCCGCATTCAGCGTGAAATCTTTCTCGTCCTTGCCGGCCTTCCCGCTCAACGGAACCAGCGTGCATTTCACGCGCACCTCAGCTGGGTTCTTCGTCCCCATTTGCCGGAACACCATGATGTGGTTCGAACCCTCCATCACGTGACGGATCTCGTAGCTCCCCTGCGGCAAGAGCGTGTCCGCCACTCGGAACTTCGCTGAAAAACTGACCTGATAGTTGTCTCGAATTCCCATCTGGTTGTCGGCAGCTGAAACTGCGCCGAGCATAACCACACACGTCAAAACAAGAATCCCTGCAAAAATCTGCCGCATATAAGTCCTCCTTAAGCCTTTCGGGCCTCATGGCCCACCTTCAGGCTAGACCCAAGAGGCAGTTCGCGCAGTGCAGTGCCTCACAGCTGGTTGTGACGAAAGGCGCGGGCACGATTATCGGGAGGCTCTTGCGCTGGCTTCACGCTCCCGGATAAATTCCCAGCACCTTCACCAGGTCTGAGATCTCGCTTAGGTGCCGCAGGGCATTGCGCGAGTCTTCATCGTCGCCGCGCAGCAGGTCCACAAAAAATACATACTCCCACGGCCGCCCGCGCATGGGCCGCGACTCGATTTTGCTCAAGCTGATGTCGCGCAGCGCGAATACGCTGAGCGCCTTAAAGAGCGCTCCAGGAATATTCTTCACGCTGAACGCCAGCGAAGTCTTGTTCGCGGCGCGCACGGCCCGCGGCTTTCCGCGCCGGATCAGAAAAAAGCGGGTAAAGTTTTTCTTATCATCTTCAATGCCAGCCTTCAGAATTCTCCCGCCATAGACTTCGGCGGCACGCCCGCTGGCAATGCCCGCCGCATCGCGCAAGCCCTCCGTGACTACGTGTTTGACGCTTCCCGCCGTGTCGTAGAAGGGCACGGGCTCCAGTTTCGGATTCTTCGCAAACAGGTCGCGGCACTGATCGAGCGCGACCGGGTGCGAGAACACCCGCCGGACATCGCGAACTTTGGTGCCCGGCAGTGCGATCAGATTGTGCACAATGCGCAGGCGAAACTCGCGCACGATATACACCTCGCGGCTGAGTAGAAGATCAAAATGCTCAGCCACCGAACCCGCCAGCGAGTTCTCGATCGGAATCACCGCGCCCTCTACCGATCCTCGCTTCACGCGGTCGAAGACCTCGAGCGAACGCGCGCAAGGCACCACCTTCGCCCGCGGCAACATCGTTTCGGCCGCTTCGTGGCTGAAAGAACCAAGCTCTCCCTGGATCGCAATTTTCATGACACCATTCTCTCTTGACCGGTAAGGATCTCGTATCGGCGCATCGCTTTTAACCGGACGAGATTCGTATCAGGGCATCGCCTTAGCGATGCCGTAAAATCGGAATCAAATGCCCCTTTAGGGGCTGAGTGCAAGTCTCACCTGCAAATCATCCTCCCGGCGAGCGCGCCAACTCTTTCATCATCACCAGAGCGTCAAGATGATTTGAATAGTACCCGGAGACAGTCTTTTCCACGAAGTAACCCTTCTTCTTATAAAAGCGGATGGCCGCCTCGTTATTCACGGGAGTCTCCAGCGCCACCACAACCGTGCCGGCGCGCAGCAATTGCTCTTCCGCAGCCCGCAGCAAATCCGAGCCGACACCCGCGCGCCGCGCCTCCGACACCACGTCGATCGTGATAATGTGCCCTGTCTTGCGGCGTGTTTCCGCCACAATGAAGCCGAGAATAGCGCGACCGGGAACGCCTCCCGGTGCGCCGCCGTTGCCCCGGACCTCATCCTGAGCTTCTCCCCGACCCGCGGCGCCGGAAGACTCGGCCACCAGAGTAAACGACCCCGGCCGCCGCATATAGAAAGCCAACTCCGGCCGCGAGTAGGCCAATTGCGGATCGAAGCAAGCCTGGTCAATCCGCCACAGCGGATCAAAGTCAACTTTCTCAAATTGTCGGATACGAAACGACACGCCGTCATTGTAGCGGCAGACGGGCAACGAGTCGCAGGAAAGACCAGCCAAACGCTCTTCCACAAATTTTCCTTTCCTCCCCTTGCGCAGTTGCATCTATTAGAAGTACGATTCCTCCCCAGAGGCGACCGTGGGGCGTTTCATTCTCATCGACGTAGTTGCAGCGCTCGCGCTCTCCTGCTTCTGGTACGCCTGGTTTGTGCGCTACAACCGGAAGCGCGCCGGCAACGTGCTGCAGTGGGTCGAGGCAGCATGCCTGGGAAAAGGCCGTGTCGTCGATCGGCAATGGCAGGCCAGCAGTTCGCGGCTGAAAGCCACGCTTCATCTTTCGTCACGCTGGTTTGAAAATGCCCATCTCACGATTCGGCTCTTGCCTCGCCCGCTCCCGGTGCAATGGGCGATCAGCCGCTGGCGCCACCAGCAGGAAACGCTCACCTTCGAAGCCAACATGGGATTTCCCCCGGGCTTTCATCTCGACGTCATACGTCATCGCTGGTCGGGACACTCGGGCGCGAAGAATTCCACCAGGACTCGCCCCTGGACCATTACCCGGCCGGGCCCCGTGATTCTCACTACGAAGGATGACTGGCCGGTAGAACTGAGCCCCGTAGTCAACGCGCTCACCAACTGGCGCGACAAGGATTTCGTCGGCGTCCGCTTCAACTCGACCTCGCCGCATTTCACGGCTACCGTGGCGCTGGAAAACCTCTCCGATCAAAAAGCCGCAGCCGCCTTGCTCGGCCTCTTCCGCGAACTGGCCGCCAGTTCCTCGGCTATACAGCACTGACGACGGTCGTTGGTCGTCGCCGCTGTCAGACCGCATTAATATTGATTGTTAATACTGGCAGACAAGCGATGCGCATCGATTCCCTACTATCCGTTGTATTGCTTTTGGCAGGACTCAGTGCTCCTCGCGCAATTTCCCAGGACGCTGCCCCCCCAGGATCGCAAAAGAGGCCACGTTCAGAAATCACCAGCATATCCTTCTCCGAACGCGCCGACGGTATCGATGTGGAGGTTGTGTTCAGTACGCTCGTGCAACCCGTGCAACCCGAAATAAGCACCCTTGAGCATCCGGACCGTCTTGTATTCGATTTTCCCGGATGTGATCTGGGTCATACGGGTCAGCGGCTGGTGGTCAATCGCGGACCCGTCCGGACCGTGCGGGCTGCTCAATTCAGCGTTGCGCCGCTCATCGCGAGGGTGGTCATCGATCTCCAGACTGCTCCGGATCAGGCTGCTCCTAATCAGGAAGAGAAGTACGTCGGAAATAAGCTTGTGATCAGGCTGAACTGGCAGCCCAACTCAAACGGAGCCGCCCGTCCCTCCGCTCCGGCAAGCGCAGAAAACACGACGACCGCGAACAGTGCGCCACTTCCTTCCAAATCAGATCGCGCCGCGCTCAGATCTTTGGACAGCGCGCTGCCCAAGCCGATGCCCACACCGAAAGCCAACCCGCAGCCGCCAGCGCTGAGTGCGCGCACCGCAGCTGCCCTGCCCCACGCCTACGTCCTGCTCGACAAAGCCCGGGATTTAACCCTCCCCGATCTCGAGCCTTTGGAAGCGAAAGCGAAAACTGGCGAGCCCGAGGCGGAGACCACGCTGGCGCTCGCCTACCATGCCGGCACATTGCTGAAAATGGACGACGCGGAAGCACTTCGCCTGCTGCAGCACGCCGCCACTCGCGGCTATGTAGCGGCGGAAGAAGCCATGGGAATCTTCTTGTCAGTCGGGCTTCGGGATGCCACCGGACCGAGCCCAAGCGGTTGCCTGGTACACCAAGGCGGCGCAACACGGATCGCTGGATGCAGCGACCAATCTCGCGCTGATGTACTCCACCGGCGATGGCACTCCAAAGGACACAGCGAAGGCGGTGATCTGGTTCCGCAAAGCGGCCGAGGCAGGCGATGCGACCGCCGAACTGAATCTTGCCGTTCTATATCACCACGGAGACGGCGTCCCCCACGATGATGCTCAGGCCGAACTTTGGCTTACCAAGGCCGCTGAGCAGGGCTTGCTCCCGGCAATGCTCCAACTGGCAACCTGGAAACTGCAGCCCGAGCACGGCTTCAACGTCGATGCGGCGATTGTCTGGTATAAGAAGGCCGCTAAGCAGGGCGATCCGTCGGCGCAGGTCGCGCTGGGCGACATCTTCTCTGAGGACAAATTTCATCACGTCGATTATCCGCAAGCCCTCGGCTGGTACAGAAAAGCGGCTGAACAGGGACGCGCCGCCGGGCAATTTGGCTTGGGAGCGCGATATTTGCTGGGGCAGGGAGTTCCGCGGGACCCCGCGGAAGCGCGCCGGTGGCTGACCCCGGCCGCCAACCAGGGGCATCCCTATGCTCAATACCTCCTGGCGAAAATGTTCGAGGAGGGAGAGGGCGGCCCGGTCGATGTCGCTGCCGCGGCGAAATACTACGAACTCGCGGCCAATTACGGTCTTGCCAAAGCTCAGTATCGTCTGGGACTTCTGTTGTCTTCCGATCGCAGCAACGCGACCCGTCTGCTGTCCGCCTACAAGTGGTTCGTTCTCGCGCAAGATTCGGTGAAAGAGAGCGCCGCAACCGCGGAAGATCTTCGAAAATTGCTGACCCCAGAGCAGTTGGCGGAAGCCGAACATGAAATCGAAGAATGGCGCAGCGCACACCCGCCGCGACAATCAAGCCGCTAGTAGAGCTGTGTGGTGAAGGAACTCCGCCCGTCCAACCTGAGCGCTGGCTCTGCTGTAGGTAGCCCGCGACAATCCTGATGCGTCAAACTGCGTCGAACCGGCGTAAAATTTGATAAAGCGTACCAACGGAGGTCCCCTCATGCGTCGCCTAATCATTGCTTTTGCGATTCTGGCCGTTTGCCTTCTAGCTCTCCAAGCTCAGCAATCCGACTCCTCTGTTTCAAAATTGCGCACCGTTCGCGTGGGTGTGGCCATGCCACTGAACGAATCCAGGTTTCAGGAGACCGGGATATGGGCTCGCAATCAAGTCATCCGAAATCTGAAATCTCTGCGGACCGAGCGAAAGAGTTCGCTGATCATCGAACCGGTGCCACTGGAATCGGAAATGAAGAATGACGCGCTTGAGGAAGGCGCCGAGAAGCACTGCGACTACGTGCTCCTGACTAAGATCTTGAATTTTTCGAAGTCGGGGGGCGTCTTCGCTGGGCCCGAGGGCCTCGAAACAGTTCCCATTCCCACGGGAAATGTAGATTCGCGGCGGGAGATGGCTGTGGATTTCACCGTGCTGCGGCCCGGTCACCCTAATCCTGTTGTCGCAGGACGGACCGCCGCTCCGTCCGATCCGCCGAGCACCGCCGCTCCGTCCGATAATGCCGCATTCGAAGACACCGCTAACCGGATCGCCCTGCGCGTTGCCAAAGAACTTCGGAAGATAAAGCCGCAGATCGACTGAAATCGATTGCGGCCTTGAAGATTCCTGCGCGACCTCGTGACAGCCGGTGGTGGGCTAGCTCTGAATTTCGCTCGCCCACCACTGCCGTCCGCTCCCTAGTGACCCATTACCATGGCTGTCTCTGCTGGAGACGTTTGCTTTTTGGCCAATTCCGTCTCCAGTTTTCCCTGCAGTACTTCCCATCCAACCTCCTGACCGGGGGTCCAGATCGTCGCCAGGAAGTATTCGCCGCCATAGCGATGGAAAATAAAGTGGGCTTTCTCCGCCGTTTCGTTGCCCTGCTTCGGCACCGCTAGAACAGTTGCCACTGTGCGCCCATCACTGCTCTGGACGCGCAGCCTGCCGTTTGCCGCCCGCTGGATGGTGTAGTCGCCAGCATGCATACGATCGTTTTCGACCACAAAGTTAAACGGAACCGTTACCTTCATCGGCCCGGAGTATTGAGCCATCGCCGGCACCACTGCCCCGAGCACCAACATCATCATTACCGCCATCCCTGCCAGATTCCTTTTCATAACCCCTCCTGGATTTTTGGATTTTCTGTTCCCCTCGCGACGCCGCTTCCGGCTCTGTCGCGCTCACCTGCATTGAACGAGGGGTCAGAAAAAATGGAAATGCTCTCGAGGTGAAACAGGGCCGACTTGGAGGTGACCTTGCAATCTACTGAAACAACACTAGTTAAATTGTCAGGTGACTTGCGAAGAAACTCTCTTTACAGCTCCCCGGCGCGAGCGTTCGCCGTCTAATCAGACAGGTGATCCAATCGGGGAACCCCGGTTACCCGCAACTCGTAACATCCAGTAAGACATTTGCAGCAGAGAGCGGAATGGTAGACTTTGCTTTCAGACAGGTCAGAATCTCAAGCGGCGGACGGTCGAGTGCCCATAGACGATACCAGATCGAACGGCCAGCCATTAAGCTTCTCGAACTTCGAACTCGACCTGCGGGCCCGCGAGCTCCGCAAGCACGGCACCAGGATCAAGTTGCAGGACCAGCCCTTTCAGATTCTGGCTCTCCTTCTGGAAAAGCCGGGCGAAATCGTCACCCGCGAAGAATTGCGCGACCGCCTTTGGCCGGCCGACACTTTTGTCGACTTCGATCACAGTCTTAACAGCGCCGTGAAGAAGCTACGTCAGGCTTTGAACGACGATCCCGACGTTCCCCGCTTCATCGAAACCCTGCCGCGCCGGGGCTATCGTTTTATCGCCCCGTTGCGCAATGGTTCTTCGCCCGCCCCTGCGGCCTCCGAATTCTTGCAATCTGCCACGGGCAGCGCGAGTTCTGCCGAAATTTCAGCCGAGCCCGCCGCCGCGTCTGCTTCTCCGCCAGTCGTCGCCCACACCCATCATTGGAAACTTTGGGCAGCGGGCGGTTTCGGCTTTCTTCTGGCACTTGGAATCGTTGCCTGGTTCGGATTTTCACGCCCCACGAACTCCTCCAGCCTTGCGCCCATCCGGCTGGTGCCCCTTACTTCGTTCTCGAACGAGTTTTCGAAAGGATCGTTTTCACCCGACGGCAACCAGGTGGCCTTCGAATGGGACGGCGACCAGACGCGCGATGACCCTCACTACGGCACCAATATCTATATCAAGCAGATCGGCATGGAAAAGCCGCTTCAGATCACCAGCGCTTCTGGTTACAACTTCTTCCCCGCCTGGTCGCCCGACGGGCGTTACATAGCCTTCTTGCACTCTGGTCGCGGTGAACATCCTGGCGTCTTTCTCGTCCCTGCTCTGGGCGGGACGTCCCGCAAACTTCACGACTTCGCTTCCGGCTCGGGGTTCAAGCCCGGGCTCAGCTGGTCTCCCGACGGCAAATTCCTCCTTTTCTCTGAACAGTTAGGAGATCAGCCTTACCGGATCGAGCAGCTCAACATCGAAGACTTAAGCGTGCGCCAACTTTCCGCCCCTCCCGTGCCTTCCACCGGCGATCTGGCCGCTCAGTTTTCTCCCGACGGCAAGAGCATCGCCTTTATTCGCAATACGAAAGATGTCGAAGATATCTACGTGATGCCCGCCTATGGGGGGACGCCCCGCCGCCTCACATTCGACAACCGCCTCATGGTGGGACTCACCTGGACTCCGGACAGCAAAGAACTCATTTTCTCGTCCAACCGGGGCGGAAACAGTTGGGGGCTGTGGCGCATGTCGGTTGCCGGCGGCACACCGGAACGCGTTTCCGTTGGATCGGAAGGCGCTTTCCTTCCCGAACTCAGCCTCAGGGGGAATCGTCTGCTTTACGCCAGCGGATTCTGGGAGGAGAACATCTGGCGTATTCCCATCGGCCCGCGCCACCATCTCGGCAAACCGGAGCGCATTATTTTTTCCAGCACCCAGGAAGAGGGTCCGCAATATTCGCCCGATGGCAAGCGGATCGTCTTCCAATCCACCCGTTCCGGCAACTTCGAAATCTGGCGCGCCGACGCCGACGGCGCCAACCTGATTCAGTTGACCTCATTCCGTGGCCCGCTCACGGGCACTCCCCGCTGGTCGCCAGATGGACGGCAGATTGGCTTCGACACGCGCCCCGGCGCGCACCCGAACATTCATATCATCAGCGCCGATGGAGGGCCGGCGCACCGTCTGCCCAACGACACATCGGATGACGCGGTTCCCAGTTGGTCGCACGACGGCCGCTCCCTCTATTTCGCTTCCAACCGCAGCGGTTCGTGGCAGGTATGGAAGCGGACCGTCGATGGCGGGCAGCCGGTGCAGGTTACGGCGAACGGAGGATTCGCCGCCTTCGAATCGCCCGACGGCAAATCCATCTACTACGCCAAATTCAACGAGAAGGGCATCTGGAAGGCGCCGGTCAGCGGCGGAGAAGAGACCAAGGTCACCGACGAGCTCCCGGCAAGCTACTGGGGATACTTCGTCGTCGGTCGCGATGGACTGTACTTCATCGGAGACATTGGGACACCCGCGAAGCCGCGTCCGGGCTTCAAGTTCTTCGACTTTTCCACTCACAAGATCACGATCATGGGTGATATGGAGAAATACCCCTGCGAAGGCGCTCCCGGCCTGTCGGTCTCACCCGACGGAAAGTATCTCCTCGTCGTGCAAGTCGACGAGGAGCGCAACAGCCTGATGATGGCGGAAAATTTTCGCTGAGGGAGTTTCGGCGTTTCGCGATCACTCCTACTCTGGCTCGGCCACAAACCGGTACCCTACTCCCCGCACCGTCTGCAAGTGTTTCGGATGCGATGGATCTTCTTCAATGTAACGGCGCAGCCGCACCACGAAATTATCAATGGCGCGAGTATCGGTGTCTTCGTGCAAATCCCAGACGTCTTCGAGAATCGATTTGCGCGACACAATGCGGCCTTCGCTCTGTACCAGATAGCGCAGAAATTCCGCCTCCATCACGGTCAGATGGATCGTATTTCCCAGCGTGCGTAGTTCCAACTCTCCGAAGTCGATGGTCTTACCCGCGAAGGCAAAAATATCGCTGCCAGTCTTCCGTTCGTTGAACGGCGCGGGCTTGGTCTTCCCATCGCCTCGGTCGGTGGTCGCTGCGTCCACGTCTTTCATCCACACACTGCGCCGTAGCAGGCTTTCCAGGCGAGCGATCAGAATCGCCAGCTCAAACGGTTTTGGCAGGTAGTCATCCGCTCCCGCAGCGAATCCCTGTAAAACGTCTTCGGGACGCCCGCGCGCGGTCAGCATCAGGATCGGCACATAATTCTTTTTCTCGCGCAGCAGTGCGGCTACATCAAAGCCGCTCTTCCCCGGCAGCATCACATCCAGTACCACGACATCAAAGCGTTCCTTTTTTTCGACCAGCCGATCAAGCGCCGTTTCGCCGTCTCCCGCAACTTCCACCGCGTGTCCTTCGGCTTGCAGGTTGAATTGCAGCCCCTGCGCCAGATGCGCCTCGTCCTCCACTACCAGCACGCGGCTCATGGTGTCCTCCGCGGCAATTCCAGAGTCACGGTGGTGCCTTTGCCTGCGCCTTCGCTCTGCGCAAACACCCGGCCGCCGTGCTTGCGCGCAATCGACCGCACGATGAACAATCCCAGTCCCGTGCCCTTGACTTGGGAGAGCGAGCGCTGGGTCACCCGGTAGAAGCGCTTGAAGATGCGTTTCAACTCCTGCTCCGGAATGCCCACGCCGCGATCGCGCACCCGCAGCACGAGCCGCTCCGCATTATGATTGGGAACCTCCAGTTCGACCGCGATGTGGACGCCCTTGGGCGAATATTTCACGGCGTTGTCGAGCAGGTTCGAGACGGCGGTCCGCAACTCCTCCGGATCCCCTACTACGCGGGCTCCGTGGCCGTTCGCCCCCGCTCCTAAAGACTCGTGGTAGGTGAGATCGTCCGCCTGCAAATGGTGCCGGGTGCGCGCCAGTTCCAGGCACTCGCGCACCAGTGCGTCAAATTTCACCGGCAAGCGCTGCCCCGGACTCTTCTTCTGCGCCGCCGCGCCCGCTTTCAAGACCTGTTCCACGGTTTGCAGCAGGCGATCGGTATCGACAAGCATCAACTCATAGAACTGCCGCCGCTGCGCCTCGTCGATCTCGCGCGTCTGTAAAGTTTGGAGATAAAGCCGAATGGACGCGATCGGCGTCTTCAATTCATGCGTGACCGCGTTGATGAAGCTGTCGTGCTGCTCATTGCGCCGAATTTCGCGGACCAGAAAAATCGTATTGAGGACCAGCCCGGCAGCGATGGCGCCAAAAAAAATGATGCCCAGAAAAACCTGGATACCCGCGCGCCAGTTAAGGATGATCCAGCCGCTGCCCACCGCAACCGCCAGCGCCGCCAGGCAAACACCCAGGGAGAGGAAAAAGTAGATGGCCTTCTGGCGGCTGATGATGCGCACAGGAAGATTGTAGCGGGGCAGGGGGCGGGTGTCAGGTGGAAGGTCTTCCGACTTTGTGAGTGAAGGCGATCTTTCTACAGTCAGTGAAATGGCGGTGTTTCAACAATTATCCATACAGAACTACTCTCTCTCCTGAATGCACGTTGTTTCACATTGACACGAACAGGGACAGGGGGGACAATGGCTACCATTTTTCAGCGTCAAAAAGGAAATTCCGGATCGAGCCTGCGACCGGGCGCTGCGTCCCTTCCTTCCTGGGCTCGCAGGCAATTACGGATTCATTCTGTATCTGAGGAGAGCTTCCATGCAACCAATTCGATTGAGCCGAACGCTGATTGTCTGTTGCGCGGTTGTGTTCGCCGCCATCTGCCAGACTGCCGTGGCCGGGACCCTTTGCGTCAATCCGGCCGGTTCCCATAACTGCTTCTCGAGCATCCAAACCGCCGTCAATCATGCCTCGGCCAACGATCTCATCCAAGTTGAAGCCGGCACCTACAAAGAAGAAGTGGACATTGGCATTCCACTCGCGATCATCGGTGCGGGCAACCACGCCTCGATTATTGATGCCACCGGTCTCGCGCATGGCATCTTCGTGGATGGTTTCGACCACCCCGGCCTAAGGCAGGTGATCATTACAGGACTCACGGTAGAGAACGCATTGTTCGAAGGCGTTTTGGTCGTGAGCGCTTCGGATATCACAATCCAAAACAACAACATCATCAACAACGATACGACACCGGGCTTGATTTTCACCGGGGCGCTTACCGGTTGCCCGGGCCAGCCTGGTGATGGCATTTATGAGACCGATGAAACCGGGGACTGCGGCGGCGCCCTTCACCTGGTCGGGACAGCCAACTCGATCGTTTCCGGCAACCTCATCACCGGCAATGCCGACGGCGTGCTGATCAGTGACGAGACCGCCGAAAGCCATGACAACCTACTCATCCACAATACAGTCAAGAACAACCCGTTGGAGTGCGGCATCGTGCTCGCTTCGCATCCGCCGTCGGGCCAGACCTCGTTTCCTTTCGCTCCGCACCATGGGGTGGACCACAATACGGTGGCGGAGAACCTCTCTACCGGCAACGGCGTGCAAATTGGAGGTTCGGGGGCAGGCATGTTTTCCGATGGAGCGGGCCGCGGCCGCGTGTCAGACAACGTGATCATCGGGAACACTCTTACTGGTAACGGACTGGGCGGCGTCGCGCTGCACACGCATGTGGGGCCCGCGTTTGGGCTCCCGGCAGATGACATGAGTGGAAACAAGATCATCGGCAACACCATTTCCGGAAACCTTGCCGACCTCTTCGACACCGCCACCCCGGGCCGTGTGGGAATCAACATCAATAGCGGCGATGGCGGTTCGCCGGTTCGTGGCACGGTCATTTCCCAGAACGTGATCAGCGATGAGGATATCGACATAGCGGTCAATACCCCTGCCGAGGTCGACATCCATCTGAATTCTCTGTTGGGGGGCGGCATCGGGGTCGGGGATGTTTGTGCGCTCGACGGTTCGTCGGTGTGCACCGGCACACTCGATGCGACCGAGAACTACTGGGGATGTCCCGCGGGTCCGGGGCAGCACGGATGCACGACCATCAGTGCCCCTAGGATTCTTTGGACGCCTTGGCTCCAGAAGCCTGTCGGCAACCACTAACGCTTTCGGACCGCGCGGCACGGACCTCCACGTTTGACGCGCGCCGCATTTGCAGCGCAGCTCCCGCTCTTGTCGGGAGCTGCGCCTAAACTTGCGGGCGCTCTGGAAAGACGCCGACCCCGACATTCCCATCCTGAAGGAAGCCAAGGCAGAGTACGCGAAGTTGCAGTAGCTCACAGTTGGCAGAAAATAGTCATTCCGCGTCGCTCACCATTCACCGAATTATTGGCGCAAACAGGCAGTTCCATGAATGCTAGCCAACGATTCTGGGCGGATGGCGGGCAATCAGAAGTTAACTGTTGTTATCAGGCGTTTATACTCACAACGGGGTCAATGAGGGTAATCGCGAGTAGAGTCGAGAACAGGCGCAGTGACGGTAGTCTCCCGGTGGATATTTGACGGGGCTTTCGCCGCGTCACCTCAGTCCGGTTTGGCTTGGTTCTGTTTCCTGTTCGCCGGGTGGGGCGGTGGCGCGGACCGGGCTTCGAATGATGCCGACGTTTCCACCGCTCCCCCTAAAATTCCGTAGGGCGGATTTACTCCGCTACGGCTTCAAGGCCGGTCTGTCAGACGGCGCCTTCCCGGGCGAGGGCGAGGTCTTCGCATCGTGCGGTTTGCATCCGTCCTTCGTGCCCATCACTTGCCGAGCAGCGTTCCTCGTACTGAGCCGAGGCACCTAGCGCGCTTGGACACCTCCGTTTGAGCGGTTCGACCGCTCTACCCCAGGGGTCCTCGCTCCGGTCCGGGTTATAGTGTCCCGGTCCATCATCACTTAATCGACCCCATCCGCCCCACTCGCAGGCGCAACTCGACTTCGTCGCATCGCGACTTATACGAGATGCCTTCGCTGTGCATCGGATGCTTAAGCTCCGACGCCGAGGCGACCCACGAGTGGTTCCGTGCTTTCATCGGCATTCTGTGTCGACATGTTGTCCTCTGGGATCCCGGGAAGTTCATCAGCTGCATGCACCCAGTAACTTCACCAATGACACTGGCCTTCGACCTAAGCGGAGGGTCTCGGCACTTCCAATCTCCCACACTCCGATTCTCGTGGGAGGGTTCATATCGGGACTTACTTACGGTTCGCTCTCGCTACGACCTGTCGACTGGCTCGCCCCCCTTGTCGGAGCCGACCAGGGCTTCTCTCCCAGCCGACCGAGGCTTTTACGTCCGGGCTTTCGACGGATTGGTCACCCGCACCGTCGCCGGATATAACTACAGGGGCAACTGGGCAAGCTCCCCTGACGGGACTTTCACCCGTTAGAACACCAACTAGCATCGCTGCAACCGCTCATCGAACCGGACTGGCAGATTTCCCGCATCCGGCTCTCGGAAAAGACACACGCCTCATGGGTAAATAAGGAAGCGTGCAACGCCGTCTGCAACTTCTGAACGCTTAATGGAGTTGTTAGGCTCATCGCCAATCCCTCGGTCCTTCGTCGCTTGTTGCGTTCGTCTTTAACTGAGGCCCCTTCCCTCCACCGGCATTACCCGGATTCATCGGTACTACGGACCTCTCCGCCACCCCACACGGCCCGGCCTGGCTCTCGCGAGTTGCCAGTTGATCCCTACCGCGATCACCGCTGGGGCTTCCCGTGTTGCGTCTGGTCTCCTATGCGTACATGCCATCGCCATTACCCCGGCAGGTTCCATGGAGCATGCTCGCTCGTGTCTCTCCATCGACTGCGGCCTTCCCTGTGAAACAGTCAGGTCGGCTCCTGCAATTGTTTTTTCGAGGCCTGCTTAGCGTTCACTCACGTTACGGCCTGCACGCTCGCCGAGTCGCCAAGCGACCCTTTACACCGAAGGCTCCGACAGCTTCGTTGCCTCTGCCGCCGTTTCGATTGCTACCGGGTGGAGCGAACCAGTTCCCGGGCGGGAGTTGCACCCGCTGAAGTCCAGCGCCTTTCACGGCGGACTGTTTCGCCAACAATCCAAGTCCATCTAGCCTGAGCTTCCTTGGGCAATGCCTCTGCCTTTGGCCATCAGTCTTCCCACGAAGCGAGCAACCGATTCCAGTTTCCGTAGATCGT
>OBLU010002598.1_pt1 | contig 16546 bp, 16 predicted proteins | sample 1518681 | NCBI WGS metagenome assembly OBLU01 (sample SAMEA3539304, study PRJEB22396) | soil metagenome | biome: tundra; feature: field; material: soil | place: USA | collected 2010-05 | depth 0.15 m | reverse complement strand
TGGCGCATGATACGGCTCCGGGCCGACGGCCGGGAACGCCGCGAGGGAACCGAAGACGGGGAGACACCCATGGCCGACAGAGCACTGAACCTGGCTGACCTCTTCGAGGTGGTGGCGGACACGGTTCCCGAGCGTGACGCGCTGGTGGCGGGATCCGCTCGGCTGAGCTATCGGCAGTTGGACGAGCGGGCCAATCAGGTGGCCCACGTTCTCCAAAGCCGGGGGATCGCGCCGGGAGCCCACGTCGGGATACTTGCTCACAACTGCGTGGAGTGGGTCGAGTCGATGGTGGGCTGCTACAAGGCCCGGGCCGTACCGGTCAACCTCAATTTCCGGTACGTGGCTCCCGAGCTCCGGTATGTGGTCGACAACGCCGACCTTGAGGCATTGATCTACGAGCGTGCCCTGTCCCCGTTGGTGGCCGAGGCATTGGCCCCACCCGCGGAGCCGGCCGAAGCTGAAGGCGATGGTTCACCTGTCGTAGCTCCGCATCTCCTCATCGTGATCGAGGATGGTTCCGGCCCGGCAGTGGATATCGGGCTTCCCACCATCGAGTACGAGGCGGCACTCGCGGTCTGCAGCCCCGACCGTGACTTCGGACCTCGCTCGACCGACGATGTGTATCTTCTGTATACGGGCGGTACCACCGGGATGCCCAAAGGTGTGATGTGGCGACAGGAGGACATCTTCTTCGCCGCCATGGGTGGCGGAGGGTGGGGACAGGAGCCCATCTCTTCCGCCGAGGAGTTGGCCGGGAGGCTGCCGTTCGATGACGCGGCACGAGCGGTGATGTTGGTAGTCGGCCCGATGATGCACGGCAACGCTCAGTGGGTGACATGGAACGCCTTCATGATGGGTGGGACCGCGGTGCTCTATACCTCGCACCGTTACGACGCCGATGAGTTGTGGCGCCTGGTCGGTGACGAGGGTGTGGTGTCGGTGGCCCTGGTGGGCGATGCCATGGCCCGTCCCTTGGTGGAGGCGCTCGTCTGCGCGGAGCCGGGGACCTATGACACGTCGACCTTGCTGGCCATCGGGTCGGGTGGTGCCATGTTGTCCAAGACGGTGAAGGACGAACTCCAACAACAACTTCCCGATGTCATCGTGCTGGACCGTTTCGGCTCGAGCGAGAGCGGGGCGCACGGGTCAGTCGAGGGTGGCGCATCTGGGCCCAGGTTCGTGATGGGTGCGGAGACATCGGTGCTCGATGACGATCTCCGGCCGCTGACTCCGGGAGGAGGCCAAATCGGTCGGTTGGCCAAGACCGGCCGCATCCCGCTCGGCTATTACAGGGACGAGGTCAAGACGGCGGCGACGTTCCCGGTAGATGCTGACGGCATTCGTTGGTCGGTTCCCGGGGACTTGGCCACTGTCGAAGCCGACGGCACCATTACCGTGCACGGCCGGGGCTCGGCCTCCATCAATTCCGGTGGCGAGAAGATCTTCCCCGAAGAGGTCGAAGCCGCGGTGAAAGCCCACCCCGACGTGTACGACGCCATCGTCGTGGGCATCGCCGACACCCGATTCGGTGAACGGGTCGTGGTGGTACTTCATCCCAAGCCCGGGGCTGACGCCGTGACTCTCGAAGCCATCCAGGAGCATTGCCGATCGCTCATTGCCGGATACAAGATCCCACGCCAGATGATCCTGGTCGACGAGATTCCGCTGACGGCGGCGGGCAAACCCGATGCCAAAGCGGCCAAGACGCTGTTCTGAGCCCGGACGGTCTGTTTGGAATCAATGTCGAGCCGGTGATGTCCACCCATCCGTCGACACGGTGGCCACTCCTCTGTTCACCCCACCATCGACATGCGGGCATCCACAACTGCGCCGATGCAGGCAATCACCCGATCCCCGGTGGCGGTGAGGACACCGCTGGTGATGTCGACCGACCGATACTGCCCGGCATCGGGCCACAAGCCGACCACCCGTGACGGCACCGGACGGGACGGCGACCTCAATGACGCAACCAGGGCCAGAAATCCGAGTTCGGTCTCCCATCCGGTGCGCGGTATCCCTGTGGCCACCGATACCAGGGCTGTACTCTCCGCTCCTTCGCCATGCGCCGCCCCGAGTCGAACCTGCAATTCGGACCGACCCCTGAGGCGAACCGTCCTCGCCGCGGTGCAGGCCCACTGGTCGTCTGGTCCGCCCAGCCGAAGCGGGCTGTCGAAGCAATGCCAGTCGATGGACGCCCATAGGGTTGTGGCCCAGGTCGCGGCTTCGGCCATCACGGTGGATCGGGCGGCGGGATGCAACGCTGCGATCCACGGTTCCCAATAGAACGTGCGCCAACCGGTCCGACTCCACTCGGCAATTGCCTGGTCGGCGATGGGCCCGACAGCTTCGGTCGGACTCGAGAAACGGTGGTTGATGCATGAGTCGACGGCGGACAGGCCCAGTGACCGACGAACGAAGGCCGGCTTCCACGCAAAGGGCTCTTCTGGTCTGGAAAGAGCCGCCGGGTCCCGTGCGATTTGGCGGAGCATCGCAAGCGTGACCACCACCTGATCACCCAAGGGCAGGTTCTCGACCACGGCTGGAATCGCATTGGTCAGGCTGTGGCGCACGAGCTGGCGGTCAACGTGGCCGATCGACGCCAAGGGAGGGGCCAGGATTGCTGCGGTGAGCTCTTGTGCCCGCATCAGCGCCGATACCCACCCATGTCGGCGGTCACCCGCTGTCGACCCGGGCGACAGCCGGGCAGCACCGCAGACTTTCCGCATTGCTGGTCGGGAAGCCGGGAAGGTGCGGCTGCCTCGGTCACCTGACCCAGGGCCCTGGCCCCGGCCACTGTGCGTCGAGCCGCGGCGGCGAGGAGCTCGTCGCTGACCGGATCGACATCCAATTCCCCCGTCCTCGTGTAATAGGTCGCCACGACGAACGGGGGGGCCGGACTCCTCAGCGTCTCGATGAGCGCATAGAAGTGCAGATCCTTTCGGTGTTCGGGACGTCGCGTCCCGGACTTGACCTCGACGATGGCGACGGATGCAACGTTCAGCCCGGGCCGTCCGATGGCGAGGTCCACTCGTCCTGACAGCTCGACCGCCCCTGCGGCGACATCGGCCCGGATCGGGAGTTGGGTGCGGGGGAGCCACGCCGGGTCGAGCCTTGGCCACCGGTTGACCAAGGCAGAGGCCTGGCGAACGACCTCGGCGGACAGCGCTCCTCGTTCCGTCCTCGACAAACTGTCGATCCACGCGATCAGGTGAGTCTGCCTGTCGTCAAGGGCCAGTGCGGCCAGGCCGTCGCTCATCGGGTCGCCGATGGACCCGATGGTCACAAGCTGGCGAAACAGCACATCGATCAGCGCACCACATGCCATCGGCGTGGTGGGAGGTTGCACCCCGAACCCGATGGCATCGTGATGAACGCCGGGACTCAGCGCTCGGGTCAACCGATCCTTGGTGATGACCAGTGGTGTGGGGCTGGGGGACTGGTCCCGGGGTCCTCCCTGGTTGGCGACGGTGCCCTGGGCAAGCCCGTGCTCGATGGTTTCCCGTAGGAGCGCAGTCCGATCGGGGTCGGCCAAGGGCCGGGGACGACCGGTGACCCGGAGCCGGTCGAGGAGCGCGTCCCCAGCCAGTGGTGTCCAACTTCCCATGACCCTCGACTTGGATTCGGCCGTCTCGCACCGTGCCGCTTCGCCCTTCTCCTCTCGTCTGTCCATGTCCATCACGAGCATGGGGAAAGTGTGGCGGATGGCTGTGACACACCGATGGAGGAGCAGTCCCTATAGCCTTTCGACGATGATCCCGGCTGCGTCCAACACTCTGTTCACTGTCGGATTCACGCTGTTTGTCGTGGCATTTCTCGTTCTGGCGGTGTTGATCGTGCGTTTCGCCCTCAAACGGGGGGCAATCGCCCGACAGGCATGGTTGGCCGAGCGCGAAGCCCTGGCCGACAAGCCCGAGGGGCCAGAGCCCTGAGCCGTCCGGGTGTTGGCGGGCGGAGGCAACCGAAGTCCTCCGGCGTCGCGGGCTCGCCAATCCGACGCAATTACCCTCGCGGCCTGCGACCCCTGCCCAACCAGACCCGGGCCAGGTAGACCCTGCCCAAACGAACCTGGGCCAACAGGCCTTTCCTCTACCGGTCACTGATCAATCGATTCCCCCGGAACGGACCTCTGAGGACCCGACCACCTAGCGAAACCGCCACCCTGGGATCGCCGCTACCTGGGAACGGCGCCAACCATCACGTTCGACGCGGATCAAAGGTTGGACCGACCAGAGACTGCTCAGCCAAACCCCGTCATCCCCAGCTGCGCCAAAGAGGTCACTACAGCTGGCCAGGGCTCGAGACTAGGACCCGAGGTTCAGGGGCAGTCCGAGCGAGGAGGTCGCTCCATTGACGGCGCTGCTTCCCGAGGAAGTTGCACCACCGACCGCGCTGCCGACGCTGGCGCCGGCAGCAGAACCTGCCACGCCGGAAATAGCGGAGCCCGTGCTCGATCCGACCACGCTCGGCTGATTTTCAGGTCCGCTCACCACAGGGGCCAGGCTGGGGCCCACTGCATTGATCGTGGACTTGACCGGCGACCCGAATTGGTTGACGGTTCCTCCGATAGGTCCGCCGGTCGCCGAGCCGATGGCACCCACGGCGCCCGATCTGTCGCCGGAAGCGGCTCCTGATCCGAGGATTCCCCCGGCGAGCCCATTTCCGCCACTTCCCGTGAGCCCACTGGCACCAGTCGAACCCGACGCGGTACTCCGGCCCCCGGCTGATCCATTCGTACCGGCACCCGTGTTCGTGCCACCGACGACAGGCGTAGCCGGTGTCGGCACCACTCTGGCGACCGGCACCGGGCTCGGTGAGCCGGTGGAGGCTCCACCCACCGCGCCAGCGACCGGCAACATGAGAACCGTCCCGACACTGAGGGCGACCGCACCGGTAGCCGCGGCTATCGAAGGCCCGAATATCCCGAAGGCGCCGGAGGTCCCAAATTTGGACGACCCGGACCCCAGTGACCCGACGGCATGTTTGGCGCCGCCGACCGCATGGTTGAAGCCGTTGACGGCATGTCTGGCCGCTTTGGGCAGACGAGCGACCGTGCGGGCGGGGAGCACCATCAAGAACCCGATGAGAGCGGCCAGCTTGCTGCTCTTCTCGTCGAGCATGAGGAACTCACGCTTGAGAGCCTGACGCGCCCTCCACAGCAGAGTCTCCACCGCGGTGACTCCGACGCCCTCATGTTCGGCGATCTTCCGGTAGGACCAGTCGGAGCCCTCGCGTAGCTGCAGGACCCGTTGGTGCCGACTCGACAGTTGGCCGAATGCGGTGGCCACCATCTTCGAGTCGACCTCGTGGAGTACGGCGTCTTCGATGTCGTAAGTGCCGGTATCCGAGGCAGTGATCCGTGACTCTTCGACGGGGATGAGCCGCGCTCGACGCCGCATGGTGTCGACGCACAGGTTGGCAGCGATCACTGTCAGCCACGGATAGAATCGACGCTCCCCGGCGAACCGGGGCAGGGCGCGCCACGCCCGCACGAATGCCTCTTGCACGATATCTTCAGCATCGTGAGCCTCGCCCAGGCGCTGCATGCAGAATCGGTGGAGCCTGCGTTGGTACCGGAGATAGAGCTCATCGAACGCTTGACGATCCCCCGCTTGACAGCGCTCTACCAGTACTTTGTCCCGGGTCACGTCAACGGTGCCGTCGCGCGACGGGGTGGTTGTATGCAGGCGCCCTTCCGCAAGGCGATCTACCTGCTCTACCTCGTCATGCCGGAGCGCCATGCGCCCAACCTCCCCATTGATCCCCGTGAAACCCCGTTGAAATGGTCTTTCCACCTGTCCGTTCCCTGGACAGCGACCCTCACCGAAGTGGGGCACTCCTCAAAGGCTAACGCAATTCGAGACAAATAGAAACAGGAAGCTCAAATTGGCTGGGTCTGCCGAATATCCGCCAAAACCGGGAAATCTATCCGATCCGCCGATCCGCCGATCCACGCCTGCGCCGGCCTGGTGAGATCAACGCGATTGTTTGATCGAGTTGTGCCGAATGGGGTATCTTGAGCGGCAGCGAGCAGGCGGGTCTCGCGGAACCTCGACGAAAGCGTAGGATAAGTTCTGTGGATAATGCCACCACAACCAGGGTGCGCTCCGCCCACCTTGTCGGCTTGTTCCGCCTGGTGGGCGCAGTTCTGCTCGCCATGGGCGCAGCCCTCGGCTCCTTTGCTTTCTTCGCCGGTTCGGCCGGCGCCGCTACCGGTCCGGATACCCTCACTGGCAGCGCATTCGGGGCTTCGATTGGCGGACCCGTCCCGGCGCTGCCGCCCACCCCGTCGGTGACTCTCCCCGCCTCCGGTACCGCCACCTCGACGACAATTGCCGTACCCCTCAATCCAGTGTTGACCAGTGCCACCCTCACCGCGACAACGGGTGCCACCAATAACACTCTGGCCAACGAGCAAGTGAACAGCGAAGGCCGGGTTGAGAACGCCAACGTGTTGATAGCTGGCTCGACCACGGCGCTGATTGCCAACGTCCTCGACTCGACCTGTACCTCGAGCGCCACCGGATCCACCGGTACGGACCAGATAGTGGGTCTCACCATTGGCGGAACAGCGGTTCCTGTCCCGACCACGCCGAATGCGGTGCTGACCGGCCTAGGGCCCCTCGCGCCGCTCATCTCGATCGAAGCCAACGTGCAGACCATCCAGAACGCGCCGGGATCCACCTCGATCACCAATGACGCCCTGATCATCACGGTCCTCGGAGCTGCGAACCCCGGTGAAGTCATCACCCTCGGGCAGAGTAAGTGCGGTGCCGCCGGCCCCGACATCAACGCCGCGTCGCCGGTTACCACCACTACCACTACCGCTGCCGCCACCAGTACCACCACAGTTGGTACAGGCGGCACAGGCACAGGCACAGGCGGTACAGGTTCAACCGTCGGTGGTTCCCCGACCGCAGTGCACACCGGTGAACCATGGGCCGGATCGATTCCTCTGGCCGTCATCGTATTCCTCCTCGGCTGCGCGCTCTTCTGGCGCCGTGGCTTGTCTTCGACGGTTGGTCGTGTCACCCACCACATGGCATCGCTCCGCCGGGGTGACGGTCGACGGTAGGCGATGGCAGTCGTCTCCCGTCTGTCCGAACGGGCGCGGAGGGGGCTCAGATTCCGTCCCCGCACGTGGACTGACGGTCATACGTCCTGGCTTCAATGGATTCGTGCCAGGCCTCTCTATCGGCGGTCCACCCGGATCGCTATCCCGATCCTGGGCGCGGCGCTGATCTGGTCGTCGCTGGGGTTCGTCGGGTATGCGGCCGGGTGGACATTTCACAAGCACAGGGCCAACGCCCAGTTGGTCGGGCAGGTGAAGACGCCTACCGGGTCGGGAGCGACGTGCGTGGAATCAACTCCACAGATGGGCCAGCTGGCCGGTGTCCTCGACATCCCCACCCTCGGGTTGTCGGCGCCGGTTGAGCAGGGTACCGACGATGCCGAGTTGTCCGTGGCGGCAGGACACGCACCGGCTTCGGTCTGGCCCGGTGAACATGGGACCGCGGTGGTGCTGGCTCATGACGTGAGCTATTTCGTGCACCTCGGGGACCTGAAGGTCGGGGACCTCGTCACCTACCGGAACCAATGCCGCAAGCTGACCTTTCAGGTCACCGGAAAACAGATCGTCAATGCCGGGGATGCGGTGTACAACTCGCCGACCCCGACGTTGGTGCTTGATACCTGCTGGCCGACCAATGCCCTGTTCTTCACCTCGCAACGGCTGTTGGTGACCGCGGCCCTCGTGCCCAATGCCCCTTCGGGCACGTCGACCAAGAAGGGCAGTCCCGGATCGTCGACGGCCCAACTCCAGGCACCCGCGGTGACCACCATGAACTACACCACCCCAGCCCCGGCCGCCCTGGTGGCTCAGGGACTGACCCTCACCCAGAACGAGACCCCGATGGGTTCGATGTCCCTGACCGGCGAGACCTCCCAGGCGTTTCAACAGTCCCCGGAGCCATTGAGCCTGGTGGCGGCTGGGCTTCAGGCGTATTTCGGTGGAATTCATGTCACCGAACAGAACCGGGCCGATTGGTGGTCCGCCATCGCTCCGGGGGTGGTGATGCCCAAGCCGCTGGAAGGGGCCAGCATCACCGGGCACGACTCCCCGCTCAACGTGGCCATCGACTCCAATGGGGGCGCGGCCGCAACGGTGACCCTGACGACTAGGATCACTGTTTCAGGCGGCTACAATTCGGGTGTTTACGACCAGACGGTCACCCTCGGAGTAGCAGGTTCCGTAGTGACTATTCGAACATGGGGGATGACTCATGGGTAAGAGAGGGAAAGTGGGTCAGGCACCGCCACGTGGTCGGCACTCGCCCGGCGCGGCTGCATGGGTTGGAATGCCAGCCTCGGCAACCGACACGGCAACTCCCACTTCGGCCGGCACGATCACCGCCACCAAATCTTCCGCAAAAGCGCCACCGGCGTTTCTAATGGTCCTGGCCGGGTTGACCGCTTCGGTCGCCGGCTGGGTGAAGCCCCTGGTATCCCGACTGGTCTACGCCACAAGGGTGGCCGCGGTGGCTTCTCTCGGAGTTGGCGAGTTCCTACGACGACGTCTCGGAACCGCCTTGGTGGTGGGGGGCGCGGTCATCAGTCTGGGCGTTGGGGTGGTGGCGGGTGGCGCCGGAAGTTCGGTCTCGGCCTCCCTTCCCGGCACAAGTAGCGTCTCCGCCAACCACGGTGCCGGGTCGAATATGAAGGACTGGGGAGAGCTACGTCCGGTGGCGTCAGCCTCAGGCACCACCGGGTCTGCTTCCGGACCGAGCCAAGCTCCGACCAGCAAAGGTTCGCAGAGCGTTGTCGGAGGCCCGGCAACTGCACTGTTAGCGGGATCGAACACCGCCGGACCGTTGGCGCCCAGTAACTCTCCTTCACCAACACCTTCCAATTCACAGCCCCCGTCCACATCGGCACCGGCGGGGAACTCCACCACTACAAGCACCTCGAAACCGACGACCACTACCCGACCGCCGACGACCACTACCCGACCGACGACGACCACTACCCGACCGACGACGACCACCACCACCACCCAACCGCCGACCACCACCACCACCCAACCGCCGACCACCACCACCACCACGTGCAACCCTCTCAGGATCCCTCTCGGCTGTTGAGGTTTGGATTGCCGGCAGCCCGAACGTTCTGAAGGCGGTAGCTGGTCCCGATAGAAACCACAGACGGACGGTTCTCGCGCAACAAGAAGCGAATGGGCCCGCACCGCGATACTTGCTGTTACCAGCACGGTTGGTTCTGGTGGCTCATCAAGCTGGCGCGTGGGATTTGACTGCTCCCACGACTGAAGCCGTGGGATTTCGGGGCTCAGGCTGCCTCGGCTCCCACGGGCATCTTGGACTTGGTGCCGTCGGCGCCGACCGGGTCTGTTCCGGGCGGTTCAGACCCGCCACCCGGCCTCGGACGGTCCGGGTCCGGGTTCTGGTTCCGGGCAGCGTTGCGGTCTCGTCCGAGAACGAGGCCACATGCCCGGCACCGAAAGACCCGGTCCGACAACTCCATGCGGGGATTGGCTTTCTCTCCGCAACGGCTACAACGCTGGGTGGTGTCCTTCGCCGAGAACACCACGATCACCTTTGCGGCCTTCGTCGCTTGCCACTGGAGGATCTGGCGGAACTGGCTCCATCCGGCATCGGCGACCGACCGGTTGAGCCCGGCCACCCTGAACGTCACCCCGTTCGTAGGAACTCCACGATCGCCGGACCAATCGTCAGCCTGGGATGACAGTACGAGCTCGAGTCCCACCACAGCGGCATAGGAGTTGAGGCGCGCGGCAAGGGGATTCCTAGAGGTGTCACGGAACTGTGACATTACGGCCGCGACGCGGTAATGTCAGATTATGGCGACATACGATCCGGAAGGCCGCTTGACGCCGATCCGTTCGCCCGAGGCGCTCGGAAGGACGATCCGCCGCGCCCGGGAACAGACCGGCCTTACCCAAGCCGAGCTCGCGGAACGAGCGCGGGCAACGCGACAGGCGATCGTCACGCTGGAGGGCGGGCACGAGACCCGGGCGGTGGAGTTGATCTTCGACGCGTTGGCAACGCTCGACTTGGAGTTGGCTGTTCGCCCAAGGGGGAGCTGACGGACCTGGACATCTGGCTGGGTGACCAGCTTATTGCCCGGACCCGAGAGCGAGATCGTGGTCGGAAGGTATCGATCGTCTACAGCAGGCTCACCAGACTGAAGACCGTAGGGTTCACGGTTCCCTCGAGACCGACCACCACGCCCTGGAGCGACGATCCAGATGCCGGCGGGCGACTCGAGGTGGTCGGAGGTGTGGTGGTCGGGTGCGTAGCCGGTGGCGACTGCCCGACCGGGGTGCCGGTGGTGCCGCCGGAGGTGGTGTGGGCACCCGTGGTGGCTGCCACCGGAGTGCTATCTGTCCCACCCGTTGTCACCACGTTGGCCAGGTGGATGTTGGCCGCATTACCGGTCTGCGACGACGTGGCCGAAGGTGAAGGCGTGGTGGTCGGAGTTGCGGAGGGCGAGGTCCCAGTGGACCCGTTGGACGGGGTGTGGGGGCTCGGACGGATGGCCGTACTCAGGTGCGCGGCCGGCGAAAAGGTGTTGACCAGGGCGAACGCCCCGCCGAGAGCAACCACGCCGGCAGCCACAGCTACGCCGGCCCTGCGGGAGATCCGTGACCTGACCGACCCGGTGGGGTGATGCAGGTCCACCAACACGCCGGTCGCCCCCGCCGTTACTGCGGTGCCTCCCACAACTGCTCCCACAACTGCTCGTTCGACTCCGCGTCGGCGGTAGAGGTCGGCATCGGCGGCCTCGAGCAATTCGGCCGGCTGGTGATGGTCATCGCTCAGTGTGGCGGCTCCCCAGGTGAATGCGGGTGTATCGCCTCGCGAAATTCGTCGCATCAGGGAGTCAACCTCACCCAACCCGATGCCTTGCAGGACAATGGCGAATTCATCACCGCCGGTCCGGAACACGATGTCGGAAGTGCGGAGGCCTTCTCCGATGCCGTCAACCAGGGCAATGAGGACCCTGTCCCCTTCGCCGTGCCCAAGGGTGTCATTGATGCGTTTGAGGCCATCGAGGTCGATCGCCACCACCACCAACTTGGATCCCAGTCGACGGGCCCCGGACATGGCGCCGGTGAGCATCATGTCGAGTCCACGCCGGTTACCCACACCGGTGAGCGGGTCGAGCAGTGCTGCCTGTTCCAACTGATTGAGCGAAGTCCAAGTGGCGGCGTCGGTGACGGTGCGCCAGGCGCGGCGGTAAGCGGCCCGGTCGGTCTCGGTCCCGACATCCAGATCCTTGTCCAGCGAAATCTCGAGCGCATCGAGCCGCCTACGCATCAGCGACGCTGACTGGTGGGCGAGCGCCCATCTTCGGCCGGCTTCGCTGAGTGCAGCCTCGATGACGCCACCGTCGCCGCTGGTAACCACTGAGGGTCCGCCGGTCCCATGTCGTTCGCCACCGGCTGATGGGCGCGGCGCCGCTACCGCCCCATGCATGGCGTGGACCACCATCTCCATTTCATCATTCGGCCACGGCTCCTCGAACGGAGCAACAGGTTTGTTCATCAATGGTTCCCGTATTGTCGAAGGATCGGACTCTGGCGACTGACCTCCGTCACCCGATACCAAGTTGTGCTTTGCGGTCCGGCACCCGGTGCATCTCCGGTCCTACCGTCTCACCTGTTGGTTGTATCGGCATCCTGCGCACTAACTTGAGTTTTATCACTACCCGTAGTGAGGAACTCACTGGCAGCGCGTGTCTTGTGATCTGACTCCGATTCATCCAATTTCGCCAGGTTGCCGAGCCTGTGGCGTTCCTCTTAACAAGAGGCATCGGCAGCAAGCCGACGAAGACGGCGCGGGAGGTGGACATGACGGATCTGATTGGCAGCCGGATTCCCATGGGCACCATTGGCACTATCCCGACCGGCTCCGAACCTCACCCGTTGTCGACGTTCGTGTGCATTGCACCGTCCGGGTTCCCCGTTCCCGGTATGACTGAACGTCGGCATGCTGCCCCCCTTCGGGTTCTCGATTCCCCTCACACCATCCGGTGTGTCGGGCTGACGGACCGTGGAAGCCTTGGCCAACCTGCCGGCCCTGCCTTCGACGACTTCCAGATGTCCGGCATCGAGCGGGAGCATCGGAGGGGGGTGGCCCTTTCTCGTCGAAGGTGCCCATCCGCACTGGACCGCACCGGCGCCCAGCAGTAACTCGGGGCAGCTTTGAAGGTGCCCGGTCAGGGTGCCGGTTCGGAGATCCACCCCGATCCGGGGACGTAGCGCCTCACGATCTGGGCCGGGACTCCGGCGATCACACAGTGATCGGGGAATGTGCCCCGGACGACCGACCCCGCACCCACCACCACATTGCGCCCGAGGACGGCACCGGGGAGGATCACCGCCGCGGTGCCCAGCCAACTGCCGGTCCCGATCCGCACCGGCTTGTCCATCGGAATCTGGGAGTGCACCACCTCGTCGGGATCCTCGTACCCATGGTTCTGGTCGGTGATGTAGACGTAGGGGCCGGTGTAGACATCGTCGCCGATCTCGATGGAGAGGTGGCCGACGATGTGGCTGCCGCGACCGATCATGCAGCGGTCACCGATCCGCACCACCGGGTCGGTGACCATCTGCTGACCCGGAACCATCCCGGCGGAGAGACAGACGTTGGTTCCGATCAGGGTGTTGTCGCCGATATGGATCCATCGCTCGCCGAACACTGCTCCGGGGGGAAAGGCCACACAGCTGCCCTGGCCGAACGAACCGAATCGGGCGGCCTTCGGGCTGGCGGGCCCGGTGGCACCGTGGACCCCCAGCCGTTCCCATCCGTAGTTGACTGCCGAGTTGAGCCAGCGTCGCCGGCGCCAGCCCGGGTGCCGTTCTGGCGATGACCGGGTGGCGGGAGGAGCCGCCACAGGTCCAACCGCCGGGGCGGAGGGATTTCCGACGTCGTGATGCGGGTCGTGAGCGGACACGCTGTGACGCTATCCGACTGTCGTACCATCTCTGTCGTGAGTGGTCCCGGAGAACATGTTGGATCCGGACCGGGGGCACAGGGGAGGATCGGCTTTGAAACCGACTCTGACGTGTACGAGCGGTCCCGGCCCGGGTACCCCGACGACGCGGTCGCACATCTGGTGGATCGGCTCGGCATCAGAGAGGGGACTCGGCTCCTCGACCTCGCCGCCGGCACCGGCAAGCTCACCCGGCAACTGCTTCTCGTTGGAGCCGACTGTGTAGCGGTGGAGCCGTCGCCGTCGATGCGCGAGGTTCTTTGCCGGGTCGTCCCGCAGGCGGCGGTGGTCGCCGGCGTCGGTGAGGCCATACCGCTGGCAGCCAACTCCATGGACGCGGTGGTCGTGGCCCAGGCGTTCCACTGGTTCGACGCCCCGATCTCATTGGCCGAGATCGCCCGGGTGCTCCGGCCCGGTGGTGGGCTGTGCCTGGCCTGGAACGAACGGGACGAGACCGATCCGGCGATGATCGAGTTGGCCCGGATGACCCGATGGGATCGGTGCATGCCGTACCCGGCGGGCATGGACTTCTCCCCGATCATCGAGGCCAGCCGCCTCTTCGGACCGGTCATCCGCACCAGGTTCCCTTTTGTGCAGGCTCTGGATCGAGAGGCATTGGTGGACCAGGTGGCTTCCCGCAGCTATGTGCAAGTCCTCCCCGACGACGAACGGGCCGCGTTCCTCTCCGAGGTGGCCACCTTCGCCGGCTTCCTCGACGAGCCCATTCTGATGACCTACATCACCGACCTCTTCTGCGCCACACTGGCCGGCTGATCCACCGTCGCACCGAGCGGAGACACCGGAGGCGGGCTGCCACCCGTTTGCGTTCGGGGACCGGTTGGGTGAAGCCTCGGTCAGCTGCCGGGGTGGTGAACCGAACGAGGGAGTGACGTCGATGGTGAAGTTGACGTGTCTGTTGAAGCGCAAGGAGGGGATGACCCCCGCCGAGTTCCACGCGCATTGGAAGAATCAGCACGGACCGTTGATCGCCCGGTCCCGTAGCGGTAGCCACGTGATCCGGTACGAGCAGAATCCCCGGTCCCTCGACGACTATCGGGGCGATGACGACCGTTCGGGCTACGACGGGGTCACCGTCCAGTGGTTCCCCTCCATGGCCGAGTACCACGCCCATATGGCCGAGGACGACTTCCCCGAGGTGATGGCCGACCTGGCCAACTTCCTCGACCTCGACCACCTCGACTTCGTGGTCACCGAGAAGCCGGTGGTGGTCATCGCCGGCCGGGTCGACTGGGACTGACCTGCACGGTCGGGGCTGCCCAACCGGCGCCCGCGTTGACACCCGCGCTCATCGGACATAGCATCTGACCCTTCAGACACTATGTCCGATTAATGGGAGGAACGTCCGATATGACGGAAGCCGCTATCGATTTCAGCGACATCGACCTGACCGACTCGAAATATTTCGTCGACGGCGTACCCCACGAGTGGTTCACCTTTTTGCGGCACAACGCCCCGGTGTGGTGGCACGAGGAAGCCGACGGGCCGGGTTTTTGGGCGGTCACCTCCTACAACGAGTGTGTGGCCGTCAATCGCAACCACGAGCACTTCTCGTCGCACAACAAGGCCACCTTCATCTGGGAGCTCGAAGAAGAGGTGCTGGCCCAACAGCAGCTGGTGATGTTGAACATGGACCCCCCGCTCCATACCCGCTACCGCCGTTTGGTGAACAAGGGATTCACCCCCCGCATGGTGGCCCAACTGCACGATCGCATCCATGCTGCCACCGACCGGATCCTCGATACCGTCATCGAGACCGGCGAGGCCGAGTTCGTGACCGACATTGCCGCCGAACTGCCTCTGGTGGTGATCGCCGAGTTATTGGGTGTCCCCAATGAGGACCGGCACAAGATGTTCGACTGGTCCAACCGGATGGTCGGCCACCAGGATGCCGAGTACCAGAACGCCGCCGAGGATGCCCAAGTTGCCTCCATGGAGCTCTACGCCTATGCATCCGAGCTCTTCCAGCAGAAGCGGGCGGATCCGCAGGACGATCTGATGAGCGTGCTCTCCGACGTGGAGATGGAGGGTGAGAAACTCTCCGACTTCGAACTCGAGCTCTTCTTTCTGCTCCTCACCGTGGCCGGCAACGAGACCACCCGCAACCTGATCTCGGGGGCCATGGTGGCCTTCTTCGAGAATCCTGACCAGTGGGACCTGCTCCGCCGCGATCGGTCGTTGCTGCCCTCGGCGGTCGAGGAGATGCTGCGCTTCGTGACTCCGGTGATGAACTTCCGCCGCCAGTCCACCAGTGCCTTCGAGCTCGGAGGTCAGAAGATCGGAGCGGACGAGAAAGTTGTGTTCTTCCATATCTCCGGCAACCGGGATGAGACGGTCTTCGAAAATCCTCACACCTTCGACATCACCCGCGATCCGAACCCACACATCGCCTTCGGCGGGGGTGGTCCCCACTTCTGCCTAGGGGCTAACCTGGCCCGGATGGAGATACGGGTCATGTTCGAGCACCTCCTCGATCGGGTTCCCGACATCAGGCTCAATGGTGAAGTGGAGCGGTTGCAGTCTCAGTTCATCAACGGCGTGAAACACATCCCGGTGGCGTTTACGCCCTCAGCCCGCGTGTCGTCGTAGGTGGCGGCGCGTCGATCGTCGGACAACCTCAAAGAGGTCATCCGGGATTTCCGGCGTGATCAGGTCATCGACGTGGCTCGGCGGCTGTTCGGTGAGCGGGGGACCACCGAGGTCTCCATGGACGAGATCGCCGCCGAAGCCGGGGTAGCTCGTTCCACCGTCTATGTGTACTTCGCCAATCGTGACGAACTGCTGCGGGCCTGTCTCAAGCGGATGCTCGATCAACTGCTCGAGTCCATCGCTGTCGACTGGGAACGGGACACCGAACCCGCCCAGCGCCTGCGCACGCTGATCGGGGGGATGTTCGAGCGACTCGATGACAACCCCGCCTTCTTCCGTTTGGCCCTGGTCACCCAAGAGGCGGTGACCCAAGGATCGGCGGCGGTCGGTTCCGAATTGGCCCTCATCGGCCTCGAGATTGCCGGGATGATCGACAATCTCTACCTCGAAGGGGTGTCCTCCGGCCTGTTCCGACCGATGGAACCCGATCGGGCCACCTCGCTCATCGGACAGCAGATCTACGGGGCGATGTCGGTACGGGCCAGCGAACTGATCCCGATGCCCCGGGCGGATGCCGCCGCTGAGGTCACCGAGTTCCTACTGCGGGGACTGTCCGCGTGAAGGCAAGCTGATGGCAACCAGGCTCTACCGGTCGCCAACTTCGAGTGTCCCGGGTTCATCCACACGACGTCCCCGTGCTTGGCCGGAGCGGTTCCGCTCCTGAGCCCAGCGAGCCATCCGGAACGACACCGGACGGCGAACTCGAGCTTGCGCACGGGTCACGCGATGGCATCGCCTCCCATCACTCACCGGAGCCCTTTCTGTCGCTTCTGGGTACATGAGGCTTGCGCTAGGCCGAAGTTACGGCCTCGAATCTCCCTGATCTAACTGATGAGCAGCACGTATAACC